>Ga0116129_1000580_pt1 | contig 23094 bp, 20 predicted proteins | sample June2015DPH_17_2_FD_89732 | JGI IMG/M metagenome (GOLD analysis project Ga0116129, IMG submission 89732) | Peatland microbial communities from SPRUCE experiment site at the Marcell Experimental Forest, Minnesota, USA - June2015DPH_17_10 | ecosystem: Environmental > Terrestrial > Soil > Wetlands...
AAGAGTTCCCTGATGCGCACCATCGCCACTCTGCAGGACCCGGACGCAGGCAGCATCGACCTCGACGGGCTGAACGTGCTGACGCAGAAAAATGAAGTAAGAAAAATCCTCGGCTACCTGCCGCAGGAGTTCGGCGTGTATCCGAAGATGTCCGCCGCCGACATGCTGAACCATTTGGCCATCCTCAAGGGCGTGACGGCCAAGGGCGAGCGGCAGGAAATGGTCGATGCTCTGCTGCACCAGACCAATCTGTGGGAGGCCCGCAAAAAGGCCCTGTCCACTTATTCGGGCGGCATGAAACAGCGCTTCGGGATCGCTCAAGCCCTGCTGGCCAATCCCCGCCTGATCATCGTCGATGAGCCGACCGCCGGCCTCGATCCCGCCGAACGCAACCGCTTCCTGAATCTGCTGTCCTCGATCGGACGGGACGTCACGGTCATCCTGTCCACCCATATCGTCGATGACGTTCGGGAGCTCTGTTCCCGTATGGCCATCATTGCCTCCGGTGAAGTGCTGCTCGAGGGATCGCCTAACGAGGCGCTGCTGGCGCTCGAGGGGCAGATGTGGTCGCGCGTCGTGGCCACCGACGAGGAACTGCGTACCCTCGAAGGCCAGTTGCAAATCGTAAGTACTCACTTGGTGGGAGGATTGCACGAGATCCGGGTGTTCGCGCCATCCTCTCCGGGCGCCGATTTCCGCCCCGTGGCATCGGGACTCGAAGATGTCTATTTCTTGAACTTGTCCCGACGCTCCAAACACTAGACGGCCGCGGGAGACACTGTCATGGCAATGTTCTGGGAATTCTTTACCTTCGAACTTCGTTTCCGCGCCAAGAGCATTTCGACCTATGTCTACTTTCTGCTCTGGTTCGCTTTCTCATTCTTTTGCATCGCCTCGGAAAGCTTCGGGCCGGTCGCCAGTTCCAACGGCAAGGTTTTGCTGAACGGGCCTTTCGGCAACACCCTGGACGACACGTTTTCCTGCTTCTTCGGTCTCATCGTCATCGCCGCGATATTCGGTACTTCGATATTGCGCGATTTCCAGCGCGACACGTACCAGATGCTGTTCACCAAGCCGATCTCCAAGTTCGCCTATCTCGGCGGGCGCTGGGCCGGCTCATTCGTCACGACCGTTTTCGTGTTCTTCGGCCTCGTGGCCGGCGCCTTCGTCGGCACCTTCGCCCCCTGGGCCGATCATGCCCGCATCGGGCCGAATCATGCGGCCTGGTATCTGCAGCCCTTTTTCTCGATCGTCGTCGTGCAGATTTTCTTCATCGGCTCGCTGTTCTTCGCCATCGCCGCGCTGACGCGCAAATTGTTCGTCGTGTACCTGCAGGGCGTGGCCCTGTTCATGCTGTACGTCATTGGCTTGACGGTGTTCTCCGCAACGCGCTCGCTCGAGCATTTCTGGTCCGGCATCTTGGATCCGGTCGGCCTGCGATTGATCGACACCGTCACCCGCTACTGGAGCGTGGCCGAAAAGAACAGCCGGCTCCTGCCCTGGGATTTCTCCGGAGATTCTCCCGGAGTTTTTCTCTACAATCGTTTGCTGTGGACGGGCGTGGGCGTGATTGCGCTCAGCGCAGCCTGGGTGCTGTTTCCGATGTCGGTGGAGGCATTGACCGCGCGTTCCCAGGGCAAACGTGCCGACAAGGCGCGCCGGCAGGAGGCGCAGGCTGCCCGCCCGAATCCGTCACGCCTGGCCGTGAGCCTGCCGCGAGTACATCAGGTTTTCGGCGCCGGCACTACGCTGCTGCAGTTTCTGTCGTTGACCCGGCTGCGCATCCGCACCGTCGCGCGCGAGATTCCCTTCTGGGCCATCGTCGGGCTGCTCATCGCCTTTGCGGTCAACAACGGCCATTTCGCGGGCAGGGTGGGAGGAGAGAACGTCTGGCCGGTCACCTACCTCATGCTGCAGGCGGTGGAGGGCTCGGCCACTCTGTTCTTCATCATCGTCGCCGCCCTGTACGCGGCGGAGCTGATCTGGCGCGAGCGCGATACGCGGTTCGACGGAATCCATGACGCCTTGCCGATCCCGGAGTTCATCGATTGGCTGTCGAAGTTCGCGGCCATCGCCGCCGTAGAGCTGTTTCTGCTCACCATCACCATGCTGGTGGGCTTGCTGATGCAGACCATCGACGGCTACTACCACTACGAGGTGCTGCAGTATTTCAAGGAACTCTACGTCCTGACGCTGCCGCAGATGCTGGGGTTCGCCTTGCTGGCCATGTTCGTGCAAACCATGGTGTCGAACAAGTTCATAGGCCACGCCATCGTCATCGGCATCGTGGTCCTGCAGCCCATCCTGTTCGCTTTCGGATGGGAGAACACCCTCTATCTCCCCGGTGCCTCTCCGGCCTATATCTACTCGGACATGAACGGCTACGGACATTTCGTTCCCGCCCTGTTCTGGTCCACCACGTACTGGTTTGCGGTCTATGCGTTCCTCGGCATGATCTCCATTGCCTATGCGCGGCGCGGCGCCGATGTGTCGCTGGCCGCGCGCAGCCGCCAGGCGCTGCGGCACGCACCGCGTCTCGCGCCGGTCGCGGGGCTGCTTCTCGCGCTGGCCGTGGGCTCCGGCGCCTGGTACTACTACAACACGCATGTGCTCAACGAATTCATGACGGCCGACGACCGCCGCCATGTCCTCGCCGACTACGAGCGGCGGTTCAAGAAGTACGAGAACCTCGCGCAGCCCAAAGTGACGGCCGTGGACGCGACCATCAATATCTATCCGGAGCGGCGCTCATTCGACGGCACCGGGCGGTTCACGCTGCAGAACAAGAGCGCTCAGGCGATTTCCGAGATTCATGTGACCGATCAGCGCGAGGCGGTGACCGAGGTGCGGTTCGACCGGCCCTTCCACCTCGTCAGCCGCGCGCCGCGCGATCTGTATTCGATTTACGCTCTGGACCGGCCGCTGGCTCCCGGCGAGGTGCTGACGCTTACGTTTTCCGTCGGCCATGAATCTCGCGGTTTCCGCGACGGCAATGAGCTGGCGCAGTTCGCCTACAACGGCACCTTTTTCGATGCCGAGTTCTTCCCCACCATCGGCTACGATGCGGCTTTGGAGATCGACGATCCACGCCGGCGCCGCGAGGAGCACCTGGGCCCGCTCGAGGAGATGGCGCCGCGCGGCGATCCGGTCCGCTCCCGCCTCAATCTATTCAACCCTTCCGCGGACTGGATCACCTATCACACGGTTCTCAGTACCTCGGGCGATCAGCTGGGAATTGCGCCGGGCTATCTGGTACGCAGCTGGGAGAAGGGCGGACGCCACTACTATGAATACAGCATGGGGTCGACGCATATTGCCGACTTCTATGCCTACCTGTCGGGCCGCTATGCGGTGCGCAAGCAAGTCTACGCCGGTGCCGACGGTCCGGTGAACCTCGAGGTCTACTACGATCCTGCGCATCAATTCAATGTGGACCAGATGCTGGAGGCCTCGCGCGCCGGGCTCGATTACTATCAGGCACACTTCGCCCCATATCAGTTCACCCAGTACCGCATCATGGAGTTTCCGCGCTATCGCGAGTTCGCGCAGTCCTTCCCCAACACCGTGCCTTTCTCGGAAGGGATCGGCTTCATCACCCGGGTGCTGAAGCCGACTGATGTGGATCTGACGTATTTCGTGACTGCGCACGAACTCGGTCACCAGTGGTGGGGGCATCAGCTCGTCGGCGGGCTGGTGGAGGGCTCCAATATGATGTCCGAGACGCTTGCACAATATTCCGCCTACATGGTCATGCAGCAGAAGTACGGCAAGGATTACATGCGCCGGGTGCTGCGCCATTTTCTCGATCGATACCTGCGCGGCCGCGCCGGCGAGGTCCGCCGCGAGCGGCCGCTGGCACTGGTACAGCGCGAGAGCTATGTTTGGTACGAGAAAGGCGGCCAGATCATGTACACGCTCGCGGACTACATCGGCGAGGACAAGGTCAATCTCGCCCTGCATAATTTTCTGATGCAGCAACGCTACGCGAACGCCGCCAATCAGGTGGACGCGGTACAAAGCACCGCCGGCACGGCCGCCGAAGACCGGCCGTACCCGGATACCCGTCTGCTGGTCGACGCGCTTCGCGCGCAGACGCCCGCGGATCTGCAGTACCTGATCGACGATGGCTTCAACCGCATCGTCCTCTACGACAATAAGGCGATCTCAGCCACCTCGCAGCGACGGCCGGACGGCAAGTACTCGGTGACCTTGACGGTTCAGGCGCGCAAGGTGCAGGCGGACGGCAATGGCGTGGAGACCGACATGCCGTTGGCCGACTACATCGATATCGGAGTGTTCAAGGGAACGAAGGACGAAGAAACGCCCCTCTATATGCACAGAGAGAAAATCACTCAGAGCCGCCAAACCTTCAATCTGGTGGTCGATGAGCGGCCGACGCGTGCCGGCATCGATCCCTACAACAAGTTGATCGACCGTATTGCAGACGACAATGTGACGGAGGTAACCGAGCGGTGACGCTGCGGCAGGCAGCGGGGGAAATATAGGGTTTTCCCGTACGCTGTTACGGGGATAATTAAACATAATATTTTTGCAGCTGGGCAATGCGGCACTCCAGGGCGCAAAGCATAGCGAGATAATGAGCGCTGATGCCCGGCAGCATGGAAGTGATCGTCAGGGTGTCCAATTCGACGAAAGCCGCGCGCATGGATGCGCGCGCACCATACCGGCCCACCGCGCGATGCTGCGCAAATTCTCCCAAGGCCTGTTTAAACCATTCGTCTCCCGCTGTCCTCCAATGGGCTAGAGCATGAGGCAAATGGCAAACACTGTGGGGACGGTTCAGATGTTGCAGGTGGCGGACGCGGTGGATCCGACCGATCCGGCCGAACTCATCGCCGCTGCGGCCGACGGCGATGTGAGCGCCTTCGAGCATTTGTATCGGCAATTCTCGCCGCGCGTCTTCGGCCTGTGCCTGCGGATGACGGGACAGCGCGAAGCGGCAGAGGACTGCACCCAGGAGTCTTTCATGGCGGCATGGCGAGCCTTGGCGAGTTTCGAGAAGCGCAGCCGATTCTCGACCTGGCTGCATCGCATTGCCGTGCACACCGTGCTCTCCCGCCGCCGCGGCTTGCGCGTGAAGTACGAAGTCGCCGAACCCGCTTCGGGGCTGCCCGAAGTGGCCGATCCCGGCAGCGATAGTCCGCCGCTCGATATCGAGCGCGCCATCGCGGCTCTTCCGGAAGGGGCGCGCCACGTACTCGTGCTGGCGGGCATCTATGGTTTTAGTCATGCGGAGGTGGGCCAGGCGCTGGGCATCGCCGAAGGCACCTGCAAGGCACAGCTGCATCGCGCGCGCGGCCTGCTGGCCGCCGCGCTCGGAGTGGAAACATCATGAACGATCCAATGCAAAAATCTCTCGATGACTTGCTCGCGGATCTGCCGCGCGACATGCCTCCGCCGCCGTATCTTTGGCCGGGTATTGCCCGCCGTCTGCCTCGGCGCCGGCGGCGCACGAATCCCGTGCTGCTTGCCGCGGCGGCGGGATTAGCCTGCGCCTGCCTGGCGAGTGCCCTCACGTGGGCGGTGTTGCATGGACGTCCGACGGTGTCTGCAACTCAGCCGACGCTGCTCGCAACTCAGCCGGCAGCTCAGCCCCCAGCGACGCGGGCTCCGACCCTCGATGAACCGCAAAATGCGAGTTACGTGGCCGCACGCGATTCTCTCGAACTGAATTTTCGCCGGCAGCTGGCTCTTCTGGATCCCGCCACGCGCGCAAAAATCGAAGCCAATCTCGCAATCATTCGTCAGGCGCACGAGGACATCCGCAAGGCACTCGCGAGCGATCCTGCAAGCCCGGTGCTCGAACAACTCTGGCAGAGCACCTGGCACGATGAAATTGACCTGTACGAGCATGTCGTGCAGGCCACCCAACCCCCGATGACGAGGACGTGACCATGTCGAAAGTACACTCCAAGGCCCGCTACAGTGGCTGGATATTCATTATCGTGCTGGCGGCGCTGGTGGTTCCCTGGTCGCTGGTCCACGCGAGCAGGGCAATCCATGAGAGCCGGGCGGCCGATCCGCAGGGCGAGGTTGAGATCTTCAATCTGGCGGGCAAAGTGGAAGTCCAAGGCTGGGACCGCAGTGAAGTCGAGGTCGGCGGCTCGGCCGACGACGGCGTGGAAAGGGTCGATGTGAGCGGCTCAGGCCGCCGCACCTCCGTTCACGTCGTGACGCGATCTTCGCATCTCTGGGGCTCGGACGGCGAAGCGCATCTCATCGTGCACGTGCCGGCTAGAAGTTCGCTGATGGTCACGCTCGTCAGCTCGGACTTCGAGGTGAAGGGCGTGCTCGGCGATCTGAAGGTGCAGTCGGTGAGCGGCAGGGTGAGCGGCGAAGCGGGGGGTGACGTCCGCGCCGCCACGGTGAGCGGCAATGTGCGCCTGAAGGCGCCAGGCGCCAAGTCCATTGAGATCCGGACCATCAGTGGCGATATCCAGCTGACCGGCGGAGGCGGCGAGGCGGACATCAATACCGTCAGCGGCACCGTGAAGCTGGAACTTGCTGAGCTGAGCAACGGCCGATTCAAGAGCATTTCGGGCGACATGACGGTCGCACTGACGCTGGCGCCCGATGGGCGCATCGAAAGCGAATCGGTCAGTGGTGACGTTGCACTGAATTTTACAGCCATGCCGGCTGCGGAATTCGATGTGCAAAGCTTCAGCGGCGACATCAAGAACTGTTTCGGGCCCAAGCCGACGGAATCTCGGTACGGTCCCGGATCGCGGCTGCAGTTCATGAACGGCGACGGACATGGCCATGTGCGGATCAATACCAAGAGCGGCGATGCCCGGCTGTGTGTCAAGGGTATGACCAATGCAAACACCCATGTGTCGGCGCTCGAACTGGCGCAGGTACGCAACGTGCGGCCGCAGGTTCAGAACGTAGGCTTGCAGTTACGCGGAGTACGGGTGGTGCTGCCTTACGTATTCTGACCGTCAGAGTATGCCTACGGCCTAGGGTAATGAGCGCCGATTGCAGCGCGGAAGAATCCCCCGTAACCTCGCACTCCAGCTTGTGACAGCTTTTAGGAGTCTCAATGAATTCGGCCACTGTTTTATCTGCACCCATCTTGTTGCCGTCGCTCCCGTACGAGCAGAGCGCGCTGCAACCCGTCATTTCCGCCAATACTCTGAGCTTTCACTACGGCAAGCACCACAAGACCTATGTGGACACATTGAACAAGCTCGTGACGGGCACTGAATTTTCTGATATGCCGCTCGAGCAAATCGTCAAGGCCAGCGCGGACGAAACGAATCACAGCGCCATTTTCAATAATGCGGCGCAGGCGTGGAATCACGCCTTCTACTGGCGCAGCCTCAAGCCCAAGGGCGGCGGCGAACCCCCAGCGGTGCTCAAGAGCCTGATGGAATCCTCATTCGGCAGCGTCGAAGCCTGCAAGAAGGAATTGGCAGCTGCCGCCGTGGGGCAATTCGGCAGCGGCTGGGCGTGGTTGGTTCTGGATGGCGGGAAGCTCAAGGTGGAGAAGACGGGGAATGCCCATACACCGCTGACAAGCGCCGCGAAGCCCCTGCTCACCATCGACGTCTGGGAGCACGCTTACTATCTCGATTATCAGAATCGGCGCGCCGACCACGTGAATGCCGTGCTCGATTCGCTGATCAATTGGGGGTTCGCGGCGGAGAATCTCGGCAAGAAGTAGATCTTCTCGAAGCGTCCATCCGCGAGCCGGCACAGGCACCGCGACTTTTGCAGAATCGGCGCCGCGCCTCGCGATTCGTGAAATGTTGCTTCAGGCGGCCGCTTGAAGCGATTTCACCGGCGCAGGACCATACCGCGTCACGATGTCCTGCGATACTTCCCACAGGCGCCTGGCGAGGCCGATGTCCTCGAGCAGGGGACTGCCTTTAGCGATCCGGCACTTCGCCCAGAATTCCCCGCTGATCCCGCGCACGCCGGGGTTCGCGGCGAGCAAGGCCGCGGTGGCCGCTCCCCGCGCCGCGGATTTCATGAACCACCGCGCCGCCGACAGCACGATCTGCAGCGGCAGGGTCAAATGTCGATTGAGTCCAGTGCCCCGAACAGCGCCAGGGTGCAGCGAATTGACGGCGATACCTCGGGAGTTCAGGCGGCGTGACAATTCCTTGGCAAACAGCGCGTTCGCCAATTTGGACTGTCCGTAGAAGGTCAGCGGCTTATAGAATCGGCTGCCGTCGAGGTTGTCGAACATGATGCCTTCGGGGGGCGCCTGAGTGATGCCGGCGCTGCTGCTCACGATCACGATGCGCCCGGTGCCATCGCGCACCAGGCTCTCGATCTCGTTCACCAATGCGAAGTGACCGACATGATTGACGAGAAACTGCAGTTCCACGCCGTATTTCGTCTGCAGGGTAGGCAGATTGGCAATCCCGGCATTGGCCACGATGGCGTCCAGAGGGCTTTGGAGCGCGCGGATGGCCGCGGCCGCCGCGGCGACCGACTCGAGATCCGCCAGGTCACAGGCCACGGGTATGCAGGTAGGGCCCGCCTCGACGCAAGCGGCCCGGGCGTCCTGCGCCTGTCGGGCGAGACCGATCACGCGGGCACCGTTAGCCGCCAACGCGCTCATCGTTGCCAGTCCCATCCCCGAGTTGCAGCCCGTCACCACGATGCATTTGCCAGTGAGGTCTATGCCCGCGAGCACATGGTCCGCCGTCGAGCGGGCGCCAAATTGAATTGATTGAGTCATAAATTGCCTCTGTCTATTTGCGGCGATTGAGCGTGGCGCAGAACATGCGAGCCGCGACCGTCACGCCCTTCACGAATTCTTCTCGAGATGCCGAGCGCTGCTTGAGCCCACGGGCGGTGGCATGCAGGGTGCGCGCCAAATCCGCCGGCGACATGCCGGCCGTGGTGCAAAAGGCGGCCAGCGGCGAATCGGCGATCGCTCCCGTGAGCGCCGACTCGAAGCAAGTCTCAAAATGCGTCAGCGTCGCCCCCGCCAGCGACGTGCTGGCGCACATGAGATCGGCGGCATCCGCGCCGAGCGATCCCACGAAACGGCCCGACCAGGCGTCGCAGGCGGCGATGATTCTAGCTTCCAGGCTCTGTTCGCGGACGGCGAGGGCGGCGATGGCCGCGTTCAATTGACTGTTGAGGGAGTGCTCGAGCGCCTTGCGGAACAGCTCCTCTTTATTGGCGAATTGCAGGTACAGTCCCTGCCGCGACACTCCGGCGGCATGCGCCACTTCTTCCATGGAGGTCTTGCGAAAGCCGTAGCGCGCGAACACACCGACGGCAGCCTCGAGCAACGCCGATTGGCGTGTGTCAGCCTGGTCCGTCTCGAGAGTCGACATTATGTTCACGCCTACAAGATAGACAATGTAGGGCTATGTTGTCAATAATGTCGGCACAGTTGAATTGCGCGAACGAATACAAAAATTATCTTAAACAGTAAGATACGGTATAAATGAGAAGTGATTTCTTATGACTAATGTTCCCCATCTACCTCTGCCCAGCCTGAAGACCCCGTCTCTTGTCATTGCCGATTCGACCGAGCGGTTTCCCGTCCGGCGGATATTTTGTGTCGGCCAAAACTACGCCGACCATGCGCGAGAAATGGGATCCGATCCGGAACGTCAGCCGCCATTCTTCTTCACCAAACCTGCCGACGCCGTAGTGGACAGTGGGCTTCATCTCCCGTTCCCCACGAAGACCCAGAATTTGCATCACGAGGTTGAACTCGTGATCGCGCTCGGGAGAGGCGGTGTCGACGTGAGACCGGCAGATGCTGTCTCCATGATCTTCGGTTTTGCGGTGGGGATCGATCTGACCCGGCGTGACTTGCAGGCCGAAGCGAAGAAGGCCGGCCGTCCCTGGGATATGGCAAAGGGCTTCGACCACTCCGCACCCATGGGTCCGTTGAGGCGTGGAATTCCGCCCCGCGAAGGCGTGATCGGTCTGAGCATCGACGGTAAGGCTCGGCAAGCCGGCGATCTGTCCGATATGATTTGGAGCGTCGCCGACATCATTGCGTTTCTCTCGACCTACGTCGCCGTCGCCGCGGGCGATTTGATCTTCACGGGCACCCCCGCCGGAGTGGGTCCGATTCAGCGCGGTGAGCGAGTGCGTGGGGCCATTGCGGGCGTCGAGCCGGTGGAAGTGATGTTCAAATAGACGTCATCTGGCGGGCCAGCGGCGGGTTGTCGAGGGTCTCTCCGGCAATGACACCGGCGCGGTCGGCCGCGGTCTTGTTCTGGCTCAGCTTGCGCACGCCGATGGTCTGAGTGATGTGCAGCACCACTCCGACGATGGCTTTGAGCTGCATCGCCACATAATCAGCCGGCGCGTCGCTGACCTTCCAGGGCGCCTTGCGTGGCCCCTCGAAACGGTTGGTCAGGTTCGTCACGATCTCCAGGATGCGCGCCGGATCTTCGATGATTTCCAGCCGGCCGTAGACGTGCACGGCCTCGTAGTTCCAGGTCGGGACGACCCGGCCGGTCTCTTGTTTGGTCGCGTAATAGGATGGACTGACGTACCCGTCCATTCCGCTGAAAATCGCGAACGACTCCGCCGCCGTATCGAGCAGTTTCCACTGCTTGTTGGCCCGAGCGATATGCCCGACCAGCCGGTCATCCACCAGCGTCAATGGCAAATGGGTTGCCGTCATCCGGGCTGCGCCGTCCTCCTTGAGCAGTGAGACCAAGACGGGCAAGGAGCAGCTGCGCATGATGGCCTGTATTTCCTCGGGCCGGTCCTCGGCAAACAGGGTTGGCACATACATAGAACTTCAATCCTCGATTTCACGGGCAGGAAAATGCGCCGGCGCGCCGGCATGCTGGGAGTATAGGCCGCCCGCCGCCATTCCTGCATCGGTGATGAGCAGGCCCTGGGTCATGTTCGGGTCGCGCATCGGCTATGATCGCAAGGCCCTTTACTTTCACCTGCACATGGATGACGCGGGCATCGACAAGATACAATAAGCAATGAAATCGAAATTCCTGAACACGTTAGTCCCCGCGCTTTTCATTCTCGCGGTCGGTACCGCCCAGGCGAAGGATTCCGATCTGCTGTCGCTCAGCGTGGAGCATTTCAAGGACACTGCGACCGTCACGGATACTGCGCCGGATGGCGTCACGATCTCCACCGAGAATGGGTATAAGGAACACCGGGGCCCGCTGCGAACGGTGTGGAACGATGAGTTCCTCGAAGGGATCATCGACAAGAAAACCGGCCAGAAGTCCTTTCTGGTGTCCGTATGGATCACATACACGGGAAACTCGCGTTCCTACACCACCGCGAGCTATCTGGCGCCGCAGGGGCCACGGTCGGTGCCGGCGACTCTAACCCGCCTGAACAAGAGTTATTGCGCGGTAGGGGACTGCACCAACACCGAGTACCTCACCTTCCCAGTGGATGAGACAATGCTGCGCCAGCTGGCGGCTGAGCCTGCCGCGGGCAAGCATGTCTTGTGGCCCTTCAAGCTCGTCGCGAAATCAGGCCCCGGCTACAGCGGCGGCTTCTCGAGTGCGGAGATCGCCGGCCTTCTCGCCAAGGTCGACGACTACCGGCCCGGCGTTGCGGCTACGGCGGCCGCGGCGGCCACCTCGGTCGTCGCGCCCACGGCTGTCGCCGCCGCGACGCTCGCCGCCACCACCTCACTGACGCGGGATTTCGGGGTTGGCGGCATGGCGGTCGCCGCCACGGCCGATCAGCCTGATCGGGCGGGCGTATTGATCATTGCGGTAACCGGCGGCTCGGTTGCCCACAAGGCCGGCATCATCGTCGGCGACATCCTGTATGAATTCAATGGTCATCCCGTTAGAACTCCCGCAGAACTTCAAGCGGCCGTCGCCGCCTGCGCCGCGAATACAGTTGCCGCGATCAAGCTGTTCCGGGGTACCAATGCCACGGCGGTCACCGCGCGATTTTAAGTCGCGGCATCGGTCCGCGGCATCGGGCTTTGTCTGACATACATATCGCGATGAATCGACGTAAAATCCCGTCGTGTGGACGGCCTGAACAGCACCCTGCGAGACATTTGCGGCGACGCGAGATTGTACGGCGGCGGCAGGGACAGCCTATGAATCGGTGTCCTGCATGAACGAAATTTTTCCACCCGAAAGCACTGAAGCCGGGTCGCAAACCGAGCGCCATCAGCGCGCGCGCCTGCCGAACGGTCGATTCCGCTCGACCGTGAAAGCACCGGCATTCGTGGCGGTCGGGCAATCGGCGGTCGGGCAATTGACGACACTGAGCATCGGCAGCGTGTTGAAGGACCGCTACCTCCTCGAGAGCCGATTGGGTGGGAACAGAACCGTATTCAAAGCCACGGACCGCTTTCAACGCGATGAAGCAAAGCGCCGCGTCGCGATAAAAATCGTTCAAGAGAGCGGCACGAGTCGTCCCGAGCGGTTGTCAAGCGTGCGCCGAGAATTCCATCTCGCACAATCTCTTTGCCACGACACCATCGTCAAGGTCCATGAGCTGGGTCAGGCGGGGGACATTGCATTCTTTACCATGGAGTTAGTCGAAGGAAGACTCCTGAGCGAAGTGATCAAGCTGTATGCACCGCGCCATATACCGCGCCCCGATGCGTGGCGCATCCTGAGAGATTTAAGCGCTGGATTGGCGCATGCGCATTCGCGCAATGCCGTTCATGGGGACTTGAGTCCTCAAAACGTGATGGTTACCAGGACGGGGAGCGTCCGCATGCTCGGCTTCGGCGCGTCGCGACCGTGCAATGATCCGTGCGAGGACATCTACTCTCTCGCCTGCTTGGCCTACGAACTGCTGACGGGCACCCATCCATTCAAACGCCGGCAGGCAGATCGAGCGCGCAATCGGCGTCCGCCGGTCGAAAGGCCGCCCGGACTCAGCCGACGCCAGTGGCAGACGCTTCGAATGGGCCTTTCTCCGGACCGCGAGCGCCGGTCTCTTTCCGCGAGTGAATGGTTCGCCAGTTTGGAGGCAGGTCAGGCGTCGACCAGGAGCCTGCTGGCAGGGTGCAACATGGTGGTCGGGCACCTGAGCGAAAATAAGAAGCCGCCGCCATCGTGGATCGTGGTTCCCATCATCTGCATCCTCGTGACGCTGAGCATACTCAGTTCTATTCATGGCCGGCCGCCCGTCACCGATCCCGCAGATAATTCCAGCAGACCGATTTCGGCGGACTCATCGAAACACGCCAATTACGCAGTGCCCAATGACGTGGGCGCCCGCATTGTACCGGCTGTGGCGGCGGAGGCCGCAGCGCCGACAGCGACTGATTCTGCGGCACAATCCAGCACTCCTTCACCCCCATCCAAGCCCGCCGTGATGGTCGGAGCCGAACGGGGTGAGGCTGACCTCGTGTCGAGAGCGGCGGGGGGAATCGTCCTCCCCGAGCGCACCTATAGCGTTCCGCCGCGGCAGGACTTTGCTGAAATCCGTATCCGCCGTTCTCCGGGGTCCGCGGGCGACGCGCGATTCAATTGGTGGACGGAGGCGGCATCGGCGCAACCCGGTACCGACTTCGTGCCGCAAGAACCGGTGACCCGCTACTTCGCGAGTGGAACTCGTACGGCGAGTTTGTTCGTCAAAGTGTTGCCGAACGACTCTCGCAAGCGGCCTGAGGTGTTCTATGTCGATGTTGCCGACCTGAGCAACGGCAATAATCCGCCCCCCATAGCCATAGCGCGCGTGGCGGTAGCACTTCCGGCTGCTCGCTGAACTGCGCGGCGTTACACTGCGCAGTGCTGAGCTGCCCGGCGTTCTTGATTGGCGGTTAGATAAAAGTATAATATTCAAATAGTTATACGAAAAACAACGGAACTCACTAGAAGGATTGGCATATGCGAAAGCTCATTCTCTCTCTAATGCTGGGCGTATCAGCCAGTACCGCCGCGCTGGCATCGTCGCCGTCAGCCGCCCCCACGCTCGATCCCGCCTGGAAAGTGCCGGAGGTCATCGCATTCATCGGGGTGAGAAAGGGAGATAAAGTGGCTGATATCGTGGGAGCTCGCCTGACTGCATCACTGGCGCGGGCCGTCGGTCCTACCGGAAAGGTTTACGCGGTTGAGACAGCCGAAGTCGTCAAGGCCCATCCTGAAGTATTGAGCAAGATGCAGTCGTTGGCGACACAGTCACCCAATGTCATCGTCAGCGACGACCCGGTGGCCTCGGCATTGCCGGCTGGACTCGATGCCGTGATCATTCGGCAGAACTACCATGATCTCTATGACAAGTTCATGGGTCCGGCGGATGTACCCGCATTCAACAAGGCAGTGTTCGCCGCTCTGAAGCCGGGCGGTGTCTACGTAGTGCTGGATCATGCGGCCGCAGCGGGCTCCGGGATCAGCGCCACCGATACGCTTCATCGCATTGATCCGGCGAGAGTCAAGGCGGACGTGCTGGCCGCCGGTTTCAAGCTGGATGCCGAGAGTTCCATTCTCGCCAACGCGAGTGACGATCACACCAAGAATGTGTTCGACCCCTCCGTCCGCAGTCACACCGACCAGTTTCTGTATCGATTCAAGAAGCCGAAGTGATTAAACAACGATCGGAAAAAATGCAGATGGTAAGTGCCCCTGATTCGCATGAGCCGCGTCGCGTAGTGGTCGCGCCACCGCCCAGTCATCCGGGACTCTCTGCCACGGTACTCGATGTCGAGTGTGCAGAGGATGAGGATGTCGTGTGGCTGTGGACCGAAACGTCTGGGGGACGCTTCGTCTCCGGCTATCGGATCGTCCCGCGAGTCATCGCACGGTAGGCCGGGAATCGGCGGCAAATGCGGTAGCTTGCGCTTCAGGACTACTCGTCCGACGTCGCGTCCTGGCGCGCGCGCGCGAACGTTCGGCGTCCCGCGATCAAAAACTCCAGAAAAGCGCGGGCTTCCGCGCTCGCATAGCGGCCGCTCGAGATTTCCTCAGCCGCGTGCGCGCGCAGATTGCCGCCGCGCGCGAGTGTCTCGCGAAACGCCTGCTTGATCTCGGACAGCACCTCGCGCTTGAATCCGCGGCGCTTGAGGCCGACCACATTCAATCCATACACGGTGTTGCGCTCGGCGGCCATGCAGAAGGGCGCGACGTCGCTCGAGATGCGCGCGCCGCCGCCAATCATCGCGCTCTCTCCGACGCGCGCGAACTGGTGGATGACCGCGCCGCCGCCGAGAAAGACTCGATCGCCGACATGCACGTGCCCGCCCAGCAGCACGGCGTTCGCGATCACCACGCGCTCTCCGATCCGGCAGTCGTGCGCGACGTGGCATGCGGTCATGAGGAAGCAGTCCGCGCCCACCTGCGTCATCTCTCCGGACTTGGTCGCGCGGTTGACGGTGACGTGCTCGCGGATCACGGTGCGGGCCCCGATGTGCACGCCCGACGGGGTCTCCGGCTTGAAGCCGAGATCCTGAGGATCGCCGCCGAGCACCGCATACGGGTGCACGACGACGCCGTCCTCGAGATGGCAGTGGCGGCCGATGAGCGCGTGCGCGTGAATCACGCACCCCTGTCCGAGACGCGCGCCGTCCTCGATGAGGGCCGCCGGATGAATGCTCGAGGCGGTCATGCTAACGCCAGCCCGCCGGCCGACAGCAATTCAGCGAACCGTCCCAAATCGACGTTCCCTCCCGAGATGAGAATGCCGACCTTCTTGCCGGCCACCTCGATCTTTCCGGCGAGCACCGCCGCCGCGGCGAGACAGCCGGTCGGCTCCACCACCATCTTCATTCGACCAGCGAAGAATCGCATGGCCTCGATCAATTCGGGATCGGTGACGGTGACGATGTCGTCCACATACCGTTGAATCACGGGAAAGGTATGAAGGCCCAGGTGCTGGGTCTGCGCTCCGTCGGCGATCGTAAGGGGTGTATCGATGTGGACGATCTCGCCGCTGCGAAAACTACGCTGCCCGTCGTTGCCCGCCGCCGGTTCCACGCCGATGACCTTGCAATCGGGGCTGAGCGCACGCGCGGCGATAGCGCTTCCCGACAGCAGACCGCCGCCACCCAACGGCACGGCTAGCACGTCGATCTGCCCGCTCTCCTCGAACAGCTCTTTGGCCGCCGTACCCTGTCCCGCCATCACATGCGGATGATCGTAGGGCGGTATCAGTGTGAGCCGGCGTTCCGTTGACAAGCGTAGCCCGAGAGCTTCGCGATCCTCGGTGTACCGGTCGTACAAGATCACCTCTGCTCCGTAGGCACGTGTCGCCTCCACTTTGGAAATGGGCGCATCGCGCGGCATCAGAATGACGGCGTCGATACCCAGCAATCGCGCCGACAGGGCAATCGCCTGGGCGTGGTTGCCGGAGGAGAAGGCGACGACGCCCGTGGCCTTCTGGGCCGGCGTGAACTGCGCCAAGGCGTTGTAGGCCCCGCGAAACTTGAACGCCCCCATACGCTGAAAATTCTCGCATTTGAAGAACAGCTGCGCGCCCGTTCGCTCGTCGGCAAGACGCGAGGTCAACACAGGCGTGCGATGCGCGACGGATGCGATTCTTTCGTGCGCGGCGACGACATCGGCATAGTGGATGGCAAATGCGCTCATCCGTCACTTTTAACATCGATTGCACGCTCAGGCCAACCAATATGTGCGGCATCTTCCGCTTTCCGATTAAGCAATACGCTGATGCCTTTGCGCCTATCGCCCCAGCATGATAAAAGGCTACGCTTGCCTGGGAAGGTGTCGAACCATCCATCACCCGTGAGGTTTCCGCTATGTTTTTCCGCCGATGCGTCTGTCTGTTGGCGCATCTCCTCGCTATCGTACCCGCGGTACATGCCGCTGTGGTGCGTGTCGAAACCTCCTCCCGCACGGAGGTACTCGACGGAAAGACATTCGGCGAGCGTGGCGCCTACGAGCGCATCGTCGGACGTGTTTATTTCACCGTCGCCGTCGCCAATCCTCACAACAGCGCCATCGTCGATCTAGGCAATGCCGCCAATCTAAAGGACGGTGAAGTCGAGTTTTCGGCGGACTTCATCGCGATTCGCCCAAAGGATGCCAGCAAGAGCAATGGCTCGATGATTCTGGAGAATCCCAACCGCGGCAGGGGAGGCATCGTCTCCTTGGTCGACGGAGGTGACCGGGATGTGGCGCAAAGCGCGGGGGACGCCTGGCTGCTGCGCAACGGCTACAGCATCGTGTCGCTGGGTTGGCAGTGGGATGCGACCGGCGACGGTGCTTTGCGACTGTATGCCCCGATAGCCAGGGAGAAGAATGGAAAGAGGATTACCGGGCTGTTGCGCGGCGACCTGATGTTGTCGAAGGCGACCGATGAGATTCCGTTGGGGCATCTCATCATCGGCAACATCGGCGGCAGCGAATATCCGGTTGCCGCAGCCGATGATGCGCATAATACGCTGACGGTGCGCGATTCGCGCGACGCCAAACGCACCTTGATTCCGCGATCGCAATGGCGGTTCGCACACAGCGTGGACGGAAAGCTCACTCCGAGCGATCGATATATCCATCTCGATGGGGGTTTTCAGCCGGGAAAAATCTACGAGTATGTGTATGTAGTGGCCGATCCGGTCGTCGCCGGACTGGGCTTTGCCGCCGTTCGCGATTTTGCCTCGTACGCCAAGCACTCGGCGGATGCCATCGTTCCTGCGCGCCGCGTTTACGGTCAGGGGATTTCGCAGAATGGGCGCTTCCTGCGCGATTTCCTCTATCAGGGCTTCAATGCGGATGAAAGCGGAAAAATCGCGCTGGACGGTGTGCTGGCACACGTTGCTGGGGCAGGGCGCGGCGATTTTAACTACCGCTTCGCGCAGCCTTCGCGCGATGCACAGCCGACCTCGGCCGTTTCCTACCCCACGGATATTTTTCCGTTTACCGATCTTCCGGAACGCGAACCGCTGACCGGCGCGAGCGCAGGATTTCTCGACCGCGCCGTTGCCGATCGAGTGGTGCCGAAGGTCTTCCTGTCGAATACGTCCTATGAATACTGGGGTCGTGTCGCATCGTTGATCAGTACGACGGCCGACGGCACGCAGGATGTATCGCTGTCGCCCGATGTGCGCGTCTACCACTTTACCGGCTTGCAGCACTTCTCCGGGCCGTTCCCGCCGGCGCGCGGCAATAATGACCTGCTCGGGCAGGAACCGGAGTCGCCGTTGCCGGTGCGGTTTTTCTGGCGCGCAATGATTGCCAACATGGATGCATGGGTTCGCGACGGCGCCGCGCCACCGGACAGCAGCTATCCGCGATTGGCGGATCGGAACCTCGTACCCGTGGACAAGTATGCTTTCCCCGTCATTCCGGGCGTCAATACGCCGCATGAAGCGAGCGCCGCGTATCGCCTCGATTTTGGACCGAATTGGGCTCAGGGAATCCTCAGCAACCAGCCACCCAAGGTCGGCCAGCCATTTCCTGTCCTGGTGCCGCAGGTCGATGCCGATGGCAACGAGCGCGATGGCGTGCGGCTGCCAGAAATTGCGGTTCCGCTCGCAACATACACTGGCTGGAATCTACGCGATGCTTCGATCGGTGCGCCCGGCGAGCGCGTTTCGTTCGAGGGTTCCTCCATCGCATTTCCGAAGACGGCTGCGCAGCGCCTTGCAACCCACGATCCGCGCAAGTCGATCGCGGAACGCTACGCGAACCGCGAGGATTATTTGAATCGCTACGGCGCAGCGGTCGATGCCCTGGTGAAGCAGCGCTGGGTGCTCGAAGAGGATCGCGCCGCGCTGATCCAGCGTGGCCAACAGGAGTGGGACGAAGCGACGAAGTAGGGGATGATGAAAAAGCATCTGCGCTTAGTGGGCTTCATTGTCAGTTTGACCAGCGCAGTGCCGTTCATCGCCGCGGCGCAGCCGATACCGGCAGGGCAGTTATCGTCCCCGAATCAGGCGAGCACGGCGCTCACCAACCCGCAGCTGGATCAGCTGACCGCGCCGATTGCCCTGTACGCTGATCCCCTCGTCGGCATGATCTTGATGTCGGCAACGTATCCGCTCGAAATAGTCGAAGCGCAGCGCTGGCTGGCAGACCCGGTCAATGCCACGCTCAAGGGCAACGATCTGGCGGCCGCCCTGCGGCAGGAGTCCTGGGATCCCAGCATCAAATCGCTCGTCGCCTTTCCGCGGATCCTGGAGGCGATGAACGATGATATGGAGTGGACCGAGCACATTGGAGATGCGTTTCTCGCGCAACAGGATGCCGTCATGGATTCCATTCAGCGCCTGAGGCGGCGCGCGACGACCGAGGGGGTACTGAGGCCGACGCCGCAGCAGACGGTCTCCACCGAGAACCAGGACATTGCCATCGAGCCTGCGGACCCCATGACGGTCTATGTGCCGTACTACGATCCGACGGTGGTCTTTGGCTCCTGGCCTTGGGCCGAGTATCCGCCGGTGTATTTCCTACCGCCGGTGGATGTCGTCATCGGCGCCGGCGTGGTCATCGGCTTTGGCATCGGTGTCCCCATCGTGGGAGGGCTTTGGGGCTGGAATCGCTGCGATTGGGGACATCATCGGCTGGACATCGTTCCCGGCCCTTTCGGTGCCGGCTCGATTCCATTGCGCTCCGGTCCCTGGGAACATGATCCGGCGCATCGCCATGGCGTGCCCTACCGTAATGCGGTGCTGGCCGCACGATACGAGAAGGAGTCGGAGGCCTCGAGGCGCGAATTTCGGGGATTCTCAGGACTCTCGGCAATGACGCAGGCACCCGTAGTATCCCACCAGGCAACGGAAGTTTCGCCGCGGGGGGCGCCCATGCGGACCGCGCCGCCCGGCGTGCACAGAGCCGCTACGGCTATTGAATTGTCCGACAAGGGTGCAAGGGCGCGCGGCGAAGCGAAACGCGATGCTGCCGGCCGCCCCACGCCGACGTCGGGTTCTTCGTCCGGGTCTCATGGCAGCGAGCCGCCGCATCATTGACAATCGGCATCTGAGAATCGGTGCCCTTACCCTGACTTAGGTGTTGTCGTTCCGAGCCTTCGCCGGCGGGTTGGCGTCAACGACTTGGAGCGTCTTGCCGCTTGTTTTGGTGGAGAGAGCCTCATCGGTCACGAACACCGTCGCTCCCGTCGTCAACACAGAATTCACCCGGCTCACGAACTCGGACGGGATTTTGATTCTTGCGATCGCAGCGGCGTCCACATTGGTTCCGGCCTCTCCGAGATGTCCCGGCACGCCGATCCTCGACCAGCGAAATTTGGTGGAGTCGGGTAGGTACGGGTCGGGAATGCCGCTGGGGCCTTCAGCCAGAACCAGTACATGCGCAGCGAGCGGCTCGTCGCCGACGACCGTGAGTCGTGCCCGGCCGATTTCAATTCCATTCCGATAGACGACGATGCGGTGACTCGCTTGACTGAGCACGATGCTGATCGGACCGCTCGGAGACAACTCGGGCTGCCAACGCTCATCATCCGTGCCACCCAGCGGCACACGCTCGACAGGTAGACCGCCGGCGAAATTGACCGGGGCGAGATACCCGGGGTGCGCGACGGATTCCGGCGCAGTCGCATCGCTCGCGATGACCACCGTCATGCCGGCGGGCGAGATGCCGAATAGCAGCTTCGCGAATTCGCTCGGCAGATGCACGCATCCGTGCGACTCGGGATAACCCGGCAGCCCACCCGCATGCAGCGCAATGCCGCCCCAGGTCAGTCGTTCCATGTAGGGCATCGGCGCGCCGTCATAGATCGTGGAACGATGTTCCTTCTGCTTTTGCAGAACCGTGAATACGCCGGTGGGCGTTAGATGGCCGGGCCGGCCGGTACTCACCGTGGTCGCACCGATCAAGATGCCGTTGCGATACACGTACGCCTTCTGCTCTGTCAGGCTGACCACCATCACCACGGGTCCCGCAGTGAGCGCGTCGCCCATCCACAGAAACTGGCCCTTTTTCAGCTGGTCGATCGGCGTGTCGATCGCCACCGAGGCTTTTGCACCCCAAAAAGGTACGGAATCCGCATGCGCGGGATCCAATTGCATCGCGCAGGCGAAACCTAGGACCAGGTATAGACACCGGCAGAACCGGCGCGCGCCAGCTCGGCGCTGAAGACGATGCTGTTGCAGGGTGTCCGTTAAATAATTGAAATATCCGCGCATTGGGGGACCTAAGGCTCTGGAACGTGCCGGATTGTAGCTAAACCATCGCCCCGGGCTATAGTACAATACTGCTATGCAGCACTACGGCGCCCCGGCCGGATGAGCGATTTGCAGAGTGTCAGCTGAACTCCCTGCGCGTTTTCGCGGTCCTACCATGGTCGGACCCGTCCCAAAGAACTCAATTCGTGCTGGCGCCACGCCGGCCGCTTGGCCAGGAGTGATGTGTTGGCAATTTCACGACGTACATTTCTTGGCAAAGCCGTCGTCGGAGTGGCTGTTGCCACCCTGCCAACCGCCTTCTCTTGGGGCCGGGAGGCTGATTCCCCGATATCGCCGGGTGTGCTTCGGCGCGCTCTCGATGCATTGGCCCGCCATGGCGGGAGCATCGCTCATCGCGACGCGATGGGCATTGCAGACTTCTCTTTGCCCTCGAGTACGCCAAGATTCCACCTCTTGAGCCTCGTGGACGGCAGCGTGAGATCGCACCTGGTAGCGCACGGACGGGGTTCGGATCCTGCGCATACAGGATGGCTCGAGCGATTCTCCAATGAACCGCGCTCGCACGCGACGTCGGCGGGAGCCTTCAAAACGGATAGCGTCTATGCCGGCGAACATGGCCAATCAATCCGCCTCGAGGGTCTGGACGAAAGCAACAGCAACGCCGCCTCGAGGGCGATCGTCGTGCACGGCGCCTGGTATGTGAGCGAAGAAATCGCCAGGGAACGACGCGTGCTCGGGCGCAGCGAGGGCTGCTTTGCAGTGGCTCAATCGAGCATCCGCGAAGTATTGGCGGCACTCGGGCCCGGCCGGCTGATCTACGCAGGCAAGGCCTGATCCCGCCGGTCAGGGACCTTTCGGAATGAGCTCGGACTCGGCATCCGGCAGCAAGTCCACCTCATGGAACTTTGTATAGTCGATATGCAAAGTACCGTCCGGTGCTTCTGAAAATATGTCGCGAAAGGTGGCGTTCCATCGGATGTCGCGGTCGGAATATTCGGCGCGCGCCGTCAACGTTTGGCCCGTGGATTGATCGCTGCCGCTCATGCTGAGCACGAACGTCGGATTCGATTTTCTCAACGATTCAGCGGTCTCGCCATGCAGCGGACTCGACTCATCGATTGCGTGGGTCAGTGTCCAGCCAAGCACGAACATCGGATGTTGTGCGCGAATCAGCGGTAAATCGATCACCCTGCGAATCCGAAAGCCTTCCTGAGTTACTTCGTCGCGTAGCATATACAGACGCGCCGATGCGTCCTGTACGACGTTCTGACGCAAATTGGCGGCTCGAATCATGAGTGTGGTACGGCCATCGAGCGGCCGAACCACGATGTTCTTGGTGAAAGTAAACCGTGCGCGGGGGCGGGAAAAGCGCGCAAACATGAGGCCGGTGATGAGTGCGAGAGACATCAGACCCACGAAGATCTCGGCCATGGCGACGCCGTGGCCGTATAGCGTCTGCGGATGCATATCGCCGTAGCCGACCGTCGCAAGTGTTTCGACGCTGAAGAAAAACACGCCGGCAAAGCCGGGCGGATTTACATTCGCGATGCATCCAGGCACCAGGTAGTACAAGAAACCGAAGATCGTATCGAAGGCCAGAAAGAACGCTGCGAACGTGGCAAATAGCCGCGGCCAGCCGATGGTCATGAAATGGTGGAATAAATCGTGAAAGACTTCTTTGTGTATTCCTTCCGTGACGAATTCACGTTCTCCGAACCGGATCCTGCGCACTTGGACAGAGCGGCGTTTTTTGCCGCCTGGGTTAGCGCTCACGGCACTCTCTGGTTGAGCGCACGCAGTGATGCCCCGGCTTGTTGCAGTTGTTGTTCGAGATCGCGCAGCGTGCGGTAGCAGGGCAGCACCTGCGAGACGCTCGCATTCGGTTCGCGGCCTTCACGAATGGCGGCGAAGAACTCCCGGTCCTGCAATTCGATGCCGTTGGTCGAGACGGCGACTGCCGATAGATCGATTTTTTCTTCTTTTCCGTTCACCAGATCGTCATATCGGGCGATATACGTGCCGCTGTCCCCGATGTATCGAAAGAAGGTGCCGAGCGGCCCGTCATTATTGAACGACAGCGACAATGTGCAGAT
>Ga0116129_1000581_pt1 | contig 23093 bp, 17 predicted proteins | sample June2015DPH_17_2_FD_89732 | JGI IMG/M metagenome (GOLD analysis project Ga0116129, IMG submission 89732) | Peatland microbial communities from SPRUCE experiment site at the Marcell Experimental Forest, Minnesota, USA - June2015DPH_17_10 | ecosystem: Environmental > Terrestrial > Soil > Wetlands...
GCAGGAACGCCTCGGCCGGGCCAAACATCATGTGACCCGCATTGTGGACCAGCACGTCGATCTTGCCGCTCTCGGCCATGATCTTCTTGACCGCCATATCGATCGACGGCTCGGACTGAACGTCGAGTTCGACCGCACGCAGGTCGACGCCATCGCGCTTCGAGGTCTCGGCCATCTCGGCCGCGTTCTTGGCGTTGCGGCCAGCGATGTCGCGCATCGAGGCGTAGACGGTGTTTCCGGCTTTGGCGAGCGCTTCGGCCGTCAGGCGGCCGAAGCCGCTGGAAGCGCCGGTGATAAGAATGATCTTCTTGCTCATGATGGTATCTCCACGGTTAGCGTGTTGAAATTTGCAGGGGATGCGGGTTAGATGATCCCGCCATTGGCGCGCAGCGTCTGGCCGTTGATCCAGGCGCCGTCCGGGCCTGCGAGGAAGGCCACCGCGTCGGCGATATCCCGGGGCTGGCCGAGACGTTCGAGCGGCGCCAGCTTGGACAGGCGGTCGATTACCTCCTGCGGCTTGCCGTCGAGGAAGAGCCTGGTCGCGGTCGGCCCGGGTGCGATCGCGTTGACGGTGATGTTCCTGCCGCGCAGTTCCTTGGCGAGAATGCTGGTCATGGCCTCAACCGCCGCCTTGGTGGCGGCATAGACGCCGTAAGTCGGCTGCAGCAAGCTGGTGACGCTCGATGAAAAATTCACGATCCGGCCACCATCGCGCAGGCGGCGCGCCGCTTCGCGTAGCGTGTTGAAGGTGCCCCTCAGGTTGACCGCGATGTGGCGATCGAACAGCGCATCGCTGCTGTCAGCGACGGTGGCCAGGTTCATGATGCCGGCATTGTTGATCAGCACGTCGACGCCGCCGAAGGCGGTTTCGGCCGACTCGAACATGCGGGCCACGGCAGCGACATCCGAGATGTCGGCCTGCGCCGCCACGGCCCGGCCGCCCGCCGCCTCGATCCTGGCGACCACCGCCGCAGCTGAAGCACTGTTGCCGGCATAATTCACCACCACGGTGAAGCCGTCCTTGGCCAGGCGCTCGGCGACCGCCGCGCCGATTCCGCCCGAAGCACCGGTGACGATGGCTACTTTGTTGGTTTGAGTGGTCATGATCTTTCTTCCTTGGGTTGGGCGCCGACAATCGGCGCTTGACACAAGCAAGATGCACCTTCCCCAACGGCGGATAATTACGTATTATCCGGCATCATAATTCGAAAGATCGAATAATGGATCGCTTCGACGCCATGCGCGTCTTCGCCCGCATCGTGGAACGGCGCAGTTTCACCGAGGCCGCCGACGATCTTGGCCTGCCGCGATCCTCCGTAACCGATGCCGTGAAGGGACTGGAGGCGCGGTTGGGGGTACGGCTATTGCAGCGCACGACGCGGCAGGTCAGTCCGACCCTGGATGGCGAGGCCTATTACCAGCGCTGCGTGAGCCTGATCGCGGACATGGAGGATGCGGAGGGCGCCTTCGTCGGTGCCAAGCCTTCGGGGCTGGTTCGTGTCGACGTTCACGGCACCCTGGCGCGCCATTTCCTGCTACCGGGCCTGCCGCGCTTCCGGCAGCAATATCCCGACATCCGGCTGCACTTCAGCGAAGCACACCAGCCGCTAGACATGATCCGCGAAGGCTTCGACTGCATCCTGAGGGCCGGTGAACTGAGCGACAGTCCGCTGATCAAGCGCAGACTGGCGCTGCTCGAACGGGGGACCTTCGCGAGCCCCGACTACCTTGGCCGCTTCGGCACGCCGCAGACGCCCGACGATCTCGCAAGTCACGAGATGGTCGGATTTCTATCGCCCGACAGCGGCGACGTCGTGCCTCTGATCTTCGGCGCCGGCGGCAACGCGCGCCAGGTGAAATTGCCGGCGACGGTGACGGTGACGGTGACCGGTCCCGAGACCAATGTCGCGTGCGCCAGCATGGGCCTCGGGTTGATCCAGGTGCCGCGCTATCGCGTCGCTTCCGAGCTTGCCCGCGGCGCGCTGGTCGAGGTGCTGGCCAACTTTCCGCCGTCGCCGCTGCCCGTCCACGCTCTCTACTCCCATACGCGGCAACTGTCGCCGCGCCTGCGAGTATTCATAGACTGGATGGCCGAGCAGTTTCGCGACCGGCCCTCACCGACTGAATGACATGAGCATGAGACCATGCCTTGGTCGCCTGCCGCGACCAACGGCGAAGAACAACTGCGTTGGTCTTGGGCAGCAATTGATTCGCGCGCATCCGTCAGATTCGCGGCGATGCGCCGATCGAGGTTCGCAGTTTTATTCTGAATACCGCGATGGTTTGAGAACTTCGGAATCGTAGCTCTAAAGCGCGATGAGATTTGGTTGAATCGTCATCGCGCTTTAGCTTTTTGATTGAGCATGATCTACGCGCAAACGCCTTTGGCGTTTGTCGCGAGGGAAAACCGCTACACACCCCGCATCAAGTGCGGGGCAGGCTTTTTCCGGATCATGCTTTAGCGCTTACGCCGATTTACGAACCGCATTGTCGACCAGCGTCTTGCCGAGTGACCAGATCGCGCCGGGGACCTTGTGACTGGACGCGATCACGCTATCGAATGCGCGCTCGATCCAGTTGCAGTCTTCCTCGGTGATGGTCAGCGGCGGCAGCAGCTTGATGGTATGGCTGCCATGGCCTGACACCTGAGTCAGGACCTTGTGGTCCTTGAACAGGGGAACGGTGATGAGCTGGCAGAACAGGCCCTTGTTGGCGGTCTCTAACACGTTCCAGGAAGCTTTCAGCCGCAAGGATTTCGGCGAACCGAACTCAAGGCCGATCATCAATCCCTTGCCGCGCACTTCCTTCAACAACTCGTATTCCGGAACCATCCGGTTGAGCGCGAGCCGCAACTCGGCGCCGCGCTTGGCGGCAGCCTCAACCAGCTTCTCGGACTTGATCACCTCTAGCGTGGCAATACCGGCCGCCATCGCCAGATCATTCTTCGCAAAGGTCGAACCATGCACGACCGCGCGATCCATCTGATTGAAGATCTTGTCGAAGATGTTCTTGCGGGTGAGCACCGCACCGATCGGGACATGACCGCCGGAGAGCGCCTTGGACAGCAGAACCATGTCGGGCTCGACATTCCAGTGTTCGACCGCGAGGAAGCGTCCCGTCCGACCCATTCCGGTCTGGATCTCGTCGGCAACCATCAGCGTGCCGTACTTGCGGCACAGCGCCGCCGCGCCAGGCAGAAACTCGTCGGTGGGCATGTTGACGCCCTTGCCCTGGATCGGCTCGAAAATGAAAGCGGCGACTTCACGCGAAGACAGAGCCTGCTCCAGCGCAGCAAGGTCATTGAATGGAATCGAGGTGCAGCCGGGAAGTAGCGGCTGAAATCCGCCGCGGAAGTTTGAATCGTCCGTCAGCGAAAGCGCACCATAGGTCAGCCCATGATAAGCGTGTGCGCAATAAACGATACCGGGCCGCCCGGTCGCGCCACGAGCGAACTTGATAGCCGCCTCGACGCATTCCGCGCCCGAATTGGCGAAAAATACCTTGTCCAGATATGGCACATACTTGAGCAGCCGCTCCGCCAGAACGCCGGCCAGCGTCGAAACATCAAGCTGCACCAGATTGGGAAGATCGCTGTCGAGGACGCTCTTGAGGGCCTTGCGCAGCGCCGGGTGATTCCGCCCAATCGCAAAAACGCCAAAACCGCTCAATAAGTCGAGGTAGCGAACACCGTCGCGATCGAACAGGTATTGGCCTTGGCCCTTCTGGAATCCGACATCATAACCAATCGTCTTGAGAACCCGAACGAGCTGTTCGTTCAAATGGCTCGCGTGCATGGAGCTGCGTTGCCCCTGCCGGTCCACAAACATCTCAGAAACGTCTAGATTGGAATATGTCATCAGCTAAATACTTCGATTAGTGCCCGCTCCGTCAACTGAAAACGCCGTGTGCGGCGTTTTGCCATCCTCCCGATCATTCCTTTGAGAATAGGTTACGCCATGTTGCACCGCCAACGAGACGTCATGCGCACCGTTTTATTTTTTGGAGTGTTTTCTGCCATGACTACAGCGTCCGCGCTGGCCGCGGATCCGTCGGGAGACTGGCGCGTGGCAGACGGCGTGGCCCATATCCGCGTCGCCGAGTGTAACGGCAACGTGTGGGGCGCGGTCATCTGGGAGAAGGAGCCCGGCGTCGACGAACACAACCCGGATGTCGCCAAAAGGAGCAGGCCAACGCTGGGCATACCAGTCCTCGTCAATATGAAGAAGAAGGTCGGAGTCGATCAGTGGGTAGGCGAAGTCTACAACGCCCAAGACGGAAAAAGCTACAGCTCGACAATCAAGCCCGTCGGTTCCGATAAACTGGAAATTCAGGGCTGCGTGCTCGGCTTTCTGTGCGGCGGGGAAACCTGGACCCGGATCGCCGGCCCGATTCCACCGAGCAGCGCTAACAGTCTAGCAAAAGCGACGAAGACCGCGGTACCCCCGAAAACTACGGGCGCCGACCAAGCGACGAAAACTACGGGCGCCGACCAAGCGGCGAAAACTGCGGGCGCCGACCAAGCGGCGAAAATGGGTCAGAAGCAAACGGCAGTGGCCGCCGACCCCGTCGGTGATATTTGTCTAATCCCCGACATTGCGCGGTTTTCCCATTAACGCAGGCTGAAACAGCAACACGGCGGCAAGCGTCGTGATGAGCGACAGCGCCAGAAGCTTGCCCATGCTCGCCGTTCCCGGATGACTTGACAGCCACAGACTGCCGAAGGCCGTGGCCGTCGTCAGCGCGCTAAAAAAGATCGCGCGGGTCAGGCTCGATTGCAGCAGATTCGTTCTGCCGGAACGCCACGCCGTAATATAATAAATCTTGAAAGCAACGCCGACGCCGAGCAGCAAGGGCAGCGCGACGATATTGGCGAAGTTGAGCGGCAGATCGATCAGGACGCAGATCTCGAGTGTCACCGCGCCTGCCACCAACAGCGGCACCAGCGTCAGCAGCACGTCGGTAATGCGCCGCAAGGTGATCCAGAGCAGCAGACTGATCACGACGAGCGCCCACAAGCCGGCGTGAACAAAGGCCTTCACGATTGTGTCGCCGGACTTGAGAATCGAGACCGGACCGCCGATCGCGGTCGGCTCGGCGGCGAGCACGGCAGCGGCAAATTTGCGCAGCGTGTCGTTGTCGTTCGGATCGCCGCGGGGCTCGGCCTCGACACGCATCAGGCCATCCTTGGTTTTCCAGCCTCGCACCAGATCGAGCGGCAGGTTGTTCAGGCTGACCGGCCTTGCTTGCAGCGCGTTCTTGAGCTGATCGAGTACGACTTTCAGCGGCGAGACGAAGATGGCCTGCGTTTTTTGACGCGTGGCCTCATTTGAATCGGCGAGCCGCGACAGGTCGTCGGCAAGCCGACGCGACGCCACGGCCCCCGGCCCCTTAGCATCGGCCACCGTCTTGCGCAGGCTCTCAGCCGAACCTTTCAAGGCGTCGATGTTTTCCGCATCCGATGGCGGATCATCAACGGATTCAGGATTAAGTGCCGGATTGAGAACCTTCGCGCCTTGCGCAATCAGCTTCAGCTTTTCCGGCTGATCCTCCGGCACGAAACTGTCCAGCGAGACGACGTTGAGCACTTCCGGCAGCTGGGAGAGCTTGGCTTCGATCTTTTTCGCGTCAGCTTCCGAGTTTGTCATCACGTTGATGGCGTTGGCGCCGGTGTTCGGATCTTTCCTCAGGTCGAGAAATGTAGCGATCGATTCCGCATTGGGATTGCGCAGGTGCATCGGGTTGAAATCGAAGTGCAGGAAATAAAGTAGCGGCAGGCCGGCGGCCGCGACCAGCAAGGTTCCGCCAACCACGATCACGCGATGCTTTTCGAGGAAATGATCGAGCGGAGCGAGAAAGGCATAACCGACGGGCTCGTCTTCCCCGGGCGGGTTGAGCAGGTTGAGCAGGGCCGGCAATACGGTGATGCTCGAAAAAAAGGCGACCAGCATGCCGACGCCGGCGATTTCACCGAGTTCGGAAACGCCTTTGTAGTCAGTCGGCAGAAACGACATGAATCCTGACGCTGTCGCCATCGCCGCGAGCGAGAGCGGGACGGCGGAACGTTCGGCGGCTTTCGCCAGCGCCGTCTTCAAATCGTTGCCTTTAAAACGCTCCGACCGGTAGCGGACGCTGAACTGAATGCCGAAATCCACTCCCAGTCCGACAAACAAAACGGCAAACGCAATCGAGAGCAGATTGAGCGAGCCGACCATCATCAGGCCGATCGCGGTCGTGATCGAAAGCCCGATAAACAGGTTGGCGAACACTGCCGAGATGATCTTCACCGAATGCAGCGCCAGCCAGAGAATGACAAGCACGACCAAAACGGTGCCCACTCCATTGACGACAGCGCCATCGGCCACCGTCCCGAATTCCTCATTGGAGATCGGCACCGGACCGGTCAGCCTGACCCGCGCGCCGTACTGGCCTTCGAGGTTGAGGTCGCTCGCCGCCTGCCTGATCGCATCGGTCGCCGCCTTGCCGGGTTCAAGGACATTAAAATCCAGGATCGGCTTGAACTCGATGAAGGCGCGCCGGTCGGCATCCGTCAGAGGCTTGTCGCTGAGCAGTTCACGCCAGGAGAAGGTTGCGTTGCCATTTTTCAGCGCGTCCTCGACCGTTTGGGCGATCTGATTGAAGGGCCGCTCGGTGCTGTCGAGCTTGATCTGACCGCGCTTGACCCCGGCCAGCACGGTTTCCAGCGCCCCCGTCAGCCCCCGCAAGGACGGGTCGCCGGCCATGATTTCAATGAGCGGCGCCGCCTGCTCGAACTGTCCGGTGAGACGGGCGACCTGCTCTTTCGGGAGGAACAGGAACGCATTCTTTTCAAAGAACTCGCCCGAGCCAAGCGGCTGGAGCGATTCGAAATGCTGCTTGTCGCCGGAGAGCTTCTGGTAGAGCGCGGCACTTGCCGAGTTCGTCAGCTCAGGCGTCGGCGCCTCTACCACCGCCAGAATCGTACTGTCCCGGTCGAAAGCCGTGTCAAATTGAATGTCGCGCTTGCGCCAGTCGAGATCGGGAGAAATCAACTTGTTGATGTCGGTATTAATCTCGAAATGTCTGGCGGTATAGAAGCCCGCCGCGACCGCAAGAGCCAGGGCAATCAGGACAGTCGTGGCGGCAAACCGTGTGCAGGCCGTAACAATCGAAACAACTATTTTTGTCAGCACATCGTCTCTTTCTGGTGTTAACGGCCTGCCGGAAACGCTCGCTATCTAGCTGAGTTCGCTGGGCCAATCTAATGTTGTTTTTGAGGTTTTTTCTTTCGCTGCGGAACCCCGGAAAGAGTCAAAAATCAGGGCTGCCGGGGCATCGAACCACCGTTTAGCCCGGACGTAGCACCGTTTAGCCCGGACGTGATGACGCAGCTGTGAGAAGATTGAAACTGGCGAAGCCAAAACTGTACTATTTTACCTAAATTAACGCTGGAAACCGCATATACTTGTCCTGTCCTGCAGCCATCCCGGTCCGAGTCACCTTTCCTATCCGGTCTTTTTTTGACACAAAGCCCTGCACCTACGGGCCCCACGCCCTTGGTGTAGATGTTGCACCGCGGATATTACAACTTACTGGCCGCTGTCCTCGCCGGACGCCGCGCCAAAATGAGGGTAGCTAAACTTGCGTAACGGCCATCCAATGGAAGTTTATCTGGCGCAGCCTCGCGGGTTTTGCGCCGGCGTCGTGCGCGCGATCGAAATCGTCGAACGTGCGCTCGAAAAGTACGGCCCGCCCGTCTATGTGCGCCACGAGATCGTCCACAACAAGTACGTGGTCGAGAGCCTGAAAAACAAAGGGGCGATCTTCGTCGAAGACCTTTCCGAGGTGCCCGCCAACGCCGTCACGGTGTTCAGCGCGCATGGCGTGGCGCGTAGCGTGGAAGAAGAGGCCGCCGCGCGCGGCCTGCCGGTCCTCAATGCCACCTGCCCGCTGGTAACCAAGGTTCACAATCAGGGCAAGCGGTACATGTCGAAGGGCCGATCCCTCATCCTGATCGGCCATGCCGGTCATCCCGAGGTCGAAGGCACCATGGGGCAGGTTCCAGGCCCGGTCCTGCTGGTCCAGAATGTCGATGACGTCGCGGCCCTGACGCTACCGGCCGATGCCCCTGTCGCCTATATCACTCAGACCACGCTCAGCGTGGACGATACCAAGGACATCATCGCGGCCCTCCACCAGCGATTTACAAATATTCAAGGCCCGGACATCCGGGATATCTGCTATGCGACACAGAACCGCCAATCTGCGGTAAGGGACCTGAGTAAGCTTGTCGACGTTATCCTGGTGGTTGGGGCCACCAATAGTTCCAATTCAAACAGACTTCGCGAAATCGGCACTGAAGTCGGCGTCGCGAGTTACCTGATTGCCGATGGCAGTGAACTCAACCCGGAATGGTTGAAGGATGCCAGGGCTGTCGGTATCACCGCGGGCGCTTCGGCGCCCGAGGTACTTGTCGATGACGTGATCGAGGCCTTGAGACGCATTGGACCGGTTGCGGTTTCAGTGCTCCCGGGCCGCGAAGAAAATATCGAATTCCGGCTTCCGGCCGAGTTGGCGGCGGGCTGATAAACTCCTCATCCTCGATGCAGAAAGACTCGTAATGGCAATACCGTTCTTCAAGGAAATTCGCATCGGTGGCTATCTGATGAAGCAGAAGCTGATGGGCCGGAAACGGTTTCCCCTCGTGCTGATGCTGGAGCCGCTGTTTCGCTGCAACCTCGCTTGCGTGGGTTGCGGCAAGATCGACTATCCGGATGCGATCCTCAATCGCCGGATGACTCCGCAGGAGTGCTGGGATGCGGCCGACGAATGCGGTGCACCGATGGTGGCGATCCCCGGCGGCGAACCGCTGATCCACAAGGACATCGGCGAAATCGTTCGCGGTCTCGTGGCGCGCAAGAAATTCGTCTCGCTCTGCACCAACGCCTTGCTGCTCGAGAAGAAGCTTCATCTGTTCGAGCCGTCGCCTTACCTGTTCTTCTCCGTCCACCTCGACGGGTTGAAGGACCATCACGACAAGGCGGTGTCGCAGGAAGGCGTGTTCGATCGCGCCGTCTCGGCGATCAAGGCCGCCAAGGCCAAGGGTTTTGCGGTCAACGTCAACGCCACGATCTTCGACGGACATTCGGCGGAAGACATCGCCAAATTCCTCGACTTCACCACTGAACTCGGCGTCGGCGTCTCGATGTCACCGGGTTATGCGTATGAGCGTGCACCCGACCAGGAGCACTTCCTCAACCGCACGAAGACGAAGAACCTGTTCCGCGACGTGTTTGCGCGCGGCAAGGGCAAGAAGTGGAATTTCATGCACTCCGGCCTGTTCCTGGACTTCCTGGCCGGCAACCAGAGCTATGACTGCACCCCGTGGGGAATGCCCGCCCGCAACATTTTCGGCTGGCAGAAGCCCTGCTATCTGCTCGGTGAGGGCTATGCCAAGACCTTCAAGGAGCTGATGGAGACGACGGACTGGGACAGCTACGGCACCGGCAAGTACGAGAAGTGCGCCGACTGCATGGCCCATTGCGGCTATGAGCCGACGGCGGCAAACGCGGCGTTCAGCAATCCGCTGAAGGCGCTGGCGGTGGCCGTGCGCGGCGTCCGGACGACCGGACCGATGGCGCCCGAAATCGATCTCACCAAGCAGCGGCCGGCACAGTACATCTTCTCTGCGGAAGTGCAGAAGCGGCTCTCAGAGATTCGCCGGGATGAGGCTCTCGCTGCCCAGCAGAAAGCCTCGACAGCCGCGTAGGCTGCGCAGCGCGCGATTGAAGTCGATGCCGGTCGCGACCAGATCGCGCAGCGTTCGCGGATTACGCGCGACGCTGCGCAGGACTTTGCGCAGATCGATATCGCCGTTCGGCTTGATGGCGGCCATGGCCAGCGGCGGCAAGGCCCGGTGCGCGGGGTCGCTGACCACCCGAAGCGCCGCAAAGGGAAGCCCGGTCCGCGCGGCATAGTCCGCTGCGATATGGCTTTCCATGTCGACGGCCGCAGCGCCGGTTTCCAGGTGCAGCGCCTCCTTGAGGTGACGGTCGGCGACCACCTGCTCGGCTCCGGCCAGACGTCCCCTGACAATGCGCCGGCGCCCAAAGCCGAAACCAGCGATCACATCCTCTTTAAGAGCCAGATCGGCAAGCCAACGGGTCTCGCCTGCGCGAACTTCCGTCGCCACCACGATATCGCCAGACTTCAGGCTAGGATCGAGCCCGCCGGCTACGCCGAAGCTGATCACACCGCGGATCGTCGCGGGATCGAATACGGTGAGCAGCGCACGCAATTGCTGCGGATCGCTACTGCTGCAAATAACGGTCATTCCGGGGCCGGATGCGATCCGGGCCTCCTGCATCAGACCAGTCACGATAAGCACCGGCCGTGGGTCCACCTTGCCCACGGGCGCGTCAGCCCCTGCCCCCAATCTCACATCCCGACCCCTACCACCCTGCTGTTGGTTTTTCGCAAATTCCGATACCGCGCCAACGCCCAGAGCGGAAAGAATTTCGAATAGCCATGATAGCGCAGATAAAACACCCGAGGAAAGCCCGTAGCCGTATAGCGTTGCTCATCCCACAGGCCCTTCTGGGTCTGTGTCGTCGTGAGGTATTCAACACCGCGGGCAACGGCCGGATTTTCAACCTCGCCCGCCGCCATGAGACCAAGCAAGGCCCATGCCGTTTGCGAAGCCGTCGAAGGGCCACCGTCAAACCCCTTGTCGAAATCCTTATAGTCGAGTCGGTAGCTGGTCGCATCCTCCCCCCAGCCACCATCGGCGTTCTGGGTCGAAACCAGCCAGTTGGCGGCCTTCCGTATCATGGGGTCCTGATGGCCGACCCCCGCGGCATTGAGCGCACAAAGCACCGACCAGGTGCCGTAAATGTAGTTCAGGCCCCAGCGGCCGTACCAGGAGCCCTCGGCGAGCTGGGTCTTACGAAGGTATGAGATCCCGGCCGCCACCGAAGGGCTCGTACCGGCGTTTTCCCCCAACTGGGCCAGCATGGAAAGGCAGCGAGCCGTGACGTCTTCGGTCGGAGGGTCCAGCAAGGCGCCATGGTCCGAGAACGGGATGTTATTGAGGTAATATTCGAGGTTGTTGACGTCGAAGGCAGCCCAGCCGCCGTCCTTGCTCTGCAGGCCCTCGATCCATTCCCGGCCACGGGCAATCGCCGCGTCGTAAGCCGGGTTCGGCGTATCGCGCCGGGCACGATCCATCGCCATGACGACAACGGCGGTATCGTCGAGGTCGGGGTAATGGTCGTTGTTGTACTGGAAGGCCCAGCCGCCCGGGCGGACATTTGGCGCCTTGACTGCCCAGTCTCCCTTCACGTCGAGAACCTGTCTCGGCAGCAACCAGTCCAGGCCCTGCTTGGCCGCCGGCAGCGCTTCACCGCCCGCTTCAAGCATGGCATGACAGACCAGCGCGGTGTCCCACACCGGCGACACGCAAGGCTGGCAATAGGCTTCGTCCTCGCGGATCACCAGAAGCTTCGCGAGCCCCCGCCGCTGCATCGCGCGCGGCGGATAGTCCGCACCCTTGCCGAGCGCGTCATACATCATCACGGCGTTGGCCATAGGCGGGAAGATCGCGCCCACACCATCCTCGCCGTTCAACCGCTCTTCGATGAACGCAACCGCCGCATCGATGGCGCGGGCGCGCAGCTTCTTCGGAAACAGCGGCTCGATCAGGCGCAGCACGCTGTCGAGCCCACGAAACAGGAGGAACCAGCCCCAGCTCTGATGGGGAGCCTTGCTCGTCATGCCGATGGAGCGCGGGTCCTGTAGAAACAGTTCGTCGATGCCGACGCTCCTTGGATTTTTCGCGCGCGGCTTCAGCGCGCCCATCACCAGCAGCGGCACGAGGGTGGTGCGGGCCCAATAGGAAATCTTGTTCAGATGAAACGGCGACCACATCGGCAATAACATGATCTCGACAGGCAGCACCGGAACGCTGCGCCAGGTCGTTACACCGAACAAGGCAAGCATGAAGCGCGTGAAGACGTTGCTGTTGATGGCGCCCCCACGCGCATGGATCGCCTCGCGCGCCCGCACCATGTGCGGCGCATCGATGGAATCCCCGATCATCTTCAGCGCGAAGTAAGCCTTGACGCTCGCGCTCATGTCGAAAACGCCGTCATGGACGAGCGGCCAGCCGCCATGGGCGCCCTGAATCCGCCTCAGGTAATTGGCGACCTTGCCTTCCAGAACGGTATCGGCGGGCTCGCCCAGATAGTGCGCGAGAAGCACATATTCGGCTGGAATCGTGCAATCGGCCTCAAGCTCGAACACCCAATGTCCGTCCGCTTGCCGATCGTCAAGCAACCCCTGCGTCGCCGAATTGATGCTCGCCTCGAGAACGTTGGCGGTCTCAAGTTTGCTGGTTGCAGACTGCATGTCGTTGTCCTGGTCTCACTGATACGCATCGGCCGCCTCGCCGATCACCCGATCAAGCCCCGCTCCGGGCGAGGACGAGATCAGCCGCGCGGTCACCCGACCGCACCGATCCTTCGATGGTTGCCGGTAACCCCGTATCAGTCCAGTCCCCGGCAAGAAACAGGTTTTTGAAGGCTGTCGAGGTGCCCGGCCGCAACGCATTTTGTTCCGGCGTGGCCGCAAACGTGGCCCGGCGCTCGCGTACAATCTGCCAGGGCGGCATTTCGGCGGTGATTCCGGCCGCCTGGCAGATATCCCCCCAAATGGCCTGGGCGAGTTCCTCACGCGGCCTGTCCACCAGCCGGTCGGCACCGCTGATGGTAATCGACAGCCGCTGCGGAAACGCGAAAAGCCATTCCACCAGACCTCCCACGACGCCCAAAATGGGGGGCGTGTCTTTTGGAGGCTCGAAACGAAAATGCGCGTTCACAATCGCGCGGAATTCCGAAGGTGTTTTAAGACCCGGCAGCAGCGAAGCCGCGGGCCGCGGTGGCACGGCCAGCACCACGACATCCAAGGGGGCGAGAGCAACGCTCTCTTCGCCGAACTTCAATTCGCTGACACGCTCCGCTGCGCTTCCCAACCCGCGCAACTCGTATCCGAACCGGATGTCGGCGCCCTTGCCCTGCAAAAGCTTGATCGCCGGCTCGACCAGGACCGCGCTCAAGCCCTCGCGCGCGATCAGCGGCCGGCAGGCCTGCCCACCGGCGAGCAGCGTCTCCCGCACAATGGCGCCGGCAAGGCCGGCAGACCCTTCCGGCGGATCGACATTGAGCGCAGCCAATAGCAGCGGCTGCACCAATCGCTGGTACAGCAACCCCTTGCAGGGGATGGCATCGCCGACGAGCCTTTTGGGCGAAGACCAGATCAAAGGCATCAACGCCAGATAGTCGCTCAGGCTTGTGTCCGGCACGCGTCGCGCGGCGTCGAAGACCCAGAGCGGCAGGCGGTTGCCGCCGAGGTCAAGCTGCCAGCGTTTCCCGGTCTTCAGATCGACAAAAGGAAACTGGGCGCGCTTCGGCCCCACCAGTCCCGCCTCGGAACCGATCGACTTCGCGTAAGCCAAGGCATGGCGGTTGCCCGAAAGCAGCAGATGATTGCCATTGTCGATCGTCAGATTGGTCGCGGCATCGAAATAGGAACGGCAGCGGCCGCCTGCCTGTTGCGTGGCCTCGTAGAGGTTCACCTTGAAATTTGCATTCGCCAGCCTGACGGCGGCCGAAAGGCCCGAAATTCCCGCGCCGACGATATGGGCAACTTTTTGCATGAAATGGTCGTGTGAGAGGTGGCGAGCGTCAGAAAAAGGCGTGGCGGAGCAGAATGGCGATGCGGGCCATCTTGTTCAGACGAACCGGCATTCGCGGGTTAGCGAACCCGCGCGCAACAAGCAATTCCAGAATGGCGCCATAATATTTCGACATGATACGCGGCGCGCGCACCGCGCGGCGCGAATTGCGCGCCATGATCTCATCGGATTTCGCAAAATGGTCTCTTGCCCGATCCACCAGCGGGTCGCAGACTTTCGGTACTCCTGGATCGGCCGCAACGACACGCGGATCGGTCGAGGTAATCCCGGCCTGCACCAGGCCTTCCCTCGGCAGATAGAGCCGTCCGATCGCGGCATCTTCGTCGATGTCGCGCAGAATGTTGGTCAACTGCAACGCGCGGCCCAAATGATGCGCGAGCTGGATGCCGTCTTCTCTGGGTAAACCGAACACCCGCACCGACAGGCGCCCGACAGCGCTTGCGACACGGTCACAATAAAGATCGAGGGTGGCAAGATCGGGCGCCCGGATGTCCTGCGGGACATCCATTTCCATGCCATCGATGACGGCCAGAAAATCCTCACGCTCCAGGGCGAACCGCTGAACCGATGGCATGTAGTCGGCGAGCCGCGCCGGCGGGCGGCCTTGATAGAGGGCGTCGATGTCGTCACGCCACTGTTGCAGCGCCGCCAAGCGCTGTTCGCGCGGGCCATCGGAATCGGCGATATCGTCGACCTGACGGCAAAAACTGTAAATCTGGAACATCGCATCCCGCTGCTCCTGCGGAAGGATGCGCATCGCGGCGTAGAACGAACTGCCTGACGCCGTCGTCCCGTAACTCGGATTGGCTGCCGCCGTATCGGACGTCATGCACCGGCCGCCGGTTTCGAAACAGGGCGACGCCCGGTGAGACGGCGGATCGATTCTCCGGCCATGCCGCCAAGACTGAATGCGAGCAGTTCGACCGGATTAAGGTGCACCCGCTCGGACAGCGGGTCGCGCACCCTGAGAAGCCGAACGATCCTGTCTGCGAAGGATTGAATGATGGAGATCTCAAGCCCGAGCCGGAAATCCCTCACCTCCGCGGCCAGCGATTTGCAGTCCTCGAGCAACACCTCGTTCCGTGCGGCCAGCGATTGCAGACATTGCAACAGGGCCGGCGCGGCATGCGCGCCCCCTAATTGCTCGACCGAAGCACCAGAGGCTGCGAGCGCATCGCGCGGCAGGTAGACACGGTTGAGATTCTTGAAGTCTTTGCCACAGTCCTGAAGATGATTGTTGATCTGCAAGCCGGCACACAGCGCATCCGATGCCGGCCAGGTGGACGTGCTCTCGCCGTGGACATCGAGCATGAACCGTCCGACCGGCATCGCCGAATATCGGCAATAGTGGATCACCTCGTCCCACGTCTCGTAGCGAAGTTTGGTCACGTCCATGCGGAAGGCGATCAGGACGTCGAGCGCATGACGCGGCGGCATTCCGCGCTCAGCCAGCGCACGGCGCAGATTGACCGCCTCTATCTGGCTGTCGCCCTTGCCGAGCAGTTCGGCTTCCATGAGATCGAGAAGCGCGAGCTTTTCGTCGCCGCTCAATATCGCATGATCGGCGATATCGTCGGCCGTTCTGACGAAATTATAAAACGCGAGGATCAACGCCCGATGCCGCGGATGGATGATCCACGACGCGACCGGAAAATTCTCGTCACGGTGGCCCTTGCCGGATCGCCATTCGCTCGCGTTGGTCATCTTGAAAGCTGGCTACGCTGTTTGGGAGCTTTGCATGCAGCGGACATCCCGGCATGCTTCGTGGAACTCAGGCCCCATATAGGCGAATACATCACCAAAACCAATGCCATCCGCACGCGCAGGCAAACGCCGGTCGCCCCCCGGAAAAGGGGGCGGGCAGGCTTTCGAAAGCAGCTTTTAAGGCTTCTACTGGCCGTGATTGGTCAAGACCTGATCACAAGCCTTGGTAAGCTTGGCGCGATTCTGCTGCAAGCAGTTCAAAACGATGAGGTCGGCGTCGTCCATCACCGAACGGCAGAATTTCTGGACGTCGTGAGCGCAGGCCTTTTGCTCCTCAGGCGTTCCACTGCGTTGTTGTTGCTGAGCGATGGCCCCGCCGGAGACCGACAGCGACAGCAGAGCGGCTACCAAGAAAGTTTTACGCATTGTGTTCCTTTGTCTTACGGCAGAGATTCCCAGCCCGAATAGCACGAGGCATCAGCGGGGCGGACTATTCAGATGGCAATGCCGCCGACTGCGGCAGGCAGCAGAAGCGCTGGCAAATGCGGCCAAATTTGTGGCGACCATCTCCTTAAATTGCGGTCCTCGAAGACAGATTCGCATGAGCGCATAACCACTTGGTATCGCATGTCATTTTTCTGGATGAGCGCTGGACGATTGCCGCGCGGCGAGAACTTCATAATACCCGAACTCGTATGCGTTTCGCGAGAAAAAAAATGCGACTGCCGCAATTTGCCCCAGCGGTGAAGGAGGTGCCGCAAACCGGTGTTAGAATTGTTATTTGAACCAAACCCCCTGCTGAAACACCAAACCACAAGCGCGGCGGAAAGCCGCGCGCGGAACGCTGCATCCGAAGGGGATTTCAGCATGAAACGCTTGGGTTCAGGCTTGATCGGGCAAGCCGTCAGGACGGCCGCCGTTTTCACCGCACTGTTGCTGTCGACGTCAGCCGGGCACGCCCAGACACGCCCGTTTGCGGGCTTCGATGGAGCCTGGTCCGGCAGCGGGACCGTTTCGCTGTCGGACGGTTCGACCGAGCGCCTGCGCTGTCGGGCCGACTACAAGGTCGATAGAACCGGGCTCGGACTGAAGCAAACCCTTCGCTGCGCCAGCGATAGCTACAAGTTCGATCTCTCAAGCGATGTCACAAGCCAGGGCGATCGGGTTTCCGGCCAATGGACGGAAACGAACCGCAATATCTTCGGCAGCCTGCAAGGGACTGCCGGCAGCGGCAGGATCGATGTGACGGTCGAAGCCCCCGGCTTTACCGCGAGCCTCGCACTGCGGACCAACGGCAACAAACAGACCGTTCAGATCAGCTCCAAGGGCGACATCAGGGGCGTATCGATCACGATGGTGAAAAGCTAGAGACTATCCGGTTCTGATGGAATCAAAACCAGGCTCTACTTTTCTGTTTTGACGCGTTTTCTACCGCAGATAAGTCTACGCACTCTGCGTAAACTTGATTGCCATGCGAAGCACCCGCGGATCAAGTCCGAGGGCATGCTTCGCTCGAAAACGCTATTACCCGTTCTTGCCCGATTGCTGCGCTGGCTCGGCGGGGTGAGTAATTCCGCGGAGCCGCTCCGACAGGGTGATCAGGAACATTGCCGTCGGGCGCAGGATAAACAGGTCCGCCACCAGGGCTGAGACCATCGAAAATGCGCTGAGCCAGCCGAACAGACGCAGTGACGGCAGATCGGAAAATACGGTCACCACCAGGCCGCAAGCGAGCACCACGGTTGTCAGGATCAATGCGGGGCCCATCAGCACCGTCGCCCGCTCCACCGCGATATCAGGCGTAACGCCGGGCTTGGACTCCTGCCGCAAGCGGTTGAGGAAGTGAATCGTGGCGCTGAGTCCCAGTCCAAACGACACCGTGAGCGCCACGACGCTGGCGAATTGCAACCCCTCCCCGAGCAGCCACAGCACGGTTCCGGACAGTACCACCGGGAAAATTCCAGGCAGGATACAGCAGAACATCACGACCACTGAACGGAAAGCCAGCCCGATAAAAATCGCGACAAGCGCGAACTCGATGGTCAGGCCACGGTTGAGTTTTTCGATCATGTTGGCGGAATTGCGCGCGGCGATCGCCGAAAGGCCGGTGACCGAGATCTCATAGCCCGGATGCGCCTTGCGCACGGCATCCAGACCGTGATCGAGATTCTCGACCACGGGAAGTATCTGGCTGGAATCAAGGTCCGGCACCCTGCCCGACACCACCACGGCGGTCTGATCGGCCGAGATGAAGCGCCGCACCAGATATTCAGGAATGACGCTGACATATTCTTTCAGCGTCGCAACGTCCGAGCTGCCCGCTTTCTCCGCGAGCCAGCGTCGCAACGTCTCCAGCGACCAGACGTTGCCGACGCCCGCCTGCTTCTCCACCTGCGAATGAACGTCCGCAATGGTCTGCAAGGTTTCGGGCGCATAGAGCGAAGCGCCCTTCGGGAATTCGATCAGCACATCGATCGCATTGGCGCCGGTCAGCTTGGCATCGAGACGTCCGCTCGCGGCGACCGCCTGCTGTTTGTTAGGCACCTGGTCGGCAAGGCGGTAGCGTGGCTCGAGATTGGCATAAATCGTGGCAAGGCCGCCGACAAACAGCACGCCAATCAAGCTGAAGAGACCGGGCCGGCCAACCATGCGCACGGCGATCCAGTAGCAAAAATTTCGCAGCATCTGCACGCCGGCATCGGCACTGCGAAACTTGACCGCGAAGGTTTGTTCATTGCGCACGAGCAGAACGCCGAACACCGGCACCAGCGACAACACGGCGACGAGCGCGATAATGGTCGCGGCCAGCCCGGCCTCACCGAATTTCCGGATCAGGTCGGAGTCCGAAAATTGCAACGCAATGAACGAAATTCCGGCCGTGCCATGCGTCAGCACGCAGGCTGGCCCCACGACGAGCACCGCGTTGCGGAATGCGGTGAATTTATCCTGCCCCGCAATCAGGCGGTCGCGTGCGGCAAAGGTGAGCTGCATCGAGTCGGAAAAGCTGATCACCATGATCAGCGGCGTCATCACGTTGAGGAACATATTGAGGTTGAAGTTCGCCCAACCTAGGCCGCCAAGCGCGAGCAGAATGGCGATGATCGGCGGAAACGCCGCAATCACCATGAACGATATCTTGCGGAAGAAGATGATGGCGATGATGCAGCCGGCCAGAATGCCCAGGATGTTGTAGGTCAGACCGTCGCGCTCGACCGCGTTGCGGATTTCCAGCTGCATCACGGGCACGCCGGATAATTCGACATTGAGGCCGGTGTCTTTGAGATCCTCGGTCATCAGTTTTCGGATATCGCCGATCGTCTTGCCGAGCTTGTTGCTGGCGACGACGTCCGGCTCGAGCGACAGCACAACCAGCGCCAGCGTGCCGTCTTCCGACAGCAGCTTGCCGCGAATGAGCTCGTTCGATTTCACCGTCTCGATGAACTTGTCGTAGTCGGCGCCTTCCGGCAGTTGCGACGGAAACAATGCTGCCGGGAATTTGCCCGGCGCCGGTGCCTGACGCGCCGAGAACAGGGAGATCAGGCCGCGGGTGCCCTCCACCAGTTGCAGGTCGGTGATGAAGTCGCGCAGTTTTTCAAGGTTGTCGCGCGCAAGCAAATTCTTGCCTTCGACAACGACGAGCACATCAAATTCTGTCGCCGGAAAGCGTTTGATTTCCGATTCGTATTGTTGGTATTCGCGGGAATTGGACCGGAACAGCTGGCTCAGGGAATCGTCGATCTTGATGCGCTGAATTCCGAAAATCGCGCCGATGATCAGCGCCACCAGAACAACGCAGGACAGCACCGGGGCCTTAACCGCAATGAGCCCCATCCGCTCGAGCCCGAAGGCGATGCTCGACATCGGCCGCTGTTCGATTTTCTCGACGTGGACTTCGCTGTCGTCGTTCGTTTCGAGCATACCTTGTCCAATTCTCGCATCGGCGCAATAGCCGTAAGTCAAAGTGCCGAAAACAAATCAAACCTGGAAAGCTCCCGCCGATGGCGGAGTACCGCAATAGCCTTTGAAAACGTACAATAATTTTACAAGGGCGGTGTAGCAGGTCTGCCCGGCTTCTCGCAAGCCGCGCGGTTAAGCGGTGCGCCTCTTATGGGGCCGCAATCCCGCGGGATTTTCACGTTAGCTTGAATTGGCGACGATCGCCTGGCCGATCCGGCCGCCGCTTTCGTCTTTCAGCGTTATACCGGTCAACTTCCGGGCCAGGCCTTCGCGAATCAACCAGCCGATCTTTGCGGCTGCATCGTCATAGCTGAGTCCGGCGCCGTGAATATTGGAAACACAGTTGCGCTTTTCATCCGTCGTTCCGACGGCGGGAGCAAAGGTCAGATAGACTCCCAGACTGTCTGCGGCGGAAAGACCCGGCCGTTCGCCGATCAACATAGCGGTCATGCGTGCACCCAGCAGGTTGCCAATCTCGTCGCCCAACGCCACCCGGGCACCTGTCGCAACAACGGCGTGGCCGATATTGATGCCATCTGCCGCCAATAGCGGAAGCAGCTTGCGCAAAAGCTCCGTCGCATGCGCGTTGACGGCCGTGGGAGAAAGTCCGTCGCCGATGACGATCGCAAGCGGGCCTGCTTCGCCACCGTGGCTGGCGAGCCTCGCTTGCGAATCCGCGTCAAGCTTGCGCCCGAGGTCCGGGCGAGCCAGATAGTCCTTGCGGTCGGGCGCCCGGCTCGAAACGCGTATCGCTTCCAGACCCAGATCGGCGAGGCCCTGGACCAGGCCCGCAGCATCGAAGGCAGCGCGGACGGCGTCACGCGCCCGCGCATGGTCGAGGGTGAATTCAAGCAATGCCCTGGTTGGCAAGCTTGCGCCGGCGAGGCCCAGCGCTACGCGCGCCGGGGTGAGCTTGCGCAGACGCTCAAGCGAGGACGGCGGCGACGCGCCGGTCTCTGTGAGATTACTCGGCAGGAACGGAGGCCTCGCGCAACCGCATGGAGTAGTTCGACGCATTTTGCTGGCCACGGGAGGCTGCGCGCGCGAACATGATGAGGTGATGCGCAACCATCATCGACGCGATGAGGTGCTCGATCTCGCCACGGGCCAGACGCCGCAAGGCAAACTTCCAGAACTCAAGCTTGTAATCTCCGAGAACCCCGATCTTCCAGAAGATGTTGCGCAACATGACCAGACCAAGTTTGATATTTGGCCACGTCAATTGTTGACGCGACGACGGCCGTTTCACCTGATTCGGATAGGTTTCGCGGATCTGATAGTCGTAACGCTGCAAGAGCTTCGTGGGTTCATAGGCTTCGCCCATGCATCTACGCCAGGCACCTACGACCTCATCATACGGCCGGCGAAAATCGACGTTGGACTCCCGTTCCTCATCCTCGATCAAACGGTTCTCGCGCGCCAAGCGATCCCAGAGCGGCGTCTTCGGCAGCGCCTGAAGCAGATTGATGGTCAAGAGGGGAATTTTCGATGCCTCGATGAACTGCATCAAATGCTGTTCGGTCTCCGGCTTGTCGGTATCCAGTCCGAGGATGATTCCCGACACCACTTCCATGCCGTAGCTGTTGATGGTTTGAATCCCCTCCATGATGGGGACCATCATATTGTGATCCTTGTGCATCGCTTTCAGCGCCACCGGATCCGGCGTCTCGATGCCGCAGAAAACCGTGCAGAAAAAGGCCTCGCGCATCCCGGCCAGAATCTCCGGCCGCTTGGCGATGTTCAATGTCGCCTCGCAGGAGAAGCGCAGGACAAAACCCGTCTTCTTCTGCCATTCGACCAGATGCGGCAGCAGGTCGAGCGCCGCCTTGCGGTTGCCGATGAAATTGTCGTCGACAAAATAGACCGAGCCGCGGATGCCGCATTCGAGCAGCTTGTCGAGTTCGGCCGTAATCTGCTGCGGCGATTTCAGGCGTGGATTGCGGCCATAAAGTCCCGGTATATCGCAGAACTCGCACTGATACGGACATCCGCTCGAATACTGAATACTGCCGAGGAAATAGCGTTTGAGTTCGGCGAGTTCATAAGCGGGAAGCGGGAAGCTCGTCATGTCAAGACGATTGGCTGTCTTGAGGACAACCTGCTGCTCCGGAGGCGACGGATCGCGCGCCAGACGCGCGATCAATTCATCGGTCGCGTCGCCGAGCTCGCCGACATGCAGATAGTCGAACGCGGGATAGTAATCAGGGCAGGCGCTGACGGATGGACCACCGATTGCAACCGGCAGGTCGAACGCGTGTGCGCGGCGGCAAATATCGTTCATTTGGTATCGCTGAATGTGCATGCCGCTGACAAAGACGGCTTCCGCCCACTCGAAATCCTCATCCGTCGTGGCGCGGATGTTTTCGTCGATGAACCGGACCGGCCAGTTTTCCGGCAGGTAAGCCGCGATCAGCAACAGCCCTTGCGGGGGCATGAAGGCCTGGACGCCGTCGGTCAACGGATAGGCATGTTCGAACGAGCCAAATGACGGCGTGTAACGCGGAAAGACGCACAAGATGCGGCGTACAGTCCCTACGCTTTGAGCTCTCATTCCCACCTCGGCGTCTTCAACTTCACAAGTTAATCACGCAACCCGCAGGCTGTGCCACAAATTTTTCAGGATTGTGGCAACGGTCTAACCCGCCGATGACCCGAGAGTTGCAAACGGCGGAGCAGATACGTCTCAATGGACCGTCAGGCAATCATCCGGCGGACAAATTCGGGCAACAAATCGTTGTTACCGGCCAGATGAAGGTTTGCATCGGCAAGGCCGGCGTGGAACAGCCAGTCATCGAATTCCGGTGCACGCTTCAGTCCAAAGACATCCCGGACATAGAGCGCGTCGTGGAATGATGTCGATTGGTAATTCAGCATCACGTCGTCGGCGCCCGGCACCCCCATGATGAAATTCACGCCGGCGGCCGCAAGCAGCGTCAGCAGGTTGTCCATATCGTCCTGGTCGGCCTCGGCGTGGTTGGTGTAGCAAACGTCCACCCCTAGCGGCAGACCGAGCAGCTTGCCGCAAAAGTGATCCTCCAGCCCGGCGCGAATGATCTGCTTGCCGTCATAGAGATATTCCGGGCCGATAAAGCCCACCACGCTGTTGACCAGCAGCGGTTCGAACGCGCGGGCGACCGCATAAGCGCGCGCCTCGCACGTCTGCTGGTCGACGCCATGATGGGCATTGGCGGAGAGCGCCGACCCCTGCCCTGTTTCGAAATACATCACATTGTTGCCGACAGTGCCGCGCTGGAGCGACCGGCCAGCGTCGTTGGCTTCCCGCAACAGCGCGAGGTCGACGCCAAAGCTCCGGTTGGCCGCCTCAGTACCGGCGATCGACTGGAATACCAGATCGACCGGCACGCGCTCGGCGATCAGCCGAAGCGTCGTCGTGACATGCGATAACACACAAGCCTGGGTCGGAATTTTCAGCCGGCCGATGATCTCGTCGAGCAGATGCAACAGCCTGCCGATGACGGCCGGATCGTCGCTCGCCGGGTTGATGCCGATACAGGCATCGCCCGCGCCGAGCAGGATGCCATCCAGTATCGATGCGGTGATGCCCTTCGCGTCATCGAAGGGATGATTGGGCTGCAACCGCACGCTCATTCGCCCGCTCAAGCCTATCGTGTCGCGAAAAGCCGTCACGACCTCGCATTTTTTGGCCGCCAGGATCAGATCCTGATTGCGCATCAGTTTTGAAACC
>Ga0116129_1000582_pt1 | contig 23090 bp, 20 predicted proteins | sample June2015DPH_17_2_FD_89732 | JGI IMG/M metagenome (GOLD analysis project Ga0116129, IMG submission 89732) | Peatland microbial communities from SPRUCE experiment site at the Marcell Experimental Forest, Minnesota, USA - June2015DPH_17_10 | ecosystem: Environmental > Terrestrial > Soil > Wetlands...
CGCGCTGGTTAACGAGCTGCGCCGTGGGCTTGGGGTGAGTAGAGCGGCTCTCGGCGAGGCGGTACATGTAGATGGGGATGGTGGCGTCGATGGAGAAGATGTCGTTGAAGCTGTAGCCGATGGAAGGAGTGAAGAGGGTGGCCCAGCCGGTGACAGAGTCGTGAACGCCGGAGAAGGTGGCGCCGGCGTTCCAACCATGGAATGGGGGAGCGGAGCCGGGGAGGTCGGGATCGTCCTGGGCTCCCAGCAGCGGTTGGATGGTGGATGACTGCGCTTCAGGGGGCTGTTCGCGGGGGAGCTGAGCGCTTGCCGGGAGCGCGAGAAGAAGAAAGAGGCAGCGGGATGCCCGGCAGTGAAAATTTAGCGGCAAACATGACCTCTGGAATGAGCTTTGAGGTGAGCATGACACTTTTGCAAGCGTTCGCCAACCTCTTTTAAAGCCCAAGTGATGCGGCCATCGCCCAGGCACGGCGCGATGCGGGTGATGCGGACGGACTAGCGTGCTTCTATGGGAATGTAGGGAGCTGGGTATGCGGGGCCAGTGTAGTCGGCGCGTGGACGGATGAGGCGGTTGTCGTCGTGCTGCTCGATGACATGGGCTGCCCAACCGGAGATGCGACTGATGGCGAAGATGGGGGTGAAGAGGTCGATGTCGATGCCCAGGGTGGTGTAAGTGGAGGCAGAGTAGAAATCGACGTTGGCGTTGAGCTTCTTCTCCTGCTTGACGAAGAGCTCGATCTTGCGGGACATGTCGAACCATTTGGTGTTGCCTGCGGCTTTGCCTAGCTCCTCGGACATGCGGCGGAGGTGGGTCGCGCGGGGATCTTCGGTGTGGTAGACGCGGTGGCCGAAACCTGAGATTTTTTTCTTCTCGGCGAACATTTGCCTGACGTACTCGACAGGATCGGCACCGGCCTTTTCGATGGCGAAGAGGAGGCGCATGGTGGCCTCGTTGGCTCCGCCGTGGAGAGGACCTTTGAGGGCGCCGATAGCTCCGGTGATGGCGGAGTGGATGTCGGCGAGGGTGGCGGCGATGACGCGCGCGGCGAATGTGCTGGCGTTGAGCTCGTGGTCGGCGTGGAGGATGAGCGCGATGTCGAAGGCGCGGGTTGCGGTGGCGGAGGGCTTTTCGCCGTTGAGCATCCAGAGGAAGTTGGCGGCGTGGGAGAGTGAGGGATCGGCTTCGACGACGGGCTTGCCTTTGCGGATGCGGTCGAAGATGGCTACGATCATGGCGATCTGCGAGGTGAGACGGAAGGATTTGCGCACGTTGGCGTCGTGGCTGCTGTCGGCTTCGTCTACGTCGTAGATGCTGAGGAGCGAGACGGCGGTGCGAAGGACTTCCATCGGAGTGGCATCGGAGGGAACGTTGCGGAGGAGATCGATGATCTTAGGATCAAGCTTGCGGGCTGCGGCGAGTTTGGCGGTAAACGCGGCGAGTTCGGCGGCGTTGGGGAGCTTGCCGAACCAGAGGAGGTAGGTGGTCTCTTCGAAGGTGGAGCGCTGCGCGAGTTCGTGAATGTCGATACCGCGGTAAGAGAGGACGCCGGCGTCTCCGTCGATCCAGCAGATAGAAGAGCTAGTGGCGACGATACCTTCGAGACCTCTCGATGCAACAGCGGTGGACATAGGATACTTCTCCCGGGCAAAACTTTAGTACATCTGGTTATAGCGCAGCGGAGAAACGGTTGTCACGGCGTGGTGCGCGAATATCGGCATGGGTGTGCGACTAAGGTGTTCAGGCGCGTGGAGCTATTGTGCGGGCGGACGAGAAGGGTGACAGGTCGATGGATGGGGTTTCGTTGAGGAGGATTTGCGCCATGACGCACGCAGTGGCGGGGGCGAGGAGGATTCCGTCGCGGTAATGGCCTGTGGCAATGAAATGATTGGGTTGTGCGGGAAGTGAGCCTAGCAGCGGAAGGCCGTCGATGGTTGCGGGACGGAGGCCTGCCCAGGCTTCCAGTTGTGGGGAGTTGGCCAGGCGGGGAAGCAGTACGGCGGCTAGCGAATGCAAGTGGGAGATGTCGGAGGTGTGAACTATTTTGTCGAAGCCAACGTCTTCTATTGTGGCTCCGATGATGGCGCGGCCAGCGTTGGGACCAGAGGTTCGGGGAACTATATAGATGTCTGGAGTACGGACGACGAGGTGCAGAGGCATCGACGGTGGCAGGGAGACGGCGAGCATCTGTCCTTTTTTCGGAGTGATCGGAATGTTGGACAGGTGTGAAGTGGCCGAGGCCCAGGCTCCGGTGCAGTCTACAAAGTGGTTTGCGGTGAAGGTGCCGGTGGTTGTTTCGATCTCAACGGTGTTGCCAACGGAGCGGGTGGAGAGGACTGGAGTGTTAAGGCGGAGGTCGATGGAAGTAGCGCGTAGGGCGATGAGCAGGGCGTCGGCAAGTTGTCGCGGATCGAGGCTGTGTTCGTCTAAAAGTACGAAACGGTGGTTGCGAGGAGTGAGCGTTGGAAGAATGCGGAGGAGGTCTTCGGGGGTGAGTTCGTTTTCAGTTTCGGCGATGTGCCGCGGAAGAGCTTGAAGAGTGAGACTGGTTTGGAAAGGAACGGCGATGCCGGAGAGATGGTTGAGGCGTTCGAGGAAAGCGGGGTAGAGGTGAAGGCTGAGGCCGGCGAGGGGACGGAGTTGGGGCGGGATATGCGGGTCGACGGCGGCGAGCATGCCGGCGGCGGCAGTGGAGGCTTCTGTGAGTGGGGCTGCGCGGTCGAACACGGTGACACGGACGCCGCGATGATGAAGTTCAAGGGCAAGAGAGAGGCCGATGATGCCGGCTCCGGCGATGCAGACGTCGGGGTAGTGCATGGAATAAGTTTAGTTGGCCTGGGAGAAGTTATAGTTGGGGTCTATCAGTTTTACGGGCTGATGCGTAGACTGTGATCGACGGGATGGCAGGAGCAGTAAGCCGTTAACCAGAACAAGGAGAGTGGAATGAGCGACGAAGGGTACGTAGAACAGAGGTCGATTTCGGGAGCATTGCTCGGAGTGGTGGCGTTGGCGTTGCTGGCCGCGCTGGGTGGACTGGCATGGTCGTACGGCCTGCAAAACCATCTTTCCGCAGCCGAGCAGAAGATAGCTGCGGCGGACCAGAAGAATTCGGAGCTGGAGCAGAAGCTTGAGGCGACCAATGCACGGCTGCGGGCGACGAGCGAAACTCTGGGGCAAAGCGTCGGTATGACGCAGAAGCAGATGGAAGCCCGGGCTCAGAGCATTCTGGCATCGCAGCGTGAGGCGACGGCAAAGCTGGAGCAGGCGGAGGCGGCAAACTCCAAGCAGATTGGCGCTGTGTCGACCGATGTTGCGAGCGTGAAGACCGATGTGGGTGGAGTGAAGACGGATGTCGCGTCGACGAAGTCTGATCTGGAGGCAACCAAGACTCAACTGAAGAGCATGAAGGGCGATGAAGGCGTGATGAGCGGGCTGATCGCGACCAATCACGACGAGCTTGAGATTTTGAAGCACAAGGGTGACCGTACTTATCTGGAGTTCAGTCTGCAGAAGGGGGCGAAGCCTACACTGCTGTCGACGGTCAAGCTGCAATTGAAGAAGGCAGACGAGAAGCACTCGAAGTACACCCTGGAGGTGAGCTCGGACGACCGCACGATCGAGAAGAAGGACAAAAGCCTGGATGAGCCGGTTCAGTTCTACAACGGTAAGGATCCGGTGCTCTATGAGCTGGTGGTGAATGTGATCGAGAAGAACCGAGTGTCGGGCTATCTGTCGATTCCAAAGAGCGTGAAGACGGCAGGGGGCCAGTAGCGAAAGGCGATTCACGTAGTGCAGACGCAGAAAGGGGGACGCTCATCGCGTCCCCCTTTCTGGTTGCCAACGTTGGACTACTTCTTTTTTGCTGCCTTCTTCGCTGGTTTCTTGGCTGCTTTCTTTGCTGCTTTCTTAGTTGCCATTTTGCCTATTCTCCCTAGTGATTAGACATCTTGTTTACAACACGCTGCAGAGCAGCTAACGAAGGTATAGATTTACGAAATTTCACTGTCAAGAAAAAAATGAACGAAAAGCAAATTCTTTTTGGTGAGGGGACGGCGAAAAACTGCCGGATGCGACTTCGATGATCGCGTTTTGGAGTCGATCGAGACGGTTGCGCGGAGATGTTTTGGAAGAAAATGTTCGTGCGCGCGGAGGTGTGCACTATAGTCGTGAAAAGAAAAACTCAAGGTAATTTGTGTGTGACTGATTTGACTTCAGCATGACGGGAGAGTGCTTGATGCGTGCAAAAAACGTGATCGTGATGGTTGTCTGCCTTCTTCTAACGAGTGCGATGGTGGCGCAGAAGAGGAACATTACCGAGAAGGATATCTTCGGTTTTACATGGATCGGCGACACTCAACTTTCGCCCGATGGAAGCCATGCTGTCTATGTGCAGACGACGGTGAATGCGAAGCGCGATGGCTACGATACGGCGCTTTACCTTCTGGATACTGCCCAGCCGATGATACCCGCGCGACGGCTGACGAATGGGCCGCATGACGCACAACCGCGATGGTCGCCGGATGGGACGCAGATCGCTTTTACTCGTGCCTTGGAGAAAGAAGGCAAGCCGCAGCCGGCTCAACTTTTCCTGATTTCGCTCTCGGGTGGAGAGCCGATGCAGGTCTCGGCGATGGAAAAAGGAGTTGGCTCGCCGCAGTGGGCTCCGAGCGGCACGTGCATCGCGGTAGTGAGTGAGACGCCGATTGTTCCTGAGCCGAAGGTTGAAAAGAAGGAGGGGGCGAAGAGCGACGAATACAAAAGCGATGTCCGGATTATTACGAAGGCGGTGTATCGCAACAATGGCACCGGCTATCTGGATACGAAGGACGTGCCGCAGTTATATCTTTTTTATACTTCTAAGTTCGGGGCGAAGACGGTCGAACCATGGCAGGTGACGGCGGGACGGTATGGGGTGAGCGAATTTGCCTGGCATCCTTCGTCCGCGGATATTTATTACACCTCAGAGCACGTCGACGAGCCCTATTACGACCTGCCGCACAACGAGATCTATGTGCTGGACACTCCGGCCGCGCCTAAGGATAATAAGACGCCGCCGCCGTCGAGTTCCCTGGTTGCGAAGCTGACGTTTGCTGCTTCGGAGCTGGCGATCTCGCCGGATGGAAAACGTATGGCGTTCCATGGCGATGAACAGCCGCTGACGAAGCCGCGGTCGCATCAGCAGCCGGATCTATTTGTGATGGCGATCGATCCTACGCAGCCGGCGCCTGCGACTCCACCGGTGCGCAATCTGACGGCGACCTATGACTATGAGATGGGCTCAGGTGTTGGAGGGGACAACACGGCTCCGCGGGGAGCTGGGCGCGGCGGGATGGTATGGACGCCAGATGGCAAATCGATCCTCGATGTGGTGGGCAAGCAGGGAAGCGCGCTGCTGGTCTCGGTCGATGCTTCGACGGGTACGGTGAAGGAACTGACTGCGGAGAAGCAGGCGGTGGTGGGTTTCACTGTGACACGCGATGCGATGAAGACGCTGGCGTTGATCTCGACGCCGGTGATGATTGGGGACCTGTTTTCGGTGGCGATGGACGGATCGAAGCAGCAGACGCAGATAACGGATGTGAACAAGGAGCTGTTTTCGCAACTGAACCTGACGATGCCGGAGGATATGCAGGTGACGCCGACTGCGAATCCAAAGGATATTGGCGGGAACAAGATCGAGTCGTTTGTGCAACTGCCACCTGATTTTGACAAGACGAAGAAATATCCGATGATTCTGAATGTTCACGGTGGGCCGCACTCGGCGTATGGATGGGTGTTTGACCATGAGATGCAGTGGATGGCGGCGAAGGGGTATGTGGTGGTGTATCCCAACCCGCGTGGGTCGACGACGTATGGGCAGCAGTTCGCGAACGTGATTCAGCATAACTATCCGGGCGATGACTTTCACGATCTGATGGACTGCGTGGATGTGGTGGTGAAGCTGGGATATGTCGATCCGGCGAGGATGGGAGTGACCGGCGGCAGCGGCGGCGGATTGCTGACGGACTGGACGGTGACCCAGACGACGCGCTTCAAGGCGGCTGTTGCGCAGAGGGATATTACTGATTGGTCGAACTGGTGGTACACGGCGGACTTTACGCTGTTTCAACCGACGTGGTTTGAAGGTGCGCCATTCGATAAGGTTGACGAGTTCAAGAAGTACTCGCCGATTACGTATGTGACGAAGATTCAGACGCCGATGATGTTCATTCTGGGTGAGGCGGACTATCGCACGCCTCCGACTGGCGGCGGGGAGGACTTCTTCCGTGCGCTGAAGTACCGGCATATCGACACCGTTATGGTGCGGTTTCCGGGAGAGAGCCATGAGTTGTCGCGGAGCGGGCAGCCGTGGCATCGCGTGGAGCGGTTGGAGAACATCATGAACTGGTTCGATAAGTACCTGATGGGGGCGCCAGAGCCGCAGTACGACGTTGCACCCGCGGGAGCGACTAGTGTGAAGACGAACTAGTGGAGTAGAGTTTCATCGAGGGATTTCTTTCGATGAATGATGTTGTGATTGTTGCTGCAGTGCGGACGCCCGTTGGAAAGTTCCAAGGGGCGTTCGCCGATTTAACGGCGGTACAGCTTGGCGCGATTGCGGTTCGAGAGGCTGTGAAGAGGGCTGGGATCGATCCAACGACTGTGGATGAGTGTTTGATGGGTTGTGTGCTGCCTGCGGGGTTGGGGCAGAATCCGGCGCGGCAGGCCGCGTTACAGGGTGGGCTGGCGGATACCGTGTCGGCGATGACGATCAATATGGTTTGCGGGTCCGGGCTGAAGGCTGTGGCGCTGGCAGCGCAGGCGGTGATGTCGGGCGATGCGGAGATTGTGGTTGCGGGTGGGATGGAATCGATGACGAATGCTCCTTATCTGCTGCCGCAGGGGCGCAAGGGTTTTCGTATGGGTGACTCGGTGGTGGTGGATTCGATGGTGAAGGATGGGTTGTGGTGCGCGTGCGAGGACTATCACATGGGCATTACGGGCGAGAATGTCGCGGAGAAGCATTCGATCACGCGAGGAGAGCAGGATGCTTATGCGCTGGCTTCGCATCGTAAGGCTAGCGCGGCGTGGAAGGAAGGGCGGTTCGATGCGGAGGTTGTTTCGGTTTCGGTGCCGGGGAAAAAAGGCGCGGTGACGGTGGTGTCGCGCGATGAGAGTGTGCGGGAGGATGCTTCGATAGAGGCGTTGTCTGCGTTGAAGCCGGCGTTCAAGAAGGATGGAACGGTTACGGCGGGAAATGCTCCGGGAGTGAATGATGCGGCTGCGGCCGTAGTGGTGATGTCGGCTGCGCGGGCGAAGGAACTTGGGTTGAAGGCGATGGTGACGATCAGGGCGCAGGCTACGAGTGGGGTGGCTCCGAAGTGGGTGATGCTGGCTCCGGTGACCGGAGTACAGAAGGTATTAAAGCGCGCGGGGTGGGATCGGGACGAGGTGGATCTGTATGAGCTTAATGAGGCATTTAGCGTGCAGGCGTTGGGAGTGATGAAGGAGTTGGGGTTGGATGCTCCTCGGGTGAATGTCAATGGTGGTGCGGTGGCGATTGGGCATCCTATTGGCGCGAGTGGCGCGCGGGTACTGGTTACGCTGATTCACGAGATGATGCGGCGTGATGTGCACAAAGGGGTTGCGGCGCTTTGTCTGGGTGGGGGGAACTCGGTTGCGCTGGCGGTCGAACGGTAGATTGCATCTGGCAATCTACACAGTGGGAACAATGGGATTTTGAGCAGAAGATGTTTACGGCATCTCGCTCTGCGATACCTTTTTCCGTGGCGTCTGAGAGCCGGGCCGTACGTTAATTCCTCTTGTGATTCAGATTCCCAACTTCTTAAAAGGAGAACTTATGGCGAGCACGATTTTAGACAGCTTGATGGGTGTGTTGGGTCCCAACGTTGTTGGTCCTGTAGCTTCGCAACTTGGAGAATCCTCCGAGACCGTTCAGCGTGGTCTGCAAACCGGTGGCGCGGCTATGCTGGCCGGTTTGGCAGCCAAGGCCGGCCAGCCGGGTTTTATGAGCCAGATATTCAACTTCGTTACTAATCCAGCGAATACGTCAAGTGCACTCACGGGGCTGACGTCGAATCTTGGTTCGCTGGCTGGCACTGGGGCAGGCTCTCCGCTTAGCAGTCTTGGGAGTCAGTTTCTTTCGAGTGTCTTCGGTTCCAACCTGTCGTCAGTCACGGACTCACTTGGCCGATCCACGGGGATAGCCAGCAGCAAGATGGGAACTATGCTGACCATGGCTGCGCCTCTGGTGCTTGGGGTTCTGGGTCAGCATGTTCGGCAGGGCGGACTGAGCGCGGCGGATCTCGGCAGTACGCTGAAGTCGGAGGCTTCGGGTTTTCAGCGATTCCTTCCCGCGGGATTGGGTTCGATGTTTGGAGGTGCTTCGCAAGCAGTTGTTGCTGCTCCGGCGAAGGTGGCTGCTGCTGGCAACCGCTGGCTGTGGCCTCTGGTATTGCTGGCTCTGCTGGTGATTGGGCTTCTTTGGTATTTCAATCGGGCGAAAGAGCCGGTCAGCAATGCGGTACAGACTGCTTCGAATGCTGCGTCGAGTGCCGCGTCGGCTCTTGGGGATTTTTTCAAGACGAAGCTGCCGAATGGTGTTGAACTGAATATTCCGCAGTTCGGGATTGAGAACAAGCTGATCAGTTTCCTGAATGACTCGTCCAAACCGGTAGATACGACGACGTGGTTTAACTTCGACCGCTTGCTGTTCGATACGGGGCAGGCCACACTGCAGGCTTCTTCGCAAGAGCAGTTGAACAACATTGCGGAGATTCTGAAGGCTTATCCCAACGTGCACGTGAAGATTGGCGGATACACCGATAATACGGGCGATGCGGCGGCTAACGTTGCCTTGTCGGAAGCGCGCGCGAAGAACGTTATGAACGCTCTGGTGGCGGCGGGGATCGATCCGTCGCGGCTTGAGTCGAAGGGATATGGGGATCAGTATCCGGTTGGCGACAATGCTACGGAAGAAGGTCGAGCTCAGAACCGGCGTATCGCGCTGCTTGTCACGCAGAAATAAATGTAGCGAGCTGGTTATGTCCTCTGAGAGCCGGTGCAGATGGTTGCACCGGTTTCTGTTTGGATGGTGAGAGATTTGCATCTAATCGGTGACTGCTGGGTGCCTTTTCAGGCGGGAGGGTTGATGCGTTTAGTTCGACTGGCTCTGATTTTGACTATGTTTTGTGTTGCAGCTAGGGCGCAGCAGGATACGCCAAGGGCGTTCTATACCATCCGCAGTAGCGATTCGTATCGGCAGGCGGTGCTTGGGGTGTACCAGGACTATGAGAGCAGGCTTTCCACTCACTGCCCGAAGATCGACATCAACATGAATACGAGTGAGGCGAAGGTTTATGGGTCGATTCAAACGGATGCGGATGGCAACATCGTCAACGCGCAATGGAAGGAGAAGACCGACGGCATTGCTTGCGGGGAGAAGCGATCCTATGCGGCGTGGGTGGTGATTCAAGATCGCAAGACCCAGGTGCTGGCGCTGTTTCCGGGGCAGTCGGCGGCGGGCCCGGAGCTGCAGCGTGATGCGGTGCAATATGCGGGGCTTGGTGTGGGTGCGGGCGGTTCGTGTCAGGTGGATGTTCTGGACACTTCGTTACCGAACGGAGAACCGAAGGGGCCGGGTGCGCCTTGGGATGAGAGGTGGACGGTGCGGGCTTGCGGGAAGAAGTCGGTTGTGACGATGCACTTTGTTCCGGACGGGCAGGGGATGAAGATCAGCGTTAATCCGAAGGAGACGGTAGCAGGGGCTTGAGTCAACATTCGATGATGTTGAGGGCGAGGCCGGCCAGGCTGGTTTCCTTGTAACGGGATTGCATGTCGAGGCCGGTCTGGTACATGGTCGCGATGATCTGATCGAGCGAGAGTTTGTGGTCGCCGGACTCGTGCATGGCCATGCGGCAGGCGTTGATGGCTTTGACGGCGCCCATGCCGTTGCGCTCGATGCAGGGGATCTGGACGAGGCCGCCGATGGGGTCGCAGGTCATGCCGAGGTTGTGTTCCATGGCGATTTCAGCGGCGTGCTCGACCTGGGCATTGGTGCCGTTGAGGGCGGCGACTAAACCTCCGGCGGCCATGCTGCAGGCTACGCCGACTTCGCCCTGGCAGCCGACTTCGGCGCCCGAGATGCTGGCGTTTTCTTTGTAGAGAATGCCGATGGCTGCGGCGGTGAGGAAGTAGCGGAGGATGCCTTCTTCTTTTTCTTCCGGTGTTCCTTCGATGAAATGCGTGTAGTAGTTCGCGATGGCGGGGATCACGCCTGCGGCTCCGTTGGTGGGGGCGGTAACGACACGGCCTCCGGCTGCGTTTTCTTCGTTGACGGCCATGGCGTAGACGGTGACCCAGTCGATGGGGGCGAGTGGGTCTTTGGAGCCGATGGTGTTGAGGCGCTCGGCGAGGCGGTGGGCGCGGCGCCGGACGTTGAGGCCTCCGGGGAGGATGCCTTCGGTAGCGATGCCTCGCTCGGTGCACTGCTGCATGGCTTGCCAGATGGTGAGAATGCTGTCGCGGATCTTTTGCTGTGGTGATGTATCCGATTGCGATGACGTGGACTTCGGGCGATTGATGGTGAGGTTGGTGTCGTTGAGGAGAGCGACCTCGTTGGCGAACACTAGTTGGGCGACGGTGAGGTTGTATTGTTTTGCGGTGGCGAGGAGGCCGGTGGCGCTGCGGAAGGGGTATGGGACCTTTCGGTCGCTGGTCGTGCTTTCTGCAGTGCGTTCGGCTTCGGAGACGATGAAGCCGCCGCCGATGGAGTAGAAGACTTCTTCGGCGAGCTTTGCGCCGGTCGAGTCGAGGGCGGTGAAGCGCATGCCGTTGGGATGGGAGACGACTTCCGGGTTTGGGTACATCTGGTTGCGACGGAAGTTGAGGTTCTCGGCTTCGAGGAAGGGGATGGTCTTGCTGCCGTTGAGTTGAAGCTGGCCGGTAGAGCGAACGGCGGCGATCTTTGCTTCTACGGCGGCGGGGTCAACGCTGTCTGGAGCCTCGCCGAGCAGACCGAGGAGGATGGCGCGGTCGGTGCCGTGGCCTATGCCGGTGAGGGCGAGAGAACCGTAGAGGTCGACGATCACCTTTGCGGTTTTATCGAGGAGATTTGTGGATGCGAGTTGGCGGGTGAAGCGGAGAGCGGCTCGCATGGGGCCTACGGTGTGGGAGCTGGAGGGGCCGATACCAATTTTGAAGAGTTCGAAGAGACTGGTGTTCACGATGGCTATTGTAGGTGGCGCCGGGTGGTTTTGGCTGGGCTGGTGAGTTGAGCGGATTTCTTCGGGTACTTCTTTTGGGATTGTTTTTTTTGGGATTGTTTCTCCTGGAGGTTGCGAAATGCGGTCTTCAGAGCGCCGGCCATGATGGACTCGCCGGCCTGGTTGAGGTGAATGTAGGTCATGCCCATGCGTCCCCAGCCTCCCTGGACCGGAGAGAAGATGGTTGGCTGCTCGGCGATGAAAGCTTGTTGCTGCTCGGTGGTGAGTTTGAGGACTCCGCAGCCTTTCTTCTGAGCGGAGAGAGTGGCGAAGATCTGGTTGTTGAGGCGGAAGTCGGGGTGGTTCATGTGGGAGCTTTCGATGGCTCCGGGGAGTTCCAAGGCGAGGCGGCGGAAGAGTGTTATGTGTGATTTCACGGCTGCCCCCTCCCTATCCTTATCCGTGCAAAGTATCTAAAATCATGAGTTTACGCAAAGCTCTGCGTGTAAAGTCTTACAAACAAAAGAGTTGCTCGTAAAGTCTTATTTCCAGAGCATTTAGAGCAAGCGTTCGTGCCGGATGAGTCTCTTTTCTTACTCTTTTAAGTATAGCTGGATGGACAGGGCAAACATGCAACGTGGATCTTTAGGTTTTTCAGTGACTTAGATGGTTTTGGGGCTTGACATGCGATTTTTGGGCTGTTTTTGAAGAAAATATTTTGGGGTGGCTTCGGGGTTTGGTAGTTGGCCTATACCTTCACGTCTGAAGCCTGGCAGCGCTCCCCATTGTGCCCGCTTGTGGAGCGCCCTTGGACTGCGGATGCTGAAAGATGGCTTGTAGTTTTGTCTCTGCAATGGAGATGGGATTGGCTGGAGCGGATCGCTTCGCGATTGCCCACATCTCAAAACCGAGATATGGGGGCACCCAATCTTGTGGAGGGTGTAGATGTGGGTTACCCGCCCGAGTCGCTCCCTGAAACTGATGTTTCTCGGGCGGATGCTATACTCGGCAAAATCTTCTGCCCCAAGGGTTCATCGGCTCCCTCAATGCTTTTTACGGCTCGCAGTGCTGCAGTTTACGGGATTGACGCTCACATTATTGAGGTTGAGGTCGATTTTTCCGGGATCAAGCTGGATAAGGAACAGTTCAATACTGTGGGGTTGCCGGATGCGGCGGTGAGGGAGAGCCGGGACCGGGTGCGGTCGGCGATCAAGAACTCCGGTTTTGAGATTCCTACTACCCGGATCACGATCAATCTTGCTCCGGCGGACCTGAAGAAAGAGGGTTCGGGGTTCGATCTGCCGATTGCGATCGGGATACTGGGTGCCTATGGTGCGCTGCATATCAAGGATGTGAGCGACTACCTGCTGGTGGGGGAGCTGGGGCTGGATGGAAGCCTGCGAGCAGTGCAGGGGATGCTGCCAATTGCGGTGGCGGCTCGGGCGAAGGGTGTGAAGAACCTGATTATTCCGGCTGGCAATGCTCGCGAGGCTGCGGTGGTGGATGGGGTGAATGTTTATCCGGTGCAGTCGCTGCTGGAGGTGCGCGAGTTGTTGAACTCGGCGGCGTTGGGTGGGATTAAAGCGCAGCCGCTGAAGGTGGCGACGAGCGATCTGCTGAATGAGATGCAGCAGTTTCCGCATGACTTCAAGGATGTGCGCGGGCAGCAGGTGTCGAAGCGGGCGCTGGAGGTGGCGGCTGCGGGCGGGCATAACATTTTGATGATTGGGCCGCCGGGATCGGGTAAGACGATGCTGGCGAAGAGGCTGCCTTCGATTTTGGCTCCGCTGCGGTTTGAAGAGGCGCTGGAGACGACGAAGATTCATTCGGTGGCGGGGGTGCTGGATGCGGAGCAGGGGCTGGTGGCGCATCGGCCGTTTCGGTCGCCACACCATACGGTTTCGGATGCCGGGTTGATTGGCGGGGGGATGGTGCCGCGGCCGGGCGAGGTTTCGCTGGCGCATAACGGGCTGCTGTTTCTGGATGAGCTGCCGGAGTTTCCGCGGAATGTGCTGGAGGTATTGCGGCAGCCGCTGGAGGATGGTCAGGTGACGATTGCGCGGGCTGCGATGAGTTTGAGCTTTCCCGCGCGGTTTATGCTGGCGGCGGCGATGAATCCTTGTCCTTGCGGGTACTTTAATGACAAGAGCCGGGAGTGCATGTGTACGCCTCCGATGATTCAACGGTATGTGTCGAAGGTTTCGGGGCCTCTGCTGGATCGGATCGATATTCATATTGAGGTTCCGGCGGTGCAATATAAGGAGTTGCGGGGGGGCGCGGCGGCGGAGGGGTCGGAGCAGATACGGGAGCGGGTGCTGGCGGCGAGGGAGCGGCAGCATGCGCGGTTTGGAGCGGCGGCTGATCGGACGGGGCGGAATGGAGGGGGATCGGCGAAGGCGGCCTCGCGGCAGATCTTTGCTAATTCGCAGATGAACACGCAGCAGATTCGGGCTTATTGCGAGTTGTCGTCGGATGCGGAGCGGCTGCTGGAGCGGGCGATGCAGCAGCAGGGGTTGAGCGCACGGGCGCATGACCGTATCTTGAAGGTAGCAAGGACGATAGCGGATCTGGGGGGGGAACAGAATATTGCGGTGAAGCACATCGCGGAGGCGATTCAGTACCGCACGCTGGATCGTAGTTACTGGTCGTGATCGGCGGCGGTGGAGGGCGGTTTTTTCTTGAGATAATCCTTTTTCTGGAATATTGTTATTAACAGGCTCCCAAAAAAAGTATTGACCTTGGGCGTCGGACAGTTTACTTTCCCATGAGTGCCGTTGTTCCTCTGATCGCGAGTGTGACTGGAGGACGGCCCAGCAAGTAAATTGCGAACTCAAAATTTTGCCCGCCAGAGTTTCTGGCAGGCGTTCTGTTTCAGGCCTGGGCGCGGTGAGCGCTGAATCTTGCGGAAGAGACAGTTCGTAGAATGTGTTGGTCAGTTTGCCTTGGCCAGCTACGGTCTTGTTTGTCTGCAGAGGCGATTGAGTACAAGACCGAATAAAAATTGTAGACAGATTGCAGGAGTCCACACTGGGTTGTTCTGCGTCTAATCTATGTAACCTCGGAGACGGCAGCGGGTCATATCTTCGGTTGCCCATTAAGCAATTTCAGGCGAGTTAGCGCTGGCAAGACGCTTACGCCCGTGAAAGATAAAAGGAGAAACTATGCGCTCAGATCTTATTTTTGGAGCACTCACGCACGTGAACAACCGTTACGAACTCTGTCAACTGGCGTCGAAGGCGACACGTAAGCTGCACAAGCCGAACACGCGGCTGCAGGATACGACGAACGAGGTTCTGGACCGCTTCCGCGACACAGTTCCGATGGATGAGTCCGAAGCTGTTGTTGAGAAGGTACAATTGCAAGAACGCCGCGCGGCTTAGCGCGCGGCTGTTTCACCACCTGATTTTTATTTAGTTTCCAGCCCAATCCAGCTGTTCCCCGCTAATCCGCAATTCAACCCATCCGCAACAACTGATTTCTTACGATTCAGGCCTTCCGCACGACCCCCTCGTCAAGCAGATCCCGCCTCAGTTCCAAACATCCCTCCTAAAAATTCAAATCCCAGGTAAGAACATGACAATTTCTGAATTGAAAGAACACAATATCGCGGAGCTGAGCAAGCTTGCCCGCGGACTCGACATTGCCGGCACCAGCGGTCTGCGGAAGCAGGACCTGATCTTCAAGATTCTGCAGGCGCAGAGCGAGAAGGAAGGACACATCTTCGCTGAAGGCGTGCTGGAGATTCTGCCGGATGGCTACGGCTTCCTGCGTTCGCCTGATTACAACTACCTGCCAGGGCCGGACGACATTTATGTTTCGCCATCGCAGATCCGGAAGTTCGACCTGAAGACGGGCGATACGATCTCGGGCAACGTGCGGCCGCCGCATGAAGGCGAGAAATACTTTGCTCTGGTGAAGATCGAGGCGATCAACTTTGAGTCGCCGGAAGAGACGCGGAACAAGATTCTGTTCGATAACCTGACACCGCTGTATGCGCAGGAGCGGGTGAAGATGGAGACGGTGCGGGAGCATATCTCGGGCCGCGTGATGGATCTGCTGACTCCGGTGGGCAAGGGGCAGCGCGGGTTGATTGTGGCTCCGCCGCGAACCGGAAAGACGATGCTGCTGCAGTCGATTGCGAACAGCATAACGACGAACCATCCTGAGGTGGTGCTGATTGTGCTGCTGATCGATGAGCGGCCGGAAGAAGTTACGGATATGCAGCGGTCGGTGAAGGGCGAGGTTATTTCTTCGACGTTCGATGAGCCGGCAGCGCGCCACGTGCAGGTTGCCGAGATGGTGATCGAGAAGGCGAAGCGGCTGGTGGAACATAAGCGAGATGTGGTGATTTTGCTGGACTCGATTACTCGTCTGGCGCGGGCCTACAACACGATTGTGCCGCCTTCGGGCAAGGTGCTCTCGGGCGGTGTGGATTCGAATGCGTTGCAGAGGCCGAAGCGGTTTTTTGGCGCGGCACGCAATATCGAAGAGGGTGGGTCGCTGACGATTATTGCTACGGCGCTAGTTGATACAGGTTCGAGGATGGATGAAGTGATCTTCGAAGAGTTCAAGGGCACGGGCAATATGGAAGTGATTCTGGATCGCAAGCTGGTGGACAAGCGAGTGTTTCCGGCGATCGATATTCAGCGGTCCGGTACGCGTAAGGAAGAGCTGCTGATTCCGAAGGAAGATCTGCAACGGACCTGGATTCTGCGTAAGGTGCTGAATCCGTTGTCTCCGGTGGAAGCGATGGAGCTGCTGACGGATAAGCTGGCGAAGACGAGGAATAACCAGGAGTTCCTGCACAATATGAGTTCGATCTAGTTCGATTTCGTCGAGGTAGTGGACGTGGCGGCGCGATGCTTATTGCATTGCGCCGTTTTTTCTTTTTTCGTAACTACTGTTTGAGCAGGTTTCCAGGCTGCCAGTGACGGCGGCCTCAACTTTTTTTGGGGCGTGGGTTCATTTTTTGCATTCCGGACGGGCACGGTTTGCGTATAGGCAGGTAAGCGGGGTAGATGCGAGCCGACGAGATGGAGTTTCGCGGGTTGGTCGAAGAACACCAGTCGATGGTGTTTTCGATTGCGCTGCGAGTTCTTGGAGATAGTGGGGCCGCTGAGGAGGTTGCGCAGGATGTGTTTGTTGAGATGCATGGTTCGCTCGAGCGGCTGGAGTCGCCGGAGCATGTGAAGTTTTGGCTGAGACGCGTTGTTTCACACCGGTCGGTGGACTATCTGCGAAGAGGAAGGTTACGACCTGAGTTTGCGGCGGAAGAGTGGACCGAGGAGCACGGACGGGGATGGGATGAGAGCGTGGTTCGCAATGAAGCTGTCGGCATGCGCTTGGAACAGATGGTTTCGTCGTTGCCGAGAGGGCTGAGAGCGGCGGTGGTGTTGCGGTACCAGGAGGATCTGACTCCTGATGAGATTGCGAAGATTCTGGAGCAACCGTTGGCTACGGTGAAGAGCAACTTGCAGCGCGGGCTAGAGATGTTGCGGCAGAAGGCAGGAACGGTGTTGAAGGAGTATGTGCGTGAGCGATGAGTTAGAGCAGGAACCGATGGACGAATTCGAGAGGGATTTAGCGCGGGCACTGCGGCGCGTCGAGGTGCGCTCGGAGACGACGGCAAAGTTTCTGGCGATCGCGGCCGAGGCTCGGGCCGAGCACCAACGTACGGGGAAGATGTGGGTGAGGCCCGCTAGCGGTGGGCGGCTGCTGTTTTTGCCGAAGCCGCAGATATTGCTGGGCGGGACGATTGCTGCTGTGCTGGTGCTGGGATTGTTTGCAGGTGAGAAGGTGCAGGAGCGGCGGAAAGCTGAGATTGTGGCGCGGCAGTTCGAGGTCGCAATGCGAATTACCGGGAGGACTCTGGATGGAGTGGAAGAGCGAGTCAGCCGGGCAGGAACACGACAGGAGAAGGAATGATACGACGAACGATAACAGAGCGGGTGAGGATGGCGGCGATTGTTGCGATGTTCTTTGCAGCAACGGTGTCTATGCAAGCGATGGGCGAGCTGCAGCAGAAGGACGATCTGTTTGCAGGCACCGACAAGTTTGCGGCGGGCGCGAAGTCGACGACTGAGGTGAATCTGGATAAGAACATGCTGGGGATGGTGGGCAAGTTTGCCGACGATGGCTTGGACAAGAGTGGGACGGAGCTGGCCCGGAAGATGGACTTCGTGATCGTGCATGAGTACGAGTATGAGTCGGCGGGACAGTACAAGATGTCGGATGTGGAGGAGTTTAGAAAGCGTCTGGAAGATGGCGGATGGTCGCATATCGTGAAGGAGCGAAGCGCCACCGAGAGTACGGATGTGTGCGTGAAGGTCGACAAAGACGGGCAGTTCAGCGAACTGGTGGTGATTTCGGCTGAGCCGACGGAGTTGACGTTTGTCCATCTGAAGGGGCATATGTCGCTGGATGACCTGACGAAGGTGGGCGCTCATTATGGCGTCCCACAAGGCGGTTCGGATGTGAAGAAGAAGGATAAAGATAAGGAGAAAGGTAAATGATGCGACGCCTGGGAGGGTTTCTGCTGATCTCTATCGGTGTGGCTGTAATGATCGCCCAGAGTGTGCATGCTTCGGAGCGAGGTGCTGACAGCTTCGATGGGCTGGTGAAGGCGCTGAGTGCGCGGTATGAGGTGCAGCCGAAGTCTGTTCCTTTGATGTGGATGGTGAGTCTCTGTGCGCGAGGGTATACGGATGGAGGCGTGCGTGGGTTGAAGGTGGTGCAGTTTGATGATGCGGAGAGCATCGAAGACCATACCGGATTCGAGACTATGGTGGATGCGAAGCTGGGGGAGGATTGGTCGCGCGCAGTGCGTGAGTGGCAGGAGAAGGGCGAGGAGTCTTTGATTTATGTGCGGACGGGAGATGGGTGGGTGGAGATGATCGTCGTGAATCTGGAGCACGGGGAGCTGAACCTGGTGAAGATGACGATGAATCCTGGTCGGTTCGCGAGGTGGATCAAGGAAAAAGAGGCGGGCGAGAGCGGCAAGGACGCGATGTTTCAGTAGCCGTTGGCGATGAGGTACTCCTCGGTGAGGATGAATTTTTCCGCGGGTCTCTGCTGACGTTCGGCGTATTTGCCGAGGACGTCGACTTCGATGTTGAGCAGGCTGCCAGGGGTGAGCGTGCGGAGACTGGTGGCAGAGTAGGTGTGGGGGATGATGGCTACTTCGACCTCATTGCCAAGGATGGAGGCGACGGTGAGGCTGATGCCTTCGATGGTGATGGAGCCCTGGGGGACGACGTAGCGAGTGAGGGCTTCGGGGAGTTGAATGCGGAGGCGCCAGTCGGTCTCGGGTGTGTTGGGAGTGATGGGGTCGAGTGCGAGCAGGGTGGCGGCACCATCGACGTGGCCCTGGACGACGTGGCCTCCGAGGGGTGAGCCGGCGGGTGTGGGCAGCTCGAGGTTGACGACGGAGTCCGGACGCAGGCGGGAGAGCGTGGTGCGGGCGATGGTCTCGGCGGCGAGATCGGCGGAGAAGCGCGGAGGAAAGGCATTGGGCTCGATGCTGAGGGCGGTGAGGCAGACGCCGTTGACTGCGATGCTGTCTCCTGTGTTGAGGCGTGACGTGAGCGTGGGCGCTGCAATAGTGATACGGGTTGCGCCTTCGGTTGGCGTGACGGCGAGGAGGGTACCGGTGGTTTCGATGAGGCCAGTGAACATAAGTACAGGGTACAGTTGTTGGTTGTTCGTTGTCAGTTGTCAGTTGGCCAAGGGTTGTGGAGGTAGCCGGTGATCGATGTGTCTTGGCCGTGGGTGGCGCGGGTGATGTGGTGGAGTCGCTGTTCGATGGCCTGGGGTGATGGAATGCCTTCTGCGAATGGGATTGCCTCATCCCCTAGATTTGCTTCTGTGTAGAAGAGAACGGCTTTGTCGACGAGGCTCTGGCGGAGGAACGCGCCGTTGAGATGAGAGCCGCATTCGAGGAGGAGGCTGAGGATGTCGCGGCCGGCGATGGCAGAGAGAACTGCGGGAAGGCTTAGACGTCCGTCGTGGTCTGAGACGCGATCAACTTCGACTCCGAGGCGGCCTAGTTCGGAGGCCTTTGACGATGAGGCGTGCGATCCGCAGAGGACGAGCAGGTCGTTCTGGGCGCTGCGGACGAGTTGTGAGTTGAGTGGGATGCGGAGGTGGGTGTCGAGGATGACGCGAAGGAGTGGGCGGCGGCGGGGTTGACCGCTGCGATCGGTGAGGAGTGGGTCGTCGGCGAGGACTGTGCCGGTGCCGGTGAGGACGGCGTCGCTGGCGTGGCGGAGACGCTGAACTTCTGCTCGCGCTTCGGGACCGGTGAGCCAGTGCGGCTGATTGGGGAGGCGTGAGGAGGGTGAGGGAGCGAGTTTTCCGTCGGCCGAGAGCGCGGCTTTGAGGGTAACGAAGGGAGTTTGGCTTTGGATGAAGTGGGCGAAGGCATCGTTGAGGTTGCGGGCCTGTTGTTCGAGAACGCCGAGGGTGACTTCGATGTTGGCAGTGCGGAGTTTTTGGATGCCCTGGCCGCTGACACGGGGGTTGGGGTCCTGGGTGGCGATGACGCAGCGCGCGATTCCGGCGGCGATGAGGGCGTCGGCGCATGGGCCAGTGCGGCCGTGGTGGCTGCAGGGCTCGAGTGTGACGTAGGCAGTTGCGCCGTGGGTGGCGAGGCTGCGCGCTGCGGCTTGTTTGAGGGCTACGATCTCGGCGTGGTCGCGATTCTCGTAGATGTGTGCGCCTTCGCCGATGATCTTTGGTATACCACCACCGTGGGGAGTTTTGGTGAGGACGCAGCCCACCTGCGGGTTTGGTGAGGCGAGGCCGACCGTCTCAGCGGCGAGCTTGAGGGCTTGGCGCATGAAGATCTCGTCCTGTGCGCGTTGCGACGTGGTGTCGAGCATCATCTCGAGCATAGCGGGTTTGAGTTTGTGCTGCTTGGCGCTGGGAGCAAGAAGGTGCTAAAACTGTATGCCATGCGCACTGCGAATCCTATGCTGACACCACGCGAAGCGGCACGGTTGCTGGGGGTGAGCTATGCGACCGTCAAGCAGTGGATCCTGAGCGGGAAGTTGAAGACGGTGCAGACTCCTGGGGGGCATCATCGTTTGTCAGAGGCTGCGCTGAGGCCATTTTTATTGAAAGACAAGATGAAGCCGGAGAGTGAATCGCGTGAGCGCTTTCGGCGTGTCAGCGGCAGGAACCAGCTTGCGGGGAAGGTGGTAAGTCTTCGAGTTGAAGGACTGCTGGCTGAGGTTGTGCTTGCGGTGGGAGACACGCATGTGACGTCGATCATTACGGCGAATGCGGCTCGTGAGCTTCAGTTGAAGAAGGGCGATAGCGTGGCCGCTCTCATCAAGTCTACCGACGTGATGATTGAGCGGCTTGATGATCCTGTGTAGTGGATGTGGGATGAGAGGCGACTGCACCGGCGGAAGAAGCCCAGGGCTAAAGCCCCAAATACTAAGCGGGAGTTTTGTCGCAGGGCTAAAGCCCTACGCTGATCCCAAGGAACAACGGCAAGAACGACTCAACTCGCCGCCGAAGCGATCAGAAGACGAAACGACCGCCGACTGTCGGAGCAAAGTTGTTGTTGTGGAGATAGGGGACGCCGGGGCCATGAGGAATGGCGATGGCCAGGCCGCCGGTCACGAAGGAATACGCAAGTCCGGCAAAGCCGTCGAAACGCTTGGTGAAGTGATGATCCGTATAGAGCGACCCCTCTTCGAGAGCGCCCGCGCAGGAACTGCGGAAACCGGCTTCGATCGAGCAGGTCTTTGGAACACGGAAGTCGTTCTGCTGCTGCCCATACCAAGCGAAAGTGATGTCGGTTTTGCTGTCGTAAGCGTATTTCACGCCCGTCCACCAGACCTGCAGGATCCTTTCAGAATCAAGGTTGTTGTCTTCGACTCCGCTCAAGATATAACCTCCCTGGTCTGAGGCGCCAACGCCCAACGGATCGTGCGGGTTATTAAGCCAGATGTATTCGTAGCCTCCAAATAACTTGAACCGGTCCCACGTATACTTGGCAGCGACTATTACGCCATTGTTGTCGGTCACGATGCCATATACGGTATTGGTTGTTGGGATCAGATTGACGCCGGTGATGGGGTTTGTATTGATGCTGTTCGTGGCCGACTGATAGGACTGCGTCACACTCTGAGGCCCCAGCAAGGGGTTCAATACGCTGATCGCCTGGTTGTAATGTTGGTAGACGAGGTCGGCGGAGAACTTGCCGTGGTCTCCGCCGAGGTCGAATCCATAGGCGTTGTTATGCGCCGATTCTGGCGTACAGTTGGCGGCAGTCCAGGTTGCGGAGGCCGAGAAGCAGCCGCCATTGCCATCGGCGAATTTATACATCGCGCCGAAATGGACCGGGCCATAGGTGAGGCGATACTTCACGGCGCTGTCCCAACGGCTGTTCTCGGTGTCGCCGCCGCCGGCCATCGTGCCGTTATAGCCGATGTACGAAAAGGCATAGCCGCCGGCGACCGGATCGTAAAGGAGCATCGCATCGGTACCGAGCGAGCGCTGGCGACCGCCGGTCAGCGTGCCGAAGTTCGTGGACGATATACCGCCATAGAATTCGTCATTAAAGGGTTGGCCCGCGCGCGCGCCGTCGATGGTGTACGAATAGCTGCTTCTGGGAAGGCCGTTGTTGATGGTCTGGGTGGCTGACGCGTTGGCGAGCAGGCCGGACTGCGGATTGATGCCAGTTGAAGCGTTGAATATAACGGACCAGCCAGGCAGAAACTCTTCCTTACCCCTGATGCCCAGACCCGTCTGCTGCAGGTTGTTCGGCGCGACGAGGAATCGATGTTGATACCCGTTTCGGTTTACCAGAGATGCGCCTTCATAGTTATAGCCGTTTTCCGGTAAGCCGTGGCTGACCCAGCCGAGGCCGATGTCATACGCACCGTACAGCGTGATGCCGTGCCAGGTCAGCGTGCAATCGGTGGTGGCGAACTCGTGGCCGCTCGTGCAGGGGTCGGGGGTGCTCCGCTGCATCTGAATGTCGATGGTGGCGTCCTGGCCCGCAATCAGCAGGATGCCAGTGAGTTGTCTCTGGCCTAAGCCATCCTTCCTGGCGCTGACTACGTAGTGTCCAATTGGGAGCTTAAGTAGCTCATATCGTCCTGATTGATTTGTGAGAGCAGTTCGCGCGATTCCAGTGTCGAGGTTGTTTGCCGTCACCGTCGCAGACGGGACAGAGGCGCTCGTTGGATCAGTGACTGTTCCAGACAAGTTCGCAGCTACTTGCGCTCCCGCTGGGAAGGAGCAAAGAAACAACAGTGACGCCACCGCTAGGAAAGAACGGTTAAACATTTCGCCCTCGTCGAAATTTATGAATTTTGAAAGGACTAGCGACCTAACCGCATCCAGCCAGTCAATTTAACCTATCTGTAATCGAATGTTGCTGTCAAACGAATCTAGACGAATCGAATCGACTACCTTGACGATCGTTGCTTCGGTAGACACGAGGAATATTACGGGTGTGGTCACGATGATCGCTTCGTCTGCACTGCGGAATGCAGTGCTTCTGTGATCTTTCTGAAGGCGTGACTGGATTGTCTGTAGATTTAGTCGAGGAGGGAATCGATGAAGGCGCCGCTGTCGAAGGGGATGATGTCTTCGAGCTTTTCTCCTGTGCCGGCGTAGACGACGGGGAGTTTCAGCTCGGTTGCGATAGCGAGGACGATGCCGCCCTTGGCTGTTCCGTCGAGTTTGGTGAGGACGATGCCTGTGACGCGGGCGGCTTCAGTGAAGAGGCGAGCTTGCGCCAAGCCGTTCTGGCCTGTCGTGGCGTCCATGACGAGCAGGGTCTGATGAGGTGCGCCGGGGATGAGTTTTTCGGCGGTTCGGCGCATCTTGTCGAGTTCTTTCATGAGGTCGGTCTTGGTGTGGAGGCGGCC
>Ga0116129_1000583_pt1 | contig 23080 bp, 23 predicted proteins | sample June2015DPH_17_2_FD_89732 | JGI IMG/M metagenome (GOLD analysis project Ga0116129, IMG submission 89732) | Peatland microbial communities from SPRUCE experiment site at the Marcell Experimental Forest, Minnesota, USA - June2015DPH_17_10 | ecosystem: Environmental > Terrestrial > Soil > Wetlands...
ACACGGCGCCCATCACGCAGAGTCTTGCGGTAGACAATTAACTTACTTTTCAGAAGGCGCGCAAGTTCGTCGCTGATGATGCTGCGGCTGATCTCGAAGAAGTTCGACACATCCACGGGATGAATAACCTTACCGCCAGCGATTAAACGCACGATCCAGGCACCGCGGGGACCAAGGTTGTAGTCAACACTGACGCCACTAATCGTCTGCCTGAGCAATCGATTCGCCAATGTGAACCCCTGCGCTATCGAGCCCGCTTCCTTTGCGGAAAGTTTGAGGTGTGTGCCGGCCTTTCTCATGTTCATTCCCCTCCGGGCCGGGGGAGTAAGGACCTCTCCGAATGAGGAGTCTTCGCTCTCCTGCTAGCGTGATTATTTGTATTGCAGCTCGCGCCGGGACGACTACAGGTCAACCCTCGCATTCGACTTCGTATTTGGACAGGTAGCGCTCGAACATCCCGCGTACTTTCTGAGCGGTCAAGCCAAACTGGGCCAGCTTGTATTCGTGCTTTCCAAACTTTTCCTGCGGGTTGTCGGCCAGCCACGCATGCATGCGTGATTCGGCTTCTGGCGTGAACTCGTCGCCGAGCGAGGCGTAGAGCTTGCGAACGGTAGGAATCGGATCACGGACCAGGTCGGCGTAGTGCACGTCGATGATACGTTCATGTCCCAACCTCTCTCGCGCATCCATGATGCGGTTGGCGTGCTGAACGGCCTGCCAGGGATAGTTCTCGCCAAGCCATTCAATGTCCGGGTTCGCTCCGAATGCCTGATTGCCCATTCTCATGAGACTGCAGAAGGAACCTGTAGCCGTGAGCGGATCGCGATGGGTCCAGATCAGGCGCGCATCGGGATAGATTTTGAGCAAGGTCGGAATCCACAGCGCGTGGGAAGGCATCTTGAGATTCCATGTTCCAGGCGCCTCTGCCTGTAGCAGCTGCAGGAAGCGCTTGTGGTACTGGTAGGTGGACGTCATGTCAGTTTGGAACAGCCAGTCGCGGTAGTTCGGCAGCCTGCCGCGCCCTTCCCATATCAGCGCCTTGAAATCATGCGCGGTAAAGAACATGCATTCGTTCGGATAGATCGCCGAGAAGCGATAATACTTGCCAATGTCGGGCTGCGCAGCCAGCATCTTGCGCTCCATCTCCAGTCGCGCGAGCGCGCGTGGATCAGTGTAGAGCGTGTCCGTCGTAGGCGGCGGAACGGGATCGTCGATTTCCCAAGTCAGCGCGGACCGGCGCGCTGGGTCCGTAGCCAACAGATTGCTCAGGAGAGTTGTGCCCGTCCTCGGAATACCCAACACAAACACCGGGCGCTCTATCGGGCGCTCGAGCAACTTGGGACGTTGTTCGAGATATGCAGTGCTCTTCAGCCGAGTCGAGAGCGCGCCGATAATGGCGGCACGGAATTGCTCGATCCCCGCCTCTGAATAGTCCACCTTGTCCGTGTCCGCCAGCAGAACATCGAGTCCTGCACGAAAACTCTCGCTGTCAAAATGTTGCAGCCCAGTCGCCTTCTGCGTCGCCTCAACTAGTGCCTCGGCGACAAATTTCTGCGTCATACCCTTTTCCTTCACTTGTCATCGCAAGATTGCGTCGCGTGCGTTTCCTACCGTCTTAGGCAGTCTTCGCAGGAATTTGCCGATGGCTGTCGACACCGCGGAGCCTCAGCGCGAACCGAAGGAGTAAGTAGCTGTCAAGCCGAATTCCTGCCGCGGTGTGACCAGCAGCCCCCCAGGGGTGGCGGAAGTAAAATATCCGGAAGAACCGAAGGTCGTGGACAGTCCGTTAGCGTCGATGGCAGGGTAGCTGAGGCTCAGAACCCTTTGTGTGTTCAACGCGTTTTTGCCAAATGCGGCTACTTCCCATGCCCCATCGCCACTGCGCAACCCTGCGTACAGGTTCAGGATCCCATAGGAGGGAGTGACGTAGAACTCGCTCGCATGGGGGTTGCGCCCGTAAAAGGTGTACAGCCCACGAACGAAGGGACTGATCCGAGTACCGGGCAAAGGTATGTCGTACTCGGTGATCGCCGTGGCGTTGAAGTTCGGGGCCGTGCTGATCGAAGCATGCGAGGGGCACAGGAACGTGTACGTGCCTGCCGGAAATGCGGCAGTCGTCGTGCCCCCTGACGGTGGACTGCAGGGAATCGAGGCACCGGTCAGGTGACCATTGGAATAGCTGGCTGCGACATCGAAGCTCCATTGGCGCGTGATTTGAAAGGCGGAATCCAGATCAAGCCCATTCACCACCGCGTTCGGGTTGGAGGTGAATTGGAACGGAGTGACGGTGTTAGTACCGCTGCCGGTATCCGACAAATATAAGGTCGGCAGACCGAAGTAAATGAAGCGATCGAACTGCTGATGATAGAGAGCGACGTTCAAGCGCGCGCGCTCGTCAAGGAAAGTCCATTTGAAGCCGCCTTCAAAGGAGTAGGACTTCTCGGGCTGCACATTCAGCAGCGAATTGAGCTCGGGATTGTTCGCAGCGTTGGCAATGCCGACTGCGGTCGCAGGCGGCCGCCATGAACTGCCTGAGTTGACATACACCAAAAGATCTTTGTCGAGCTTATGAGACAGTGACACGTTGTAGATTGCTGGGTTGGCCGACAGATTCTGCGGCGTCAAGGGAAGGGCCGTCGTATTTGTGATTGCGACCTTTCCCGGGATATTGCAGGTGCCGGCGTAGGTGCTGGTATAACCGATCGCGCCGCAGGGGATAGGAAGCGGCACGGCAACGGATATCCCGTCGGGCAGCAGCGTCCCTTCGGTGAACCCGGTCTTCTTGTAGTTGATGAAACGTCCGCCCGCCGACAACTCGATCTCGTGCGGCAGATGAAACGTCAGATTCAAGAACTCAGAATACTCCTTCTCTTGGCTGGGTGAATTTACCAGAAGGTCCAGCGTATAGTTCGGATTGTAGATGGACGGGTTCGCCGCAGCCAGCGGCGATCCAAAAGAACCGCCCAGGAAACTCGCGACGTTCACGACGTTCACTTCATTTCTTGTATTGCGATAGAAGAAGCCTGCCGTATAGTCCAGAAAGCCGAGGATGGGTGTCTCGGATGCGATGCGCACCTCATCGGTCTGCACGTCCTGGGTGGTTGAGGGCGTGTCAAACTGGCTAGGCTGTCTGAGAATGGGATTCGCAGCATCGATACCTGGCACCTGGTGAGCCGTATCTGGCGTGTTGCCGTTGTTAAGCAAGTATCTATAGTATCCACCGTCGTAGCTCACCAGCTGACCCAGGACATGCCAATCGAGCTGCCCGGTCACGATATCCGTGGTGGTGTATTCCTCGCCGGGATAGCTCTGCACACTGAGCAACTGAAACGGTGTGATTGCCGGTCCGTTGTAGTTGGCCGGCGCATTCGGGCTGACTCCGCCCGAGGCGCCTGGGCCTTCCACCTGCGTGTAGTACTGCAGATGGTTGAAGATGTGCTGATACATGACATTCGCCTCCACCGATTCGATCGGCTCGAAGCGAACGCTGGCACGTCCCCCGTAGGTATGATCATAGGGTTCGGCCGTATTATAGAGGCTCTTGACGCCGTTGTAGTCATCATCGTCCGCTATGCCTGCCAGGCGTACTGCAAGCTTGTCCTGAATGATCGGCAGATTAACCGCACCATTCTCATTGGTGTTGCCGTATTGAGCGCCGGTTACCGTCGCATAGCCACCAAACTGCTCCAGGTCCGGCTTGCGCGTGGTGATTGTAAGTGAGCCCGAAGGTGCAGGTTCGCCGCGCAAGGTTCCCTGCGGGCCGCGCAGCACCTCAATCTGGGCCACGTCGAAATTGGAGGTAGTGACGAAATTATTGGTTACAAACACGTCATTGAGGTAGAACGCGACCGAATTCTGCGTGCCGGTTGATGGGTTAAAGGTCACGCCTCGCAGTGTGTCGTTGTTATTGGTAGCCGTGGCGGTACCCGCAATCTGCAGACCCGGCACAATTCCAGAAAGATCCTGCAGGTTCTGCAGATTGAGTCTCTGGATCTCGCCCGAATTGACCGCGTTCACCGTCTCAGGCACGTCCTGCAGAATTTCCTCTCGCCGCCGCGCGGTGATGACGATTTCCTGGAGCGTGTCCGCAGTTCCCGCCTGATCCTGAGCGGGTTGCGCCGTCGGGCCAGAGGTTTCAACGGCCCCCTCCGCATGGGCGGTGACAACCAACGCCATAGTGATAAGGCCGGATCCGGCGATCACGGCCAACACCCAGCCCCTGCCGCTTTTCAGAACCGTATCCAAGGTCCAACCAACATGGATGCGCTTATTCTGCTTACCTACGGTCCAGAAATGCTTCCGCGATACCACCATGACTATCCTCCCCTTATTGCGAGGCGCTGAACGCCATTTATTTCAGAGTTGTGCTTACTGGCCTTGCCCGTAGACGAATTGCCGGTCCTTTCCGTCGCCGCGCACCGAGCAGCAAAAAAGCAGGCGGCCGCACCTACCAATGAACTGACCGGCACACGATTCATCGAACGCGTTTGGATATTCGGCGACGCGGGGCAGAAGGCTCTTCCCCGCAACGCATGTAGAACCACGGCGCACACCGGCGAAGGTCAGTGCCGAGAAGAACCGTCGCAGATTGATCGGTTCAGCCAACATGTAACGGGCTCGTAGGACGTAAGTCGTCATCTGACCGGGGTACAAGACTCCCTGAGACCGGTCCCCCAGATGGTGTGGGTAAGAGCCGAACGCTTACGCCGGCCCCCCCAATATTCATCCCGTTCATGCCTGCCCCCAAAGCCGGGCCTCATCATGTGAAGGCCCATTCGTCCGATTATAGGCACTTTAATATGCACGAGACTACCGAGTCAATGCGAAAACATCGGCATTTTGATCCACTCGTCTTTATATATAGGTGCATTTTTGGCACAGGCGGCCGACCCGCACACCAAAGGCCTTGAGGTTTGCAGAAGTGGCGCGGGCAAACCATGAAGCATGGAACGCGACACAATGATCAATGCCAGCTCGGCGGTACAACGACAGGGACAGGATCCGATCGACGTTCGCGTTTGGGGTGCCTGCTGCCTTCGGGAGGATTCGCTTCGTCCTAGCGGATCATGTGCCCATGATGATATTGGTACCGCCGAAGTACGACGTACTCGGTGTCGCAGGTTGTGGGTTTTTCAAGGAGCGCGATTCACCTGGCACGGGTATACGGAGAGCGGAGCCTCAATAGGACAACATTGGTGGCGCGCAACGCAGCGGTGATCTGGGCCTACATCCGCAACCCGGAGCGAGACGATCAGCGCGTTTTGAAAGCCTTCGGCTCTACCGGGAGGATGGCCACTCAACCTGATCTGCGCACTCGCTGGAGCCGATCCAAATAGTCCTGGCGATCGCGTATCGCCTCAAATCGCGCGAGTGCTTCATCTTGCTCGAGAACAGCATGAATCAGGCGGCGCTTGCCAGACTTCCATGCAGCAACTCCTTCGCTACCCGGATATAAAGCCGGAATCGAGCTGGGGTCATACAGCCGCCAGGCGACCCGAGTGAGAAGCCCGAAGAGTGGGCGGGCGACCATCTTGAACAGCAACTGATACAGATCTTTCTCTAGCGAAGCGCGTTTATCAGCCGTGTCGCACAGATCGATGCGTTCGTTGAGCACGGCCAGGCCCTTGCAAAGTTCGGGGTCCGCACAGCCTGCTGCGGCCGCAATGATCTCGCTTCTTAGAAGCGTCGCGACTTCCGCTGCCTCGCGATGGCCGGAGCCGTGGATCTGCAGATAGGTGACTACAGACCGCTCGAGCGCTGCCTCATCCGGCCGAGTACCGTAGTAGCCGCCACCAGGACCGCGACGCACCAGCAAGAGCCCTTCATGTTCAAGAATGCGCGCAACCTGTTGCACCGTGACGATACCTACACCGAAGAGTTCCGCCAGTTCCGTCAACGAGCCGATTTGGGCATCCGGCTCGCGCGCGAGGATTAGGGCGCGGAGCTTCACAGCCGTTGCTTGCACGAGACCACGCCGCGGGACTTCTTCCCTTTTTCTCTTCCTCACATTCGCACTCCCGTTCGACCGAATCTCATATTTGAACCGCTCCAGGCCAGCAAAAGCACCCCGCGGGTACTTCCCTACTGGGCCGAAACTTGCCGAGCACCGCGATACTCGCTCTGGAGCACCCTGACGTTGAATCGTTGCACATTTTGTCACGGCGACAACTGAATCATGACACGATTTGCCACGCCGAGCCCAGACGTAAAGCTCGCGCAACGCAGTTCGCTTCGATGCCTTGGAAGCTAGGTATCACCATTCTTGAGGTTCGAACTAGCAGACCTGGCGTCACCGGCCGACCAGACTCCGGAAATGAGTGCAACCTCACATCGCAGTCAGAAACAGTGCGGACGGGTGCGTGCTCTCGTGTAGGACTTCCTGATTCGCCACAAGCATATGTACCCCGGCGCCCAATGACTCACCCGTCCCAAGATTGCGGGCATAGCGTGGATGTGCGCCGCTCGCGACGAGGAGGCGCACACGATGCCCGGCCGAGAACACATATGCCGTGGGCCAGCACTTGAGGACAATCGATTTGACGCTCTCATAGTCCGCAGTTGGTCGCCCGGGCCGCAGACGCAAATAGCCATCAACGACATGTAACACACGGCCAGCACGGTCCACGTCACACACGCAGACATAGAAATCCGTGTGATTGAGAGTTGACCGAACGTGGAGTTGGACGCGTATGGGGCCGATGGCTTCGAGATCCGTATCCAGCGGGTGTGTACTGAAGGATAAAACGTCGGCTCGGCGCTGCAGCACCGTCATATCTGGGCGCTTGGCCGCGCCGAACAATCGTGGGCCATGCATCGAGGGCGTCGGATCAGACGGATCGTAAGTAAAGGTGCTCGGAGTAGAAGGCCCATTTGGGACGGACGAATCGAGCCCGCCCCCAGGTTGCAGATACAGCTTGTGTTCGCGTGAACCGGGGGGGGTGGCCAAGCCGAGTACTCACGCCAGGTCTCCGCCCCGTAGGCATAGAGGCGGACGCGATTGCGAGACGCAAGCCGATATTCATCTCCGCCAGCCGCTACAAACAAATTCAACGCCTGCTTGACCCCCTCTGCCAACCGGCTTGGGTCGCATGCACCCAGGGCCCGACGGTAAGCCATACATCGCGCCCAGCGGCCTGCATTGCCTCGAAATCCCGGATTTGATGGGGCAAGAATATATCTCGCCAACCCCCAATCATGGTGGTCGGCACCATGACATCGGCGACGGTGGCGGAATGGTCAACCGCCGACCACCATGGATCCTCTGGGTCGTCGTGACCGACCCAGTCCTGCCACCAGGAAACTCGCTCCCCTGTTGCCAGTTGATCAAGATCCTTGAGCGGCAAATGATTGTGAATGAGGGATAGCTGCGCAGCCCTACGTGAACTGGAAAGGACCTGCAGGATTCCGGATAAGCCACGTTTTTTGGGCAACTGCATCATGCTCATCCAGGCCAGGGACCCTTCCAGCGTAGAGCCGCCGAACGCAAGCGTCTCATCGCGGAAATTCGACAGCGTGACGTTCAGGGCCATGCCGTCTATTTTCTCGCCGGCAGGTTTGGCGATAGCCCATTGCGCGAAGCCAAGATAGCTCACACCATAGGTGTACAGCCGCCCCGGAAACCAAGGCTGCGAGCGGATCCAGTCGACGGTATCGAGTCCGTCGGCCTGCTCCTGACGCATCGGGTCGAGGCTGCCGCCCGAGTCGAATGTGCCGCGGCAACTCTGCACGACCACTTGCAAGCCGCGCTCCGCAAAAAGGCGTGCAATCAGTCCAAACAGAGCGCCGCGACCGTAGGGACTGCGCATCAGGACGACTGGTGCGGCCTCGCGACCGTGTGCGTAAACTCGATCAGCCAGCAGCACCACGCCATCGCGCATCCGAACAGCAATACGCTGTTCGGATGTAATGCGAGACGCTCGGCGCGGGGGCAACTGAAATATACGTCCCGCAGTCGGCTGGCCAACGTCATGTGTTAGTCCCGCGGCACACCGCCCTCACCGACGCGCGAAGTTCTCGAAGGCCTCAATTCTTTTCGATTTTACCAACGAGCGCAACGTTCGACGCGGCGACATCTGGACCCGGCCTGCAACGCTAGGGCTTCAGTAATGCTCTTGCAGCCTTCACACACAGCTGCAGGCCGGTCTCTCACACTGACCTTCTCCCAGCGAAATCGCAATGCCGCGGTCAACCAGCGCCCACGCTGAGTCCGTGGCATATATATGCATTTAATATGACGATTTATCGCTATTTTAGAGTGATATTTGAAATTGACCAGTAATGATAAGTATGTTATTTAACCAAAAATAAACTTCACGTGCAGATGCGGCCTGAATTGACACGGGCTGCAATTTGCTGCTCGTGGATGCGGCGATACCGCGAGCAGCGACGCGAACGGCACTTGAAGAACGAACACACTTGAAGAACCTAGGGGGTATGGGCAAATGACTACGGATCGTTTCACTCGTCGAGACGTGAGCCTCGGTGCGCTCGCTGGCGGGCTCTTAGCCACACTGCCGATTGGCGCATTGGCTCAAACGCGGGAACAAACGGCGTCTGTGGAAACACAGGTCGGGCGCGTGCGCGGCAAGCGTGTGGATGGCGTCTCCCGGTTTCTCGGGATACCGTATGGAGTCGACACGCATTCCCGACGATTTCAACCCCCGCTTCCCACGCCGGCGTGGGCTGGCGTGCAAGACTGCTTCACCTACGGCCCGACCGCGCCGCAGGGTACTCTTGGCTTCGGCGGTACCGGCGGCAAAGTGAATCCGGAAGTCATGCGAGTCATGGCGACGCTGTTCAGCGCGGGCCCCCAAGACCGCCCCCCTCCGGAGAGCGAGAATTGTCTGGTTTTAAATGTTTTTACGCCTGACGCTTCGCGATCGCGCAAGCGGCCAGTGATGTTTTGGCTGCATGGAGGCGGCTTTGCGCAAGGATCCGGCAGCGGTGCAACGTATGACGGCAGTGCGCTTTGCCGCCGCGGCGATGTAGTGGTCGTCACGATCAATCATCGCCTCAATGCGTTAGGCTACCTCTACCTCGGTGCATTGCACGATGATTTTGCCGATTCGGGCAATGTCGGACAACTCGATCAAATTCTCGCGCTGAAGTGGGTGCGCGACAACATCGAGGCGTTCGGCGGCGATCCGCACAACGTGACGATCTTCGGCCAGAGCGGCGGCGGCGCCAAAGTCAGCGTGTTGCTTGCAATGCCTGCCGCCGAAGGTCTGTTCCACAAAGCGATCATCGAAAGCGGACCGGGCCTCAGAATGGTCGAACGCGTTGACGCCGCAGAACTCGCGGAGCGCACGCTCGCTGCGTTGAGCGTTCCGAAAGCAGAGGTCCACAGACTGCAAAGCATGGACAGCAGAGCCATCATCACGGCGGCCACCTCGGCGCAAGGTTCGATCATGGGCTCTCGTTCACTCTCTCCAGTAGTCGATGGGCGGTCATTGCTGCGGCATCCATTCGATCCCGATGCTCCGCCCGGCGCGCACAACGTCCCGTTGATCATTGGGACCAACAAGGACGAAGCGACGCTGTTCACCATGTTCGATCCGGAGTTCGGCAAGATGACAGTGGAACAGGTGCAGCAACGGTTTGCATCGATGCTGGGCGAGAGGAGCAGCGCGGCGCTCGAGTTGTTTGGCAAGCGCCGCCCGAACGATTCGCCGACCTATTGGTTCACGTCAATGGTCACCGGCAAGGGAGCCTGGAGCGATTCGATCCGGCTCGCGGAGCGCAAGAGCGCGCAAGGCGGAACGGCGGTTTTCATGTATCGGCTCGACTGGGAGACGCCGGTCTTGAATGGCACGCTCAAGTCGCCTCACGGGCTCGAGGTGCCGCTGGTGTTCGACAACGTCGACAAGGCGGTTGGATTATGCGGCAGCGGAGTTGAACCGAAGGCAATCGCCACCGCCATGTCGCAGGCATGGATTAATTTTGCCCGCACCGGCAATCCGTCTCGCGCGGGATTGGCTTGGCCACCTTACGATGCTGGGTCACGCAACACGATGATTTTCAATGTGTCGAGCCACCTAGACTCAGATCCGGATCACGAGGTTCGTCAATTCTTTGCAACCTGAAACTCACACCATCGATTTTAGGACCCGCTATGGTCCCGTAGGGCTGGTTACCGGGGCATCCTCAGGTATAGGCAAGGCCTTTGCCGAGGCGCTTTCGGCAAAGGGTCTGGACCTGGTGCTGGTTGCCCGCCGCATCGACCGCCTCAACGAACTCGCCGCGCGGCTGGCGGCCGCACATGGTAACAAGGCGCACGCAATCCAGATCGATCTCGCGCTGCCGGATTCGGCGCAGCGGATGCTCGATGCCACCGCCGAGATGGATGTCGGGCTGGTGGTCAGCAACGCCGGTTTCAGCATGAAAGGCGACCATGGGGGCAATCCCGCCGCACTCATGACCGAGATGCTGATGGTGAATTGCCATGTGGCCCTGCAACTCACCTGTGGCTTTATCCCGCGCCTGCGGCAGCGGGGGCGCGGCGGTATCATCCTGACCAGTTCGGTCGAAGGACTGATCGGATGCCCCTATTCAGCCGCCTACGGTGCAACCAAGGCACTCGTGAAATCGCTGGGCGAGGGCCTGTGGGGCGAGCTTCAGCCCAATGGCATCGACGTGCTGACACTGTGCCCCGGCGCCACGGAATCGGAGGCGGCGGCGAGGAGCGGCATGGACATCACCAAGCTGCAGAACGTCATGAAGGCCGAGGATGTGGTCCGTCTGACGCTGGACAACATCCGAAACGGCCCCACCTTCATCAGCGGCGAGCCCTACCAAGCAATGTTCGACAAACTTCTATCGCTGCCGCGCCGTGATGCACTCAGGGCCATAGCGGATGGGCTGCGGAAATCCGGCGGATTCGCCAAGCCGGGGCAATAGTCGGGAAACCCCTCCGAGGAGAGCGCTGACCTCATTGATTTGTTGGTCGGTCACTCCGTGACTTCTCCGCTACCCTCCGCAGTAGGTGGTCGCGGTGTCGCTTCGCTTCGAAACGGGCGCGTTGTGGATCTTGCGCAAGGATTGCGTCGATAACCTGATGACGCCATTGTCTCCAGGCACGGATTCCGTCCTCGTCGTCGAAAATCTGCGGTATCGGCCGGCTCCGGTAGAACCGCATGCTAACCTGTGCGAGCAGTTCGATCAGGGGTCGATTGACCATCTTGAACAAGATTGCATGCAAGTCGTCCTCGAATGCAACGCGCTCCTCCCCGACGACACAGTGATCGACACGCGCCTTGAGACTACGTAGCTCATTGAGTTGCTCCGCATCTCCGCACTGCGCCGCCGCGGGCATCAATTCGCAATCAAGCAATGTCATCATCTCGAGCGCTTCATAGTTATCGGCGCGCCGGGCGCGTAGATAGGTCGCCAGTGCCCGCTCGAGCACGAGCGCATCGGGTCGCGTTCCGAAATAGCCGCCACCCGGCCCTCGGCGAACGGCGAGAAGCCCTTCATGTTCGAGCACCCGCGCCGCTTGTTGCACTGTCACTGTGCCGACTTCAAGATTCTTGGCAACCTCAGGCAGTGAGCCAATCATCGTGTCTGGGGGACGTGAGAGAACCAATTCCCGCATTTTTTCCGCAGTCGCGCTGACCAGACGACGCGTCTGGAGGGAATTAGACGGCTTATCCTTGCGCTCGATCACCCATTCCTCGACTATTTCCGCCGCTACAATCGGCAACATTGGCTGCATGCTCTGGACAGGAAGCGCGATGAAGAGTCAACGATGAGGCGTCAATAAACGAGCGTCAAGGTCTTAAGATCCACCCGCCGTCGACGTGGATCACTTGACCCGTGATCCACGCACCCGCCTGCGAGCACAGGAGCAGCAGCGTACCGACGAGTTCATCCGGCGCGCCGCGCACGCGCATCGCAACGCTCATTTCCAGGAACTTGATGAACGGGGAGTCGTCGGGTGTAAGCAACTTGCCGGCGTCACTGGTGGTATTCCCGGGTGCGATCGCGTTGACCGCGATCTTCTCGTGTCCGAGCTGTCGTGCCAGCGTCGTCGTCAATCCAACGAGCGCCAGCTTGCTGATGCCGTAAATCGAGATCGCTGGAAAAGCACCACCCGAGACCTGATTGACGATGCGACCCCCGCCCCTCCTGCGCATCTCCGGGATTACCGCCTGCGCACAGAGAAGTGCGCCGGTCACGTTTACATTCATAATCCGGTTCCACTCATCGAGCGCCACACCCGCTGCGGCGAGCTGACCGAGTTCCGCCATCAATGCGGCATTGTTCACGAGAATGTCGATACCGCCGAATGCGCGGGTCGTGACATCGATCATACCGGCAACCGACTCGCGCTTAGTGATATCGACCGCCGCGGAAATCGCCTTGCCGCCGGCGGCGGTGATCTCATCGGCCACTGTCTTGGCACCCTCGCCATTTATGTCTGCGACAACCACAGATGCGCCGGCCTTTGCGAGACCCTGCGCATAGGCTCGCCCGATGCTGTTGCCGCGGCCGCCAGCGCCGGTGACGATGGCGACCTTGCCGTCCAATCGAAATTGATCGATCGTAAAAGTCATCTCGAGTCTCCTTGGACCTGCGCTTGCGCGATCCTGTGAAGAAAGGGTTCTGCCGCGCCTTTCAAGACCGCACAGCCGGGATCGTTTATCAAAAGCGAGGCTAGCAAGCCCACATCCTTGGCCAGCAACTTGCCGCCGTCGGCGAAGAGCCCGATATTCGGCAGTCGCGTGCGAACCTCGAAGCCATAACTGCGCCCGCTGCTCACCTTCACAAGTTCGGTCAGTGCCGCGGCGTCAAGTCCCAATGTTACGCTTGCTCCAAGTGCTGCGTCCGCGAGCGCCATGTTTGCTGCCATGAGCAAATTGTTGACCAGCTTGGCAAGCTGTCCGGCACCGACGCCGCCCAAATGCGCGAGAGTGGTACCGAAGGTTTGAAATACAGGCCGAGCCGCGGCTACTGCGGCAGCGTCGCCACCGATCATCACTGTCAACGTACCGGCCTTCGCTGCGGGGGCGCCGCCGCTTACCGGCGCATCGATCAGCACGATATGGCGTTCAGCCGCTTGCTTGGCGAGCGCTCTGCAAGTGTCCGGGTGAATGGTGGAGTGAATAGCGATTCGGCTGCCCGCACGCATGCTAGGCGCGAGGGCGCCGACCACTTCTCGAACGCCGGCATCGTCAACGACACATACGCCCACATGGTCAGCGCGGGCGCCGAGTTCGGCAAGATCCCGCACCGACTCAGCTTGTGTGTCGCCAAACGGGACGAGCGCTTCCGGCCGGCGCGCCCACAGCAGCAGCGGATAGCCGGCATCGACGATACGCCGAGCCATTGGAGCCCCTTGACTGCCGAGACCAACAAAGCCAATCGTAGTGTTTCGTGGCGCAACTGCGGTTTGCATGGAGTCACTCATGGTTCAGCCAGCAGTGATACCCCGGTCTTCGAACGGGAGACCCTTTTCGACGCGGGCTGCCTGTTCCAAAACCGCCCCCTGCATCACCGAGGCACGTGGCCAACCGGCATGGATGGCGTACTGCAGCACGAATTCATACATCTCATCGCTCGAGGCGTTGCCGCTCGCCATCGCCGACCACACATGGCTGCGGATCGGTGTGCTTGAGGAGCTATTGCCCACAGCGACCAACGTCAACCAGCGGCGCGCCCGCTGATCGAGTCCGGGCCGGTTCCACATCTCGCCAAAGACAAAATTGAGAATGCCGCCTTCGAAATAAGCGGTCTTTGGCGGCGGCCCGCCAAATTTCATATTGTGCAGAAAGCTCTCGCGGCCTTCTTCGAGCCTCACCTTGGGGTCCCACGATGCCGCACGGATCGGCGCGTAGGCAGCGGGCGCCAAACCTTTCTCGGTCGCGACCCGAGTCACCGCTTTATCGAGCACGCCGCCGATCGACCAGCCGGCATAAACGGCTGTGTGCAAGACCGCCTCACGCAGTTCCGACAGCGTGATTTGTTCCTTGGTCAATGCGCCGCGCACGTACGCCACCGTCGCCGCCTCATCGCCGGCACCCGCAGCGGCGCTCATCGAGATGAGAAAACGCGACCGCAAATCAAGACCCGGCCGGGCCCACACTTCGGCGTAAATATAGTCGCGCCATGAGGCCTCGAGCAGTGTGGCGGGTGCTGGTGCGGGCGCACCCGTCAGCTCCGCTTGGAGTTTGAGGCCTTTCGCGGACCGTTCCGCCGGGTCGAGCAGCGTCACTGAGCACCTGTAGCTGGCTTTGCAAGATTCATCCAAACATTCTTGACGCGTAAGAATTCGTGCAGCCCTTCCTCACCGCCAAGCCGGCCATAGCCGCTCTGCTTCATGCCGCCGAAGGGAGCACATGGAGTCATGCCTTCACCCGAACCGTTGACATGAATCATGCCTGCGTCGAGTTGACTCGCGACATAATGCGCGCGTCGCAGATTCTGCGTGTGGATGTATCCGCCCAGGCCATAAGCAGTTCCATTCGCCAACGCGATCGCTTCATCCTCGCTGTCGAATGGCGTGACCGTGAGCACGGGCCCGAAGACTTCGTGCTGCGCGATTTTGGTGTCATTGCCAACGTCGGCGATGACGGTGATCGGCAGAAAAAACCCAGCCGCCCGTTCGCCCGTGAGCCGCGCGCCACCTGCGATCAATCGGCAGCCTTCTTGCTTTACCGCCGTATCTACGACGCCGAGTATGCGCGTCAGCGCAGCCTGCGAAATGACGGGGCCTACCACCGTGCTTTGATTGAGCGGATCGCCTATCGGAATGTGACCTGCCATCGCCCCGAGCATCTGAAGATATTGATCGTAGATCGGGCGCTCGACGAGCAGCCGCGTGCCATTCACGCAGCCTTGCCCGTTGGCGCTGATCGCACCGGACAACCCGCGTTTGGCCGCCTCTTGCAGATCAGCGTCGGCAAAGACGATTACCGCCGACTTGCCGCCGAGTTCCAGTCCGCAAGGTTTCAAGGTCTCGGCAGCATTGCGTAACACTTTCTTCGCGGTCGGTCCGCTCCCGACGAATTGAATCTTATCGATACCAGGATGCGCGACCATTGCCTCGCCGATGTCGGGGCCGCCAGTGACCACATTGAACACCCCAGCGGGGAAGCCCGCCTCGATGAACAGCTCGCCCAATCGCATCACAGAATAGGGCGCAAGCTCCGGCGCCTTGACGACGATGCAATTGCCCGCAGCCAGCGCCGGCGCTACCACCATGGTTGTCGCGAACAATGGCCCATTCCACGGGATGATGGCGCCGATCACACCATACGGCTCGTATGCGATGTAGTCGTGCGCGGGACCTCCCCACGTGCTCACCGTACGGCCCTGAATCTTATCTGCCCAGCCGCCGAAATAGCGAAACTTCTGCGCTGCATCCCAACTGAGATAGCTTGTCGTCATGATTGTTGAGCCGTTCTCGATGGTCGAGAGCTGAGCAAGTTGCTTGCCCTGCTGCTCGATGACTGCGGCGAGCTTGAACATCAAGTCACGGCGCTTGTCGCCGGTCAACGCGCGCCATACCGGGGCTGCTTTGCGCGCCGCGGCCACCGCCTTTTCGACATCAGCTGTCGATGCGAGACGCAACTCGCTCGTAGCTTTCCCCGTGGCGGGATAGATGTGCGGCATCGATGCCCCGCTGCCATCGGATCCGACACCGTCAATAATGAGCGAATGACGCGGCAGAAGCGCCGCGTCGGGAGCGAGGTATGTCATGTCGTGGTATCTCCCCGGGGCGACTGCTGAATGACTTGCCCAACGTTGCTTGTTGGCCGAGCAAAAAACAATAACGTGTATGTAATACTGTGTCAACGATCAGCACGATTGACTTCGAGATCGATAGCGAGGGTAATATAAGCATTGTTTGCGTCCCGGCAATGAAGGCCATCCTTCTTGGCCCGGGAAGCACGTTCTCGAAAAGACTAAGGCAGCGGGGGTGGCCGTGGCGCACGGATTATTCGATCTGACGGGACGGGTAGTGTTGGCAACCGGTGCGAACAGCGGGATAGGGCTTGGATTTCTCCAAGGCTGCGCCAAGCAGGGGGCCGATGTCGTGGTTTGGGGTCGCCGCTCGGAAAAGAACACCGCCGCGGTGAGTACCTTGAAGAAATTGGGTGCTCCGCGCGCGCATGCAGAGGACGTCGACGTCGCGGACGACAAGGCGGTGGATGCGGCGTTCGCCTCGACACTTAAAGTGATGGGACGTGTCGACTGTGTGTTCGCCAATGCTGGACTCACATCGCGCGCCGCGTCTTTCGCCGATATGAGCAACGCGATGTATCACGATCTGCTCAACGTCAATCTGCACGGTGCCTTCTACACGCTGCGCGCAGCGGCGCGGCATATGCGAGCGCGCGCCCAGGCCGGCGATCCCGGCGGCTCGTTGGTTGCCTGCGGCAGTCTGTCGATTTTTCACGGACTGCCCGTGATGGAACATTATGCCGCCGCCAAGGGAGCGCTCGCCGCGATGATCAAGGGCCTTGCGGTGGAGCTAGGGCCCTTGGGTGTGCGCGCTAACATGATCGCCCCCGGCTTTATTCAAAGCGGCTTCATGGATGGCGCCTCTCGCGAGCAAGTTGAGGGCATTATTAAGCATTTCTCCAGCATCACGCCGCTCGGACGAGTCGGTGACATCAGCGACATCGAAGGACCAGCCGCCTATCTCGCATCCGGCGCCTCCAAATTTCACACGGGAGACGTCCTTGTGATTGATGGTGGCTGCATCGTCAGGGCACCGTGATGCAAGCGGGAGTAATTTCATTATGAATTCCACATCGGGCGACGAGGCCATTGCCGTTATCACAGGCGCTACGGGCGGTATGGGTTCGGCTGTTGCCGGACGGCTCGCCACGGCAGGTTGGCCACTCCTTCTCTGCGATTTGGACGAGGGCCGGCTGGAGTCGCTCGCTGCGAGATATCGCGCCTCCGGCCACTCTGCGCAAATACTCGCCGGGGATATCACCGATGCCTCCTATCCTGCACGCTTCCGCTCCGCACTCGCGGCCAGGGGCATCGGCGTGTTCATCCACACCGCCGGACTTTCCCCGACTATGGCCGATGCCGCGCGCATCCTGAGCGTGAATTTCGACGCGACTGCTCGATTGGTCGAGGCCGTGCGCCCGAGGATGGCTCCGGGTGGATGCGCCGTGTTGATCGCGTCCGCCGCGGCCCACATGGTGAAATCGGACGAATTGGATCGAGCACTCATCGAGGCCGTGGCCGCGCGCAGCTCAGAGGCACTGCGGCCATGGGCAAGCGGACCTGAAATGGCCTACCCGGCCGCAAAGCGTGCCGTCATTCGGCTCGTCGCGCATGAAGCAACCGCCTTCGGCGCGCGTGGTGCGCGGATCGTCTCGATTTCGCCGGGGCTCATCGACACCGCCATGACACGAGCAGAACAAACTGGAAGCTCTCAGATAGCCCAGTTGCTCGCACGAACACCTCTGGGACGACTGGGCACCGCCGACGAAATCGCGTCGGTCGCAGTCTTCCTTTGCTCAAAGGAAGCATCCTACGTCACCGGATGCGATATCCGGGTAGACGGCGGAACCTTGGCCTCGCTCGGACTGTAATGCCGGTCCCGTAACCCCTTTCACACATCTTCGGACAATCGCGTTCCAGTAACTTTTAATAGCTCGAGGAGAATCCAGTGCTGGAAGGACACCATTTCCAAAACGCTTATGTCACCCGCAATGTGGACAAGTGGATCGAGGCTTTTCAGCAACGGGCAAAGGTAGATCGCGTGCTCACCTACGAAGGATCCACGCCCGTAAAATTGCCCGAAGGAGCAGGCATTCAGACGAACAAGCTGGCCTTCATCTGGGTAGGTGACCTGCAATATGAGTTGATCCAGCCGTTGTCAGGCTCGGTGCGTATCTACAGCGATGCGTTACCTGCCGACGATGCTTTGCAGTTCCATCACATCTGCATGCGCGTGCCGGAATGGCAACCATTCCGCGCGCGAGTGGAGCAACAACCCTATCCTGTCGCAATCGAAGGTGGAAACGAATTGCTCCGATTTCTATACCTTGATGCGCGACCGTTCCTCGGTCATTACATTGAATACACCTGGATGACCGATGAGCGTTGGACTCAAATGGGGGGACCGTCCTCACCACCTCCCGACGTCAGTCAATTTTTCTAATCAAGTCCGATACCGACTCCTGCACCGCCGGCGATCACCACCTGTCGGCGCACAGAGGCACACATCCTCGGCATCATATTTGCGCGTAAAGGTGGTGCGGCTCGCCCGACTCGCCAGATCGATCGAGAGCGTGTCACGGTTTAGGGATGAGTCAGGACAGATGTTGGCGGGAGTAGCCGCTCAAGCGCTGCATATAGGCGAATAGCACGCCACGCTCGGTCTTGGAGCGGCCTGTCATAGCAAAACCCCTCTCTTTGGCCTCCTATGCCATTGGAAGAGGCTCGGCATTTACACGGATCAATATGCATATTATTATCGTGGGAACACGCACCTTTCCTCAGCCTCCGATTCCGATGCAAGCACCTCGGCATTTTATACGATTTAATATGCATATTATTATCGTGAAGGAAGGGCCTAAGCCCGGGAGCGGATCGACATGACGTTTCAGAGTCTCAATGCAGCCGCCCTGCCCCCATATCGACTAAAAGCTCGAGCGCGGCTGACGCCGAGCGCAGCCTCACGTTTATCCGGTAATTGGAAATGTCAGACGGAAGATCGTCTTGCCAGGCCTGAGCATATTGACATAGCGGTGCAATCCTCCTGCGCGTCGGCCCGGCTTGGCGTGCACTGCCAGACGGACGAGGACTGCCATCTAATGCTGAAGGTGGAATCTTTTCTCGGGCAGAACACGGTATTCGTGTCTGGAGATCCGGAATCCCGCAGCTGGAACCGGTATTAGGAGGAAGCGCTCGATGTCGGTCACCAGATTGCATCATGTGAACATTTGCACCGATGACGTCGCAGCATCTGCACGTTATTACGCGGAGTTGTTCGACCTCGAAGCCAGGAATGCGGCGGGACCATACCCCGCTGATATGGTTCAGTGGATGTACGACGAGAGTGGTCATCCTATTATTCACCTCTTCAAACACAAGCGCGAGCGAGGGTCGACTGGCGTGATCCATCACATCGCGCTGGATTGCACGGGCAAGGATAGGATACTCGCCCGCCTTAATCGCATCGGTGCAAAGTACCAAACACGTCAGGATGAAGGCGGTGCAATTATTTTCATGCAAGACCTGCACGGGGTCATGCTAGAGCTCTACTTTCCTGGCGAATAATCGCGCGGGATGATTTCAAGCAGACACGCGATAAAGCAAAGCGGTCGCACTGTTAGGAGGGTTGATGAATTTTTCTGAACGCTACGGTCCATGGGCGGTCATCGCAGGCGCCTCCGAGGGCACGGGTCGCGCTTACGCGCGACGGGTGGCTGCACAGGGCATCAACTGTATCCTTATCGCACGCCGCGAAGGCCCACTTATGTCGCTCGCCGACGAGCTCCGTGCGGCGAGTCGCATCGAATGCGTCACGGTAGCGATCGATCTCGCCGCCCCTGATGCCTTTGATCGGATCGTCGCTGCCGTCGGGAAGCGCGCGGTAGGCCTTTTCATCAGCAACGCCGGCTCCGATCCACACGGGGTGCGATTTCTGGATCGCGAGAGCGGGGATTGGGCGCACCTTGTCCAGCGCAACGTCATGACGATGATGCGATGCTGCCATTATTTCGCGCAGGTCATGCGTGGTCGCGGCAAGGGCGGCTTGCTGCTCGTCAATTCCGGTGCCTGCTATGGTGGCGCGCCGCATATCGCAGCCTATTCAGCCAGCAAGGCATTCACCCTGTGTTTCGCCGAATCCTTGTGGGGGGAGCTTCGCTCTGACGGCGTTCACGTTCTGACGCTCGTTATGCACATGACCGACACTCCGGAGTTCCGCAGATTTCTTGCAGCAAAGCGCTTGCCGGTTCCGGAGGACATCGCCGATCCCGAGAAGGTCGCGGCGCTGGGCTTGGAGCGCCTGCCGTTCGGCCCGATTCAGAATTGGGGACTCCAGGACGACGACGCCGGTTACGCCGTGCTCTCGGCAAGCGCCCGAAGAAAACGTGTGCTCGCGATCGAGGCGGCCAGCGCACATGTGTTCGGCGAGACACGAGCATGAGGCGGTTGGGCGTTGAGCAACTGAGTGTCTTGGGGCTAAAGCCGGTGCAATTCGTCAACCTTGTGGCCGATCTCGGCTGCAACTGCATCTCGACAGGACTGTCCGGAATGCCCGGATACGCATCGTTCTCGCTGCGTGAGGATACAGCGCTGCGGCGCGAGACGATCGCGGCGTTGCGTGACCGCGGCATTGCGATTTCGCTGGGAGAAGGATGCATCGTTCGACCCGGCCGCGACATTCGCGACATGGCAGCCGATTTCGACATCTTTCAGGAACTCGGCGCCGAGCGCATCAACACGGTCAGCATGGACCCCGACCTCGAGCGCAGCCTCGACCAGTTTGGCGTGCTTGCGGAAATAGCGGCCGCGCGCGGCATGGCATCATCGATCGAGCTATGCCCTGGCCTTACGATTAACAATCTCGCCGGCGCGGTCGCGGCGGTCCGTCACGTAGGTCGGAAGGATTTTTGCTTGTTGCTCGACACCATGCATCTGGGCCGTTCTGGCGCCACGGCGTCCGAGATCGCCGCACTTGATCCGGCGATGATCGGCTATGTGCAGCTGTGCGACGCACCGCTGAAGCCCACGAACCCGAATTACATGGATGAAGCAACATTTGATCGGATGGTACCAGGCGAGGGCGAATTGCCACTGGGCGAATATCTCACGGCTCTGCCTAGGGACGTCGTCGTGAGCCTGGAAGTGCCTTCACGCACGCTGGAAAAGGCCGGCCTCAGTGTGCGAGACCGTCTGGAGCGGTGTGTGAAGGCTGCGAGAGCATTACTGAAGCCCTAGCGTTGGGCCTTCCATCGACCGTGCCCGAAATGAAGTATTCCTCCTGAATATAACCATAACGCTCAAGATCAGGTGGCGGAAGGCCCGGCCCGGGGACAGGCTGCTCATTCGAGCCTCGATATGATTCGCCGGATTCAGGGGTAACGGGGATGGGGCCAGTGACAGTGAGCCCCGCACTCGATTGCGCATGTGCTGACCTCAGTATCGCGCATCCATGCGAAACCGGCACCCGCCGACAACTTCATGAAGCGCCGTCGATCGCAGTTGTTCAAACGGTGAAGCGATTGGTTGTGTCTCATGATAAGTGCCCCACTTTCGACACAAGGGTGGCCGCGGCCATGAAAGGCGAAAAACACGACGCACCATCCAATGCTCCGCTCAATAGCGCGCGTCGATTCATTTTCTTCGCATACATGTTTGTCATCCCAATGTCGCTTGACGTACAAATTGGGCAAGACAAAAATGGCAATGCATTTCGTTCTCGCACATTCTCATCCTTTGTCCCTGCCTTGCACTTCAGCGACCATCTGATCACTTGGGAGCTGCGCCCCGAGTGCGTCCGCCCACAAGCAGATTGCTGCGGGCGCCCGCCTTCAGAAGTTGACTATGCGTATAGATCGCCGGGCTAAGATCGACTGCGCGTGTGCCAGTGATGATAAGGGTGGGCGGAAACTGTACCAGGACGTCGAGGTGGCTCGTAGGTGAGACCAATGCACTTTCCTTGTCCGCGCCCTCGAAATAGCCGGCTGGCACGGCGGACTCTCGATCCCGCTGGGGTGCCGGGAATGAGCCGCCGACATATGCTCCAACGTAAGCCGAATCACCGACGCCAAATCGCACTGCACCGGAGCCGAAAATACCCAACGCGCCCGGGCTCGGCAGGCCCTTGGCCTGAAACCATGCCTCAGCCTGACCCGTCAGCAACCCACCGGCCGAGCAGCCGTATATGCCAATCCTCTCAGGCCGGTAGGTTCTCAACAGTTCCTTATAAACGGCGGCAATGTCTTCGGATGCTGCAGGAAACACATGCTCGGGCCACTGACGATAATCGACCGCAACCACCTTTGAGCGTCCCACCGCGGCGATTGGCACCGACTCGAGCATTGCGCAGGCGTAGGCGTAGTTCGAGAAGCCACCGCCATGCAGATTGATGAGAACACGGCCCTTATCGGCCTCCCCGTTTCTCGGGACGAAGCCATACGAGTATCCCCAGTAGTTCGTCGATGCTCGTGGATCAGCGCTAGCCCGCGAGCAGTGAATAGCACGGGACGTCGTATCATCTGAAGCTCCGCCAGATTTCGGTTCGGCCTACGCGCGTCAAATAACATAGGTATTATTTGATGTAAAATCGAATATCGGCCCAAAATCAAGCCATCAGTAGGAAATAGACGCACATTATATCCCTATGGCTCGACACAAAGGTCATATGGTGCGGCGAAGAATTAGGCGCTGCGGCGCCTTCGCCATGCGGTCCCCATAGGGGTCCCCTCGTTTTCCGTGCAATAACATACGGTAGCGGGTGGTGGCACCCTTGAGCTTAGGATCCTTGCCGGAGGCAGGACCAAATCCGCGCGTGAAGCGCGTCCAGTGCTCAATATTGACGAGGATGTCCGGCAAATTGCGCGTCGGCAACCTTCGTCTCGGAGTGCCGAGACACCAAGCCCTTCGACGTTTCTGCTACCCCGACTTTAGCGCAATAGCCCCGGTAGCCGGCTTTGGCAGACGGCCCATGGCAGCAGTTGCTCAAGGTAGTCCGCATAGGAATCAGCGCCCGCAATTGCCAAATCCCCGGCCCGCAACAGCGCTGCCACGTAATTGAAGACGCAAACCTCCAAATCGCGGCGGTCGACCATGCCGCGGGGTATATTTCGCTGGCGCATAACTTTGCGCCAGCGCTGGCTCGCGAATGAAAGATCAACGTGACCCACGATTACTCGGTTAGTCACAGCAGTAGTCATGTCACTGACACGATTAAATGAAGGGATTGGACGGCAATTAATGAAACTCACAGCCGCACAAGGGAAATTGGACATCAATGCTGAAGGATTGGACACAAAATGCTGATGTCGACATCCGCGGTCATGTGCAGATCATTGAGTCGCGGTGCCGGATTGCCGTCCTCGTCCTGGACGAGCTCCATCAGGAGCACGCCCTCGTGGACCAGATG
>Ga0116129_1000585_pt1 | contig 23063 bp, 22 predicted proteins | sample June2015DPH_17_2_FD_89732 | JGI IMG/M metagenome (GOLD analysis project Ga0116129, IMG submission 89732) | Peatland microbial communities from SPRUCE experiment site at the Marcell Experimental Forest, Minnesota, USA - June2015DPH_17_10 | ecosystem: Environmental > Terrestrial > Soil > Wetlands...
GAAAATGCCGATGGTTATTGGCTCTTGTCCGTCTTTCACCCCTCGGAATCGGACGCCATCGACTGGCAGCACGGCAACTATTCCTTGACCACTCGTGGCGGCCGCATCGAAAGTCACGGCGATGAGAAAAAGCCCACCCGCATGTTGACCGAAGGCAGCGTCATCGTCAGCGCATCGGCGCCCGTGGGCGCGGCGTCCGATGTCGCCCCAGAGAATTTCGCGCACCCCGTCTACCGTTCCGGTTTCGCCTTGGCGATCCCGATCCCCGTTGCTATAGGGAGGCCCGCATGAAATATCGCATCACCTGCCTCACTCCCACCCTGATCGGCGACGGCCAAAAACTCTCGCCCATCGATTACATGGTGTGGAAGGATCACGTCAATGTGCTCGATCAGCGCCGCATTTTCCGCTTGCTGGCAAAAGGCCCCAGGCTCGACGGATACCTGGCCCAGTTGAAGAAAGCCGACCGCCTCGACTTCGCATCCTGGGGAGGATTCGCGCAAAACTTCGCCGGCCGCAGAATCCCATTTGAAAATGTCAGCGCGATTCCCCACTGGGAAAAAGCCAGCCCCGAAAATCTATTCATCCCGACCTTCGCCGTCTCGCCTTCGGGTCCTTATATCCCTGGAACGGCCATCAAAGGCGCACTCCGCACCGGCGCTGTCTCCGACCGCTGGACCGAAGGCTCCATGCGAGATCTGTCGGAGCGCCTGACCTCCGAAGACCGCCTCCCGCGCCATCCGGCACTGCGCGCCGAAGAAGCCGTGTTGGGCGGATCCGGCTCCAGCCGCATGAAGCGCTTTTCCGCCGGCGATTCCACCCCCATCACCCACGCCGGGATGAAAGTCTATCTTTTGCGTGTCTCGACCCTGCTCGCCAAAGGCGGCAAGTACGAGCTCGGCTGGAAATCGCAGCGCGGATCCTCGAACAAAGTCGACGATTCGACTCCTTTATTCGCCGAGATGGCCTCTTCGGGCACTGTTTTTGAAGGATTATGGTCGAATAAGGCCGCGCAAGACAGGGCAAAACTGTTCCAGGCTTCGAATCGCTATGCCGCGAAACTGCTCGCGCACCACAAATCCTATGCCGAACTGGCCGGCCTTTCAAAGCTCCATGCCACGCTTTCCGGCCTCGAGAAGCGAACGGCCGAAATCTCCGAACGCCAAGACGCCTGTATTCTATCAGTTGGATGGGGCGGAGGCCTGCTCGGCAAGTCCGCCTACTTGGAAACCCAAGACGAATCGTATCGCAAAATTATGCGCCAAATCCCTGTTTATCAACGAGCTATCCAAACCGGGCTGCCATTCCCGAAAACCCGGAGGGTAGTATTCGAAGGCAATCAACCTAGTACACTTCCTGGCTATATCCTGCTCGAAGTGAACTAAAAAACTGATTGCGCTCATACATCTGCATGGTACTATCGAAGAGTATATACAAGAGAGGGTTAGACGCAGATTAAGCCCTCCGATCTCAGCACAGTGGCGGTTGGCTTAATATGTACAACGCGTTTTTTGGTTTCTCGGAGAGTCCTTTTAGTTTAAGCCCTGACCCGGCATTCTTCTATCGTAGTGAGCAACATGAAGAAGCCCTTGCGAATCTGGTATATGGCGTACAGGCGCGAAAGGGATTCATCGTACTTTCGGGCGAAGTGGGCACCGGCAAGACCACCATGCTCGAATGCCTGCGCGATTATCTGGAAGCGCAATACATAGAATTCGCATTTATCTTCAACTCACGGATCAACCCGGAGCAGTTTTTCGAGATGATCGCCTACGATCTCGACTTGCCTTGCGCGCGCACCTCGAAGACGGAAGTCCTGTTTGCCCTCAATCAGTTACTGGTGGAGCAGACGCAGGAAGGGCGCACCGTGGTGCTGATCGTCGATGAGGCGCACAACCTGGAATGGGAAGTCCTCGAAGAGATCCGTCTCTTGGGAAATCTGGAAAATCGCAACGGCAAACTGCTCCAAATTATTTTGGCCGGACAGCCAGAGCTGGATCGTAAGCTGGACGCGCCGAATCTACGCCAACTGAAGCAAAGAATCGTGTTGCGCTGCAATTTGCAGCCCTTTACGCTGCGCGATGCAGTCGAATACATGGAATCGCGCCTTGAAATCGCGGGATTGCCGGAGCAGGAAATCTTCTCCGAAGAAATGATGGCCGAGATTCACCTCCGCTCGCAAGGCATTCCGCGCCTGATCAACGCCATTTGCGATAATCTGCTGCTCACCGCATTTGCCGCTGAATCAAAGACTTGCAACGTGGAAATGCTGGACGAAGTCTGCAAAGACATGCGCCTCGAATGGCCCGGCAGCCGCCGTATGCGGTCCCGAGCGGCGGCGGAGGAATCCTACGAGCGATCGTCTTATTGAAACATGCTTCGCTTCTCCCTAACCCTGTGTTTAATAACCCTGCTAGCTGGTTGTGGCCGCGTTTCAAGCGCGTCGGCGCAATCTAAATCTTCCGCCCAAAACAATCCCGTCCCCGCCTCGCGCGACGCCGACGATACGGCAAGATTTTTAGCCGGCATGCCGGGAACTACTGGAAGCCCCTTCGCCAAACTCGAAGACGACGATACTTGGAAAGAGCACCGCGAACTGGTGGATGCGGCCTGGAATAAGGCAGATGGCGATTTGCTGCAAGGGCTGCGCGAATTTCAAACCCAGGAATTGAAGGCCGTGAAGTCGGGTCCCGTATTTTATCCCTTCAGCGGCCCGGATGCGCTGATGGCGACGGAATACTTCCCAGCCAGTCCTGTCTATGTTTTCGCTGCCCTGGAGCCGGCGGGAACGCTGCCGAGCGAAGCGCAGATCGAGAAGAAAGAGATGCCGGAATATCTGGCGGCGATGCGCTCGACCATGGCGTCGGAGCTGGGGCGCAGCTTTTTTATCACCCGTCAAATGGACAAACAGTTTCGCGGCCAGGTGACCGATGGCCTGCTGGTGCCGATTCTCCAACTGCTGGTGCGGACCAATCACACCATTCTGGGTTTCCGCTACGTTCGTCTCGATGAACAGGGGCAAGTGATCGACCGGACCTTGGATTATCACGCTCCTACGCGTTATGGGAACAAAGGCGTCGAGATCGAGTTTCGTGCGGACGCCGATCAATCCCTGCATCAGCTCTATTATTTTTCAGTGAATCTGGCGGACAACCGTTTGACGGAGAACAAGCCGTTTCAGACTTACGTGGCCAGCCTGAAGGGCTCGACCACGATGTTCAAGTCGACTTCCTATATGTTGCACCAGCGGGAGTTTTCGCTGATCCGAAACCTGGTTCTGGAAAACAGTGCCGCCGTTTTGCAAGACGACTCGGGAATTCCCTACCACTGGTTTGGGGCTGGCTTATGGCAGGTCCAGCTCTACGGCGATTATGACCGTCCTTATGGGAGCTTCAAATACCGGGAGCAGGTGGATCTGCGCGAGGCATACAAGCAGCCAGGCACCAAGCCTCTGCCGATGCATGTGGGATACGGGTATAAGAAGATCACGTCGAATCTGCTGCTGGCCAGGCGGGTTGCGGTTGAGCCCAAGGCGCAGTGATAAACTAGGACTTAGTGAGCCTCGATAATACGACGGATTCCGCCGCCCCGGTTTCGCCAGTTCCTGAAGCCGCGCCAGTTCCTGAAGCCGTAAGCGCTCCCATCGCCGCTTCTCACCCCGATTTTCCCCAGGAAGAGCCTCGCGGAGCGATTGCGGAATGGACCATCACCATCCTGCTGCTGCTGTTTCTGACCACCACCCTGGTGCAGGCGTTCGTGATTCCGACGGGGTCCATGGAAGATTCGCTGCTGATCGGCGATCATCTGCTAGTGGATAAACTGGCATACGCGCCGGCCGGTCCGGTGAGCAAATATATCCTGCCTTATCGCCCGGTGAAGCGCGGCGATATTATTGTCTTCCGCTTTCCGGTCGATATCAAGCAGACGTTCGTGAAGCGCTGCATGGGCGTGCCGGGCGACCGGATCCGGATCGTTAACAAGCAGGTTTATTTGAACGGCGTGAAGCTGGACGAGCCGTACAAAGTGCACAAGACCGATTACTTCGATTCCTACCGCGACAATTTTCCGGGCGAGCCGAATGTGAGCGTCGAATCCGGCGCCATCGACATGCTGACCCATCATGTGGTGAACGGGGAGGTGGTGGTGCCGCCCAATTCCTATTTCGCGATGGGCGATAACCGCGATTCTTCGCTCGACAGCCGCTACTGGGGGTTTGTGCCGCGCGAAAATATCGTGGGTAAACCGCTGATTGTCTACTGGTCCTACGACGCGCCGACGGACCAGTTGCAGGAGTCCGGCATCAGCCTGACGCACGTGTTCGACCTAGTTAAAAATTTCTTCCCGAAGACGCGCTGGAAGCGCACCTTCATGTTGATCCACGGATATCCCATTCAATGAAAAACTTCGCCGAATCCACTCGTGATTTCGTCACCGAGTGGGCGCTCAATATTCTGATTCTTCTGTTCGGCACTACGACTTTGGTGCAGGCGTTCATTGTGCCGACGCCTTCCATGGACCCGACGGTGCTGGTGGGCGACCATCTGCTGGTGGACAAGCTTTCTTATTCTCCATCGGACGGCTTCAGCAAACATCTGCTGCCCTACACGGAGCCGAAGCGCGGCGACGTCATCGTGTTCCGGTACCCGGTGGATATCAGCCAGAATTATGTGAAGCGCTGCATGGGCGTGCCGGGAGATCATATCAAGCTCATCGATAAGGCTCTGTACCTGAACGGCACGAAGCTGGTGGAACCGTATGTACAGCACGTGCGCCCTTACATCGACGCGTACGCCGACAATTTTCCGCCGAGCGACACCAGCGGCGGATATGAGCGTGGGCGGGAGATGCTGGCTAACCACGTTGTGAATGGCGAACTGGTGGTGCCGGACGGCCAGTATTTCGCCATGGGCGACAATCGCGACAATTCGGCCGACAGCCGCTATTGGGGCTTCGTGCCGCGCGAGAACATTATCGGCAAGCCGCTGGTTATTTTCTGGTCCTACGACGCGCCGACTGCGGATTGGGTGGATTACAACACGAACCACTTCATCGACCTGGCCAAGAATTTCTTCGTCAAGACGCGATGGGATCGTACGCTGAAGCTGGTGCGCGGGATTCCGGTTCAGTAGGATCGCATAGGACACCGCTAAAAGAACACCGCTCCCTGTGGTCACGGCTCTGTAGTCGAGCGGCGAGGTGGGTTGAGCGGTGACGGGCGCGGATAAATAGATTTCAGATATGTCGCATTTGTACGGATTGATTCTTGCGGGGGGACGCGGGACGCGCTTCTGGCCGCGCAGCCGCAGGGCGAACGCTAAGCAGGTTCTTCGATTTTTCGGCGAGCGGTCTCTGATTCAACAAACGGTAGATCGTTTGCGTCCGGTGTTGGCTCCGGAACGCATCTGGATCCTGACCAACGATCATCTGCGGGCGGAGATCGTGAAGCAGCTTCCCGAGGTGCCGAAAAAGCAGATCCTGGCGGAGCCGGCGCAGCGCAACACGGCTCCGGCGATCGGGCTGGCCGCACATATTCTACAGTCGATCGACCGTGATTCCGTGATGGGAGTGTTTCCGGCGGATCATGTGATCGGGAAACCGCGTGATTACATCAAGCTGGTGAGGCCTGCGTTTAAAGCGGCGAAAGAGGGGAAGATTGTCGTGCTCGGGATCAAGCCGCGATGGGCGGAGACGGGGTACGGGTATATCGAGTTTCCTGAGGCGCCAGGCACCGGGCGCGAGGCGCCAGTGAAGAAGTTTCGTGAAAAGCCGGATGCGGCTACGGCGGCGGAGTTTGTTGCGGCAGGGAATTTTTATTGGAACGCGGGGATGTTTTTCTGGAAAACGTCGGTGCTGTTGGACGCGCTGCGGAAGTTTCTGCCGAAGACCGCGACGCTGATTGCCGGTCTGCCCGCGTTTTCGAGCCGCCAGTTTCAGGCGCGGCTGGCTGAAGTATTTCCGCGCTGCGAAAACATTTCGATCGATTACGCGGTGCTGGAGCGGGCTGCGCATGTGGTTGGGATTCCGGCGGGCGAGATCGGCTGGAACGACGTGGGAAGTTGGAACGCGGTTTACGAACTTCAGCAGCGCGACGGGCAGGGCAATGCGGTGCGCGGAGAGGCACTGATGCACGATAGCGCCGGCAATTACGTCGATGGCGCGAAGAATAAACTGATCGCGCTGCTGGGAGTTCACGATCTGATTGTGGTCGATACGCCGGACGCGCTGCTGATCGCGGATCGCAGTAAGGCCCAGCAGGTGGGGGAGTTGGTGAAGCAACTCGAAAAGCGGAAGCGCGAGGATTTGCTGTAGCCGGCGCCCTCTTCGGCTTGAGCGCGTTGCTGGAGCCGGACTAGGGGGTCCGGCGCGGACGAAGGCGTCCGCCCCACAAAATAAGCCTGCTGAAAGGCAGGCAGTACAACTGTCTTAATAGGATTTGCTCTAATCGGAGGGTGAATGCGCCGGAACTCATCTGGGAGGGTGAGCGGGACTCGGGGGATCGGGCCGCGCAGCTCTCCTCTATTTTCGCGTCGGGCGAAGTGCCGTCAGGGGTATCGATTCTGTTGGACAATTCCAGAGTTGATATCGACATCCGATCGGCGTGGGCGTTCGTCACGTGGGCGGTAAGCGCGCTCATGCTTTGGTTTGCATCGGAGAATTGGCTGTTGCTGGTTCTGGTGCCTTTCATGGTGGGAGCCGCGATCATGCAAAGCTTTGGCCGCGTTTCGATCATCATCCGAGATTCCAACGTCAACATATTCGAAGGTGTGCTCGGGGTGGGACGACGGCTCAAAGTACCGCTGAGCGCTATCCGGCGCATCGAATATTGCGTGAAGCGCGGACGTGGAGGATCGACGGCGTGGATTCTGCTAAATGATGGGAAATTCGGCAGGCATTTGAACCAGGAGCAGAGCCGGTTTGTGATTGCATTTCTGCTCGAGGTTCTTAAATGATATGATCCGACCATGGCAGCTACAGGTTGGATCTCCCGACGCATGGCGTTGGCGCTGCTCGGCGCCTCGAAGCTGGTTGCGATTGACACTCGCGAGCAGGCTCCTAAATTTCACGCGAAGGCGCTGACCGGCGAGAAGTTTAATAACGAGTCGCTCAAAGGAAGCGCTGTCCTCCTCGAGTTCTGGGCCACGTGGTGTCCCTATTGCAAGCGCGACCAGCCTGCTGTCGATGGTTTGGTTGAGGAATTCGGATCGAAGGGCTTGATTGTTCTGGCGGTCGATGTTCGGGAGTCGCGCAGGAAGGTCGAACAATATCTGCGGGATTCTCCGCGAGCCTCGAAGGTGGTCCTGATGGACGATACGAATCTGGCCGCGCTGTTCGCCGCGAAAGAGTTTCCGATGTATGTTCTGATCGATCAGAATGGCAAGATCGCTGGAACGCACAAGGGCGTGGCAGGCGAAAGCGGATTACGCAGGCTGCTTCGGAAGGCGATCGAGGTCGATTAAGAATTACTCGCGCGCGGCGGGCAGAGTGACTTCCAGGCGCGCACCGCCTTCGGGACGATTGCACGCGGAAATGGTGCCCCCGTGTTGCGTCACGATTCCTTCGGCTACGGTGAGGCCCAGGCCTGTGCCTCGGGCGTCCAGGCGCGTGGTGACGAAGGCATCGAAAATATCCGGCAGCACGTCGGGCGGGATGCCGCGGCCGTTATCCTCCACTGCCGTCGTGATTCCGCGAGCAACGCTGCGGGAGCGCACGTCGACTCGACCGGTGCCTGGTTCCACTGCGTTCAGCGCGTTTCTCAGCAGGTTGACGAAGACTTGCACCAGGCGGTCGGGATTGCCGATCACCGTCTGCTCCGCTGCCACGTGGTTGGCGAACTCGATGGTCGAAGATTTGTCGTCGATGGCCACCAATCCCCAGGCTTCGTCGATCAGAGGGTGCAGCGCGACCGGTCCCATGTGCTGGCGGCGGACGCGGGAGAAATCGACCAGGCTCTCGCTGATCCGCTTTAGCCTTTGGCCAACCCGATGCATGCGCGCGAGCCGGTCGAGGGTCGGCTGATCGTGGGTGGTCTCGATCAGTTTTTCGATGGAGCCGTTCAAGACCGCGAGGGGGGTGTTCAATTCGTGGGCCACGCTGGCGGATAAGAGGCCGAGACTCACCAGGCGATCCTGCTCCTCCAAACGGCGGAGCGCCGCCGCAAGTTCGTCCTCCTGCCGGCGTAGAGCGCCCACCGTTTCATTTCGGGAACGCATGATCTGGCCGATCTCGTCGCCGAGAATTTCCTCGGGCGGGATCATCTCGCGATCGCGATTTCCTTGCTGCGTGGCCGCATCCGCCTCCAGCATGCGCCGCAGCGGGCGATACACATACAGAGGCATTATTATAGATTCCAGAACCAGTACCGCCAATACATAAATACTGCCTAAAACAAGGAATAAAGTGACTCGCGCTCGCATCAGGGCGTGCGCGTAGGATTCCAGAGGAGCACGCAGGTCTTGCTGTAAGGGGTCCGTTTGGTGCAGAATGGACAATTCCCTGGCTTGCGCGTCGGCAACTTGTTTATCGAATAGCGGAATTAGTGAGAAGTAAACGGCGCAAGTTAACACTAAGAAGAACAGGTTATGGAGCACGATGAGTTTCGGGCGAACTTTTAAATCGCCGAAAAGTCTAATGGCGCTGGAGTTCTTACGGCTAGACAAGAAAATTTGCTCCGGTTGCGTAGTCGCTCCTGCTATGGTAGAAATTATGGAGGGTCCTTCGACGGCCCTGGAGACTTACACACGAGATGGCAGCTATCTTTCCCAAGTCGTCTGACATCATATTAAAGGTTGCGGGCGCGCTGCTCGGGCTGGGGGCATTGGCCGGCGTCGGAGCGTACACCTACCTGTCGTACCCCACGGTGATCGATACGGGGTATCAACCCGTGCAACCGGTTCCCTACAGCCACAAGCTGCATGCTGGACAACTCGGGCTCGATTGTTTCTATTGCCATTCCACAGTGTACAAGGCGGCTTACGCGGCGGTGCCGGCGACCGAAACCTGCATGAATTGCCACAACCGCGTGAAGACCACCAGTCCGCGGCTGGCGCTGGTGAGGAAGAGTTATGAGACGGGCGAGCCGATTCCGTGGGTGCAGATTCATCGCCTTCCGGACTACGTTTATTTTAATCACTCCGCGCATGTGACGGTGGGCGTAAGCTGCGTCAGTTGCCATGGGCGTATCGATCAGATGATTGAAGTGCATCAGGATAAGCCGTTGAATATGGCGTTTTGCCTGGAGTGCCACCGCAATCCCGCGCCGAACGTGCGGCCGGTGGAACTGGTCACGAAGCTCGATTGGGTGCCGGACCGGGATCCGGCGGAGATCGGGCGCGAGATCATCGCGGAGAAACATATTAATCCGCCTACGAACTGCTCGGGGTGTCACCGGTGAGTAATGTGACGAGTCTCATTAATATTGCAACCAAATCGAGCGGGCCGGAGCGCACCAAGAGCGCGACTGGAAAAAGCTACTGGCGGTCTTTGAATCAGTTGGCGGGCACTGCGGAATTCAGCGAATGGGTGCATCGGGAATTTCCGGCCAATGCGTCGGAGATGCTGGACGCGAATTCGCGTCGCACGGTTCTGAAATTGATGGCCGCATCGTTCGGGCTGGCGGGTCTGGCGGCTTGCCGGCGGCCGGTCGAGCATATTCTTCCTTACGCCAAAGGCGTCGAGGATATGATCCCGGGGCATCCATATTTCTATTCGACGGTGATGTCGCTGTCGGGTGGAGTGAGCGGACTTCTAGTTGAGTCGCATGACGGACGGCCGACCAAGATTGAAGGCAATGCGGATCATCCGGGCAGCCTTGGCGCCGCGACCGCGATGCAGCAGGCGGCGATTTTAGGCTTGTACGATCCGGACCGGTCGGCGACGGTGCTCGAAGGCGGCAAGGAATCGAACTGGGCGAGCTTCGAAGCGGCGATGAAGGCGTTATCGCTGGGCGATGGATCGGGATTGCGGTTTTTGAGTGAGACGGTGACGTCGCCGTCGCTATCCTCTCTGCGCAGCGATGCATTGAAGAAATTTCCCAAAGCGAAGTGGATCGAATACGAACCGATTTCACGCGACAACGAGCGCGCGGGATTGACCATGGCGTTCGGCCAGCCTCTCGACGTTTTGCCGCGATTCGATAAGGCCAAAGTGGTGATGGCCCTGGACGCGGATTTCCTGGGACTCGATTCGCCGACGGTGGTGCCGACCAAGCAGTATTCGCAGGGCCGCAAGTTTTCTTCCGAAGAGGATTTTGAAAAGGCGAACCGGCTGTATGCGGTGGAAAGCCAATTCTCATTGACCGGAGCCAACGCGGACCATCGTCTGCGGGTGCGTTCCGGCGACGTGAAGCAGTTCGCGATGGATCTGGCGTCGGCGCTGGGCGCGGTGCCGGGATTGAACGTGGTCCAGGGTGGCGACAAACGGGCGAAATTTCTGTCGGCGGTGGTGAAAGATTTGAAGGCGGCGGGACCGGGTGCGTTGGTGGTCGTGGGTGCAAGGCAGCCTGCGATTGTCCACGCGATTGCGGCAGGGATCAATGCATCGCTGGGCAGCACTGCGGTTTCGTACGTCAAAAGCGATAAGACCGAATCAGGACTGGACGGTCTCAAGACGCTGACTACGGAGATGTCGTCCGGCCAAGTATCGACGTTGGTGATTTTAGGCGGCAATCCTGCCTATAATGCTCCGGCCGATGTGCAGTTTGGGGTCGCGATTTCGAAGGTCGCCAATTCGATCCATCTGGGTATCGATGACGACGAAACGGCAGCCGCTGCAAAGTGGCATGTGCCGGAAGCGCACTTCCTCGAAAGCTGGAGCGACGCGCGAACGTCCGAAGGAGCGGTGGCGATTCAGCAGCCTCTCATTTCGCCCTTCTATGACGGAAAAACGGCAGCCGAGATCGTCGCGCTGCTGATCGATTCGAAGGATAAGAAAGCCTACGACATCGTTCGCAATTACTGGCAAGGGCAGTGGGGCGCGAAAGATAAAGAAGCGGCATGGCGCAAGGCGCTGAACGACGGCATCGTTGCTTCCGCCAAGCCTGTCGAGGCCGCGAAGGTTTCAGTCGACTCGAAAAAGCTTGCGGGAGCAGCCGCATCGGAGGCAAAAACTTCTGCTTCCGGTATCGAGGTCGCGTTTTATCCCAGTTCCGCGGCCTGGGACGGACGCTTCGCCAATAACGGCTGGATGCAGGAAGCGCCGGACCCGATCACTAAACTTGTGTGGGGCAATGCGGCGATGATTTCGCCTGCCACGGCGCGCGAGCAGAAGCTTGAAGACGGCGACGCGATTTCGATATCGCGCGGAAATTACAAGCTGGAAGCCGCCGTTATGGTGCAGCCGGGGCATGCCGATAACGCGATTTCGCTAGCGCTCGGATACGGGCGCGTCCGCTGCGGGCGAGTAGGTAAAGATATCGGCTTCAACGCGAACCTGATCCGCACGTCGGACGTGTACTGGTTCGGCGACGGATTCACGATCGCTTCGACGGGGAAAAAAATCGCGCTGGCGACTACGCAGGAGCATGGCGTTCCAGGCGATAAGAGCGTGAACGCCGAGCATCTGAACGATCGGCCGGTATTCCGCGAGACTTCGCTCGAAGAGTACAAGAAAACGCCTAAAGTGATCGAGGAGATGTCGGAAGTTCCCGAACTTCACTCGATCTATCCCGAAGTCTCCTATACGAAGGGCAACCAGTGGGGCATGGCGATCGATCTGACGTCCTGTACCGGCTGCAATGCGTGCGTCGTTGCTTGTCAGGCGGAGAATAATATTCCGGTGGTCGGCAAGGAGCAGGTGATGCGCGGCCGCGAAATGCACTGGATTCGCATGGACCGCTATTACACCGGGCCGGAAGACGATCCGCAATTGGTGGAGCAACCGCTTCCGTGTTTGCAGTGCGAGAATGCGCCTTGCGAAAACGTTTGCCCTGTCGCGGCGACCTCGCACAGTCCGGAAGGGCTGAACGATATGGCGTACAACCGCTGCGTCGGCACCCGGTATTGCGCCAACAACTGTCCGGTGAAGGTGCGGCACTTCAACTTCCTCAACTTCCATAAGCACGATTCGCCCGAGTTCGCGATGGCGCAGAATCCGGACGTGACGGTCCGCATGCGCGGTGTGATGGAAAAATGCACCTACTGCGTGCAGCGCATTCAGGAAACGAAAATCAAGGCAAAGATCGAAGGCCGGCGCCCGATCAAGGATGGCGAGATCGTGACCGCCTGCCAGCAGACCTGTCCGGCGGATGCGATTGTGTTCGGGAATATTAACGACCCCGAATCGCGCGTCTCGAAACTCAAGAAGCAGGAGCGCAACTACGCAATGCTCGCCGAGCTCGACATCAAGCCGCGTACCACGTATCTGGCGAAGTTACGAAATCCAAATCCGGAGCTTTCAGCATGAGCAAAGGCGATCACGGACCGGTATTGCCGCAGGTAGCGGAACTGCATCACGTGGTGCAGGATCCGCAGTTGATGGCGACCAACCCGCCGTTGGTCCGGGCCGATGGGTTCCATGACCTGACGGAGCAGATCAGCACCATCGTCGAGGGCGATGTTTTTAAGACTCCTCTCAAATATTGGATCACGCTGAGCATCACCGGGTCGATCGTGCTGCTGCTGGGCGCGATGCTGACCTATCTGGTCTCGACCGGTATCGGAGTGTGGGGCAATAATCGTCCGATCGGTTGGGCGTGGGATATTACGAACTTCGTGTTCTGGATCGGTATTGGCCACGCCGGAACCCTGATTTCGGCCATTTTGTTCCTGTTCCGTCAAAAATGGCGTACGTCGATCAATCGCTCGGCCGAAGCAATGACGCTGTTTGCGGTTGCTTGCGCGGGAATTTTCCCGTTGTTTCACACCGGTCGTCCATGGCGCGCGTACTGGCTGTTCCCGGTTCCGAATACGGATCTGAACATGTGGCAGAACTTCCGCAGTCCGCTGATCTGGGACGTGTTCGCGGTATCGACGTATGGAACAGTTTCCGCGTTGTTCTGGTTCACCGGCCTGGTGCCGGATCTGGCTACTCTGCGCGATCGCGCAACGACGAAAGTCCGCCAATGGGTTTTCGGATTCCTCAGCCTAGGCTGGCGCGGGTCGGCTCGCCACTGGCGAAATTATGAAGTGGCCTACCTGATTCTGGCCGGCATTTCGACGCCGCTGGTGCTCAGCGTCCACACCATCGTCAGCTTTGACTTCGCGACGTCTGTGATTCCGGGCTGGCACACCACGATTTTCCCGCCTTACTTCGTCGCCGGCGCGATCTTCTCCGGTTTCGCCTGCGTCATGACGCTGCTGATTATCGCGCGATGGGCTCTGAATCTTCAGAATCTGATCACCATGAAGCATCTGGAGAACATGAACAAGATCATCCTGGTGACCGGATCGATCGTCGGCTACGCATATGCCACGGAGTTCTTTATCGCCTGGTATTCGGGCAACGGCTACGAACGGTTTACGTTTATCAATCGTGCCTTCGGTCCTTATTATTGGGCCTACTGGACGATGATTTCGTGCAACGTGCTCATCCCGCAGCTTTACTGGTTCAAGAAAATGCGCACTTCGATCCCGGTGATGTTCATCATCAGTATCACCACCAATATCGGGATGTGGTTTGAGCGTTTCGTCATCATCGTAACCAGCTTGCATCGCGATTTCCTGCCCAGCTCGTGGGGTTATTTTAAACCGACCTGGGTCGATATTTGCACCTTTACGGGCACAATTGGCCTGTTTTTGACGCTATTTTTGCTGTTTGCGCGCTTCCTGCCCATGATCGCGATTTCCGAAGTGAAAGGCGTTCTGGCGGTGGAAAAACATACGTTCGCTAAAGAAACGGTGGGTCATCACTAAATGGCACACGACTTCAGACAAGTTGATATTGAACAGATTAAGGACAAGCTGGGCTTCGGCGCGGATAAGGTTTACGCCGTAATGGGCGAGTTCTCCGAGCCTGAGCATCTGGTGCGCGCGGGCCGCAGGATTCGCGAGATGGGCTACACCAAAATCGACGCGCTCTCGCCGTTTCCAGTGCACGGCATCGATGACGCGATCGGCGTTCCATATTCGAAGCTGGGCTGGATTGTGATCTGCGTAGCGTTGTGCGGATCGGCCACCGCGCTGTTGCTGCAATGGTGGTGCGGGACGATCAATTATCCGCTGGTGATCGGCGGCAAGCCTTTATTCGACTTTTCCTTTTCGATTCCGATTACCTTCGAGTTGACGATTCTTTTTTCGGCATTCGCCAGCGTGATCGGCATGTTTGCCATGAACGGGCTTCCGCGGCTGTATCATCCGTCGGCGAATTACCGTTTGGCCCATCGCGCCACCGACGATCGTTTCATCCTGTTGGTCGAGGCGAATGACCCGATCTTTAACGCGCAATCCACGGCTGAGCATATGAAAATTGTCGGCGCGGGCTCGGTGGAGGTTGTGATCGGATGATCAAAACAGCAACAGTGATCCTGGCCGCTTTCGTCCTGACCGGATGCTCCGGGGTGCAGAGAGATCCTCCGATTCAGGTCTGGGACGACATGAAGCAGCAGCCCAAATTTAAACCTCAGGGTGAAAACGAATTGCCGTTTTTAAGTTACGGGCGGGATGCGCGGCGTCCACCGGAGGGTACGGTGGCGCGCGGGCACATGACCGAAGACACGGCTTATTTCACGGGCATGGAAGGCGATCTCTACGTCGGTAAAAGTCCCGTGCCATTGACGCCGGCGCTGCTCCATCAAGGACAACTGAGATTCAACACTTATTGCCAGCCGTGTCACGACAAGACTGGTTCGGGCGTAGGCATTGTTCCGACTCGCGTACCGACCTGGCAGCCGTCCAATCTAACCGAAGATCGTGTCGTGCAATTTGCCGACGGAGATATTTTTAACGTGATTACGAATGGAAGACGCTCGATGCCGTCCTATCGCTTTCAGATCGTGGTGGACGACCGTTGGGCGATCATCGCGTATGTGCGCGCGTTGCAGCGTGCCGCCCACGCGACGAAAGCCGACGTTCCGGCGGATCACATGGCGGAACTGCAATGACCGAACAAATGACCGATACCTATCAACTGGACGCCACGCGCTGGGCCAAGGGCCGCAACACGCTGGTGCTCGCCGTGCTGATTTCGGTGATCGCGTGCGTCGCAGGATTCGTCACCGATCCAGTCCGGTTCCATCGCTCCTACCTGGTCGCATTCGCCTATGTGGCGGCGGCCGGCCTGGGTGCATTTTTCTTCGTCATGGTGCAGTACCTCACCGGTTCCGCCTGGAGCGTCACCATGCGCCGGATCATGGAAAACATCATGATCACGCTGCCTGCCTGCTTCCTGCTGTTTCTCCCGGTCGCATTCGGGCTGAAGGACATCTATCCGTGGATGGATCGGGCGATGGTGATGGCCGATCCCGTGCTGAAACAGAAAGCGGATTTCCTCAGCGAGAAATGGTTCATGATTCGCGGCTGTATCATGTTCGCTCTGTGGTCGATCTGGATTTTCGCGATCTATTATCAATCGACCAAGCAGGATAAAGAGCGCTCGGTGCGGCAGATGAACGTGATCGCACGCTGGTCGGCTCCCGGCTTGTTCCTCGTGGTCGTGGTCGGATCGCTGGCGGCGTTCGATTGGCTTATGTCGCTGGAGCCGAAGTGGTATTCGACGATTTTCGGGCTCTACATTCTGGCCGGCGGCGCACTGACGTTCATGTCGTTCGTGACGCTGATCTGCCTTGGATTCCGGCACGCCGGGATTCTCAAGAATTCGATCACGAACGAGCATTATCACGATCTCGGCAAATGGCTGTTCGCACTCACTGCGTTTTATACCTACATGGCGTTCTCGCAATACCTGCTGATCTGGTACGCGAACCTGCCGGAGGAGACCATCTGGTACCGGCACCGGATGGAAGGAAACTGGCTGGGGGTCAGTCTGGCCATGCCGTTTATCCGCTTCCTGATTCCATTTTTTATCCTGCTCTGCCGGCCGGCCAAGCGCAGCCGGAAGGTGATCGCGGGGATTGCGATCTGGTCGATCCTGGTCGAGTACGTCGATCTGTACTGGATCGTGATGCCGACTTATTTCAAGACCGGTCCGCAAATCAGCTGGATGGATTTCGCCACGCTGGCGGCCACGCTGAGTATTTGCGCGTTGGTTTTCTGGAGCCGCTTCCGCAAGAACAAGCTGGCGCCGGTGGGCGATCTGCGTTTCGAGCAGAGCCTGCGTTTTGAGAATGCGTAGAGGAACGAAATGAGCGTAGAAGACGGAAAAGAAGTAATTCCAGCCGACCCTCGCGAAGGATTTGACCGCGACGAACCAAGCGCGGGCGCGATTGCCGCTTTCGCCGTCGGCAGTCTGATTCTGCTGGCGCTGACGATCGGTGCCATCCAGCAGTATTTCGAGCACATCTGGAATGAGGCCGTTTACGAGAAAATTCTAGCGCCGCCCAGCGAACTGCTGCGCGAAGTGCGCGGGCGCGACGATTGGAATCTGACGCATTACATGTATATGGATAAGGCGTCCGGGCAGGTCCGGATCCCACTCGATCGCGCGATGGAGCTGAATCTTCAGGACGCAGCCGCGGGGAAGACATTCTATCCGGCCAAGGCAACTGTTCCGAAAAAAGAGGAGCCCGCTCTTACCGTTCCCGCTGCAGCCGCGACGCCGGCGGCAACACCGGGGACAACACCGACGCCGACAATGCCTCCTCCGGCAGCGCCAGAAAAAAAGTAATGAAAAAGATTCTCCAATTCGGGATCCTGTTGGCGCTGCCGGTTTTCGCGCAGCCCCGGCTCGACCGCTACGGCGTTCCCGGAGCGCTCCCGTTTGGCGTGCGTCCGGCGGCCCTCGAAGGAATTGGCATTGAGGAACATCTCGGCCGTCAGATCGATTTGAATCTGACCTTCACGGCGGAGAACGGCTACCCGGTCGCTCTCAAGGATTTTTTCCACACCGGCAAGCCGGTAATTCTGGACCTGATCTATTATTCCTGCCCGAATCTGTGCACGCTCGTTCTGAACGGCCAGACCGCCGCGATGCGCGAACTGCTGCCCTGGACGCCCGGCAAAGAATATGAAGTGGTGACCATCAGCATCGATCCTAACGAATCGTTCGATCTGGCGCGCAAGAAGAAAGCCATTTATCTGAGCAGCTTCGATCATCCGGCGCCGGGCTGGCATTTCCTGTGTGATCGTGATGGCAATGCTAAGAAACTAGCGGAGACGATCGGGTTCAAGTATCGCTGGGATGAGCGTACCCAGCAGTTCGCGCACGCCGCCGGCATCATGGTGCTGACGCCGGAAGGCAAGATGGCCCGCTATCTGTACGGCGCGACGTTCCATCCGCGCGATCTGCGTTTTTCGTTGGCCGAAGCTTCGGAGAATCGCACCACCATGGCGGTGCAGAAAATCCTGCTGTTCTGTTATCACTATGATCCCAAAGCCGGCGGTTACGTCCTGTTCGCCACCAATATCATGCGTGCGGGCGGGATTTTAACGGTTTTGCTGATCGGTTTCTTCCTGCGGCGGATGTTCGTGGCGGAGCGGAAAAAAGCCTCGCTTCACGGACCAAACGCCGGGAGATTTAAAGAGGGAATTGTCTAATGGAGTGGTTTCGTTCGATCATGTTGCCGCCGCAGGGGTCCGCGTTCGCGGCCGAAGTGGACACCCTGTACATGTTCCTGTTCTGGCTGTGCTCGGTCTTATTCGTGGGGATCGCGTTCGCGGCGCTTTATTTCGCCTACCGGTATAAATATACGCCGGGCCGCGTGACGCCGCATATCACGCACAATACAACACTGGAAATCGCCTGGAGCGTCCTGCCTCTGATTCTTTGCGGCTGGATCTTTTTCTGGGGCCTGAATGGCTGGATGAAGTACTCCGTCGCGCCCGGAGAATCGATGGAGATTCAGATCACCGCTAAGAAATGGATCTGGACCTTTGAGTATCCTGACGGTTCCCGCACGGCCAACGATATTCACGTTCCCATCGGCAAGCCGGTGAAGTTCATCATGACCAGCGATGATGTGCTGCACGATTTTTACGTCCCCGATATGCGGGTGAAGCACGACATCGTGCCCGGCCGCTATACGGAGGTCTGGTTCACGCCTACCGTCCTCGGCGTCCATCATTTCACCTGCGCCGAATACTGCGGCAAAGGCCATTCCGACATGAACGGGAAAATGACCGTCGATAATGAAACTGACTTCAAGAAGTGGCTCGAGACCGGCGGCGACGATTGGAAAAATTATACGCCGGAGGTGTGGGGCCAGATGCAGCGCGATCAAAAAGGCTGCGCGACCTGCCATTCGATTGACGGAGCTAAGGGCCAGGGCCCGACCTGGAAGGGCATCTACGGCACCATGGTCAAAATGAACGATGGCAAATCCTATCTGGTGGACGACGCGTATTTGCAGGAATCGATGATGCAGCCGAACGCCAAGGTCGTCGCCGGCTTTGAGCCGATCATGCCTTCCTTCCAGGGCCTGCTGCATCCGCAGGATATTCGCGGCCTGATCGCGTACATTAAGACGTTGAAGTAGAGGTTACCTGACATGGCACAAGCACTCACACACAGCGAGCCGCACATCGGGGACCGGCCCCGTCCGGCAAAAAATTATCTTAACGAGACCACCGGCCTGTGGAGCTGGATGTCGACGGTCGATCATAAGCGCATTGGAGTGATGTACCTGGTTGCGGTCCTGTCGGCGTTCTTCGTCGGCGGAATGCTCGCGCTGATGATCCGCCTCACCCTGTTGACGCCCAGCCACAAATTATTCGGTAAAGTGCTGATCGACGCCGATACTTACAATCGCGTCTTTACCTTGCACGGCGCGATCATGGTGTTCCTCTTCATCATTCCGTCCATCCCCGGATCGCTCGCCAACTTCGTTTTGCCCCTCATGCTCGGCGCCAAGGACGTCGCTTTTCCCCGTCTCAACTTGGCCAGCTTTTATCTCTGGTGTACTGGCGCCCTGCTGGCGGTCACGTCCATGATTTTTGGCGCAGTCGATACCGGCTGGACTTTTTACACGCCCTACTCCACCACCACCCAGAACAGTGTCGGCCTCATGACGATGGCGGTATTCATCCTGGGCTTCTCATCGATTTTCACCGGATTGAATTTTATCGCGACGGTTCACAAGCTGCGCGCGCCGGGCATGGGTTGGTTCGATATGCCTCTGTTCGTATGGGGAACCTATGCCACGGCAGTGATTCAGGTGCTGGCGACCCCTGTGCTGGGCATCACCATGGTGCTGCTGGCCCTCGAACGGGTATTCAATATCGGCATTTTCGATCCGAAGATCGGCGGCGATCCGGTCCTGTTCCAGCACTTCTTCTGGTTCTATTCGCACCCCGCGGTTTACATCATGATTCTGCCGGGCATGGCGATCATCAGTGAAATTATTCCGACATTCTCGCGCAAAACGATCTTCGGCTATCGGGCCATCGCCTATTCGAGCGTCGCTCTGGCGCTGCTAGGCTTCCTCGTTTGGGGCCATCACATGTTCGTCGCCGGACAGTCCGAACTGGCCACAGTGGTTTTCTCCGCGCTCACATTCCTGGTCGCGATTCCATCCGGCGTGAAGCTGTTTAACTGGCTGGCGACCATGTATAAAGGCAATATTTCGCTCGAAACGCCGATGCTCTACGGCATCTCCTTCATCCTGCTCTTCGCCATCGGCGGCTTGACGGGAATTTTCCTGGGCGCGCTTTCGACCGACGTTCACCTCACCGATACGTACTTCGTCGTCGCCCACTTCCATTACGTCATGATGGGTGGCACCGTGATCGCCTTCATCGGCGGCGTTCATTACTGGTGGCCCAAAATCACCGGCCGCATGTATAGCGAAAAATGGGGACGCGTCGGATGCTCGCTGGTGTTCATCGGATTTAATATGACCTTCCTCACCCAGTTCTTCCTGGGAAGCAAGGGCATGCCGCGCCGCTATTACAACTACCTCGACCAGTACCAGCCTCTGCACGCGTTTTCGACCTTTGGGTCATGGGTGCTGGGTCTGGGGCTCATCATTACCGCGGCCTATCTGCTGGCGTCGCTGCGCAAGCCGATGGACGCGCCGGATAATCCGTGGGGTGGAACCACCATGGAGTGGCTGACGTCCTCCCCTCCGATCACGCATAATTTTGAAGACCAGCCGGTGCTTGAGCATGAGCCCTACGACTACCGGCCGAAGGTGAAAAAACACGCATGAGTACTTCGACCGTCGATCTTCATAAGGATCCGCATGGCGATCATGGTGCCGGCCACGGCCACCCTGACGATCCGCATCATCAGCATCATTTCACCACCATGGAGCAGCAGTTCGATACCAGCAAGATTGGTATGTGGCTGTTCCTGGCCACTGAAGTCCTGCTTTTCGGAGGCTTGTTTGTCGGCTTCGGAATGATGCAGGCGCGTTTCCCGGAGCAATTTAAGGAAGCGCATGAACACCTCCAGCGGCCTCTCGGCTCGCTGAATACCGTGGTGCTGCTCATTTCCAGCTTCACCATGGTGATGGGCGTCCTGGCCGCGCGCACCAACCAACGGAAGAAGCTGGTCTTCTTCATGATCATCACGATTTTATGCGCCTGCATCTTCCTCGGCGTCAAGTATTTCGAGTATTCGCACAAATTCGAAGAAGGCTTGTTGCCCGGTCATTTTTACAAGCACCATGGCGACAAAATTCCGCTGGTCACGGACGCCAATGGCAACACCCCCAACGGCTACGCGACCTTCTTCAGCTTATTTCATGATGACCGGCCTTCACGGTATCCATATCCTTGTCGGCATCGGCCTGCTGGCCTGGATCGCCGTCCGTGGAAATCGAGGCGAGTTCAACAGCTCCTATTACACACCGGTCGACCTGGTTGGCCTCTATTGGCACTTGGTCGATTTGATTTGGATCTATCTGTTCCCGTTGTACTACCTAATCCAATGAGCGAAGATATTCAAAACCCGAAAAAAGAAGCGGCCATTTACGCCAGGACGCTGACCGCGCTCCTCATCCTCACCGCAATCACCGTCGGTGCGTCCTACATTAACTTTGGATCGGGCGCCGTCAACGTGGTGGTCGCGCTGACCATCGCCACCATTAAGGCAACCCTGGTGGCGCTGTTCTTCATGCACCTTTTACACGATAAGCCGGTGAACGGAATTATCGCCGTCGCCGGATTTATCTTCCTGGGTCTGTTCCTGATGTTTACCCTGCTCGATTTCGATAGCCGCCAGAACTACCAGCCGCGAAATCTACCGGCCCCAGTAGTGGCTCCGAGCGTGACGCCCGCGGCAACCGCGCCCGCACCAGAACATAAGTAGCAGCTCGCTCTTACTGCTGCTGCTTTACCGGTGAATTCACATCCGACAATTTTTCCCCCGGCTTCAGCAAGCTGGGAGCCTTCTTTTTCTCCGCCTCTTTCCTCTCCTCAGCCTTCGCCTGCGCCAGTTCCGCCGGAGTCATAGAAGCCTCACGCTCTTCCTTCAGCCTCTTCTCCTTCGCCGCGACCGATGCCGCGCGCTCCTTCAAGTCTTCCTGTGAAAGATCCACGCTATCGGACGTCGTGTCGATGGCCTCCTTCAGCACGAAGTCATAACGGGCGATATCTTTCGGCTGCGACTCTTCAATTTTTTTGAGTTGCTCCAGCATCTCTTTTTCGGAGGAAGTCGCCGCGGCGGTGCCCGCCTCCACCAGAATTTTGCGCCGCATCGCGTCGTCCGCAACCACGTCGATGGCCTCGATCAATTTCGAGTAGTCTTCGAGCAAATTGTGAATCAGCGCGCTGCGCCCGGCCTTGTCCTTCGAAAGCAGCCGGTCCACTTGATCCAGCCGCTGCTTGGCGAAATGCAGGTACAGCTTCATGCGCTCATTCGGCTCCTGCACCAGCCGGATCTGGTCAGCTTCGTCGGGGGTGAGGAAGTCGCGATTCGCTTGTGCCGAAACACCCAACGCAAAAACGATCACCAAAATTACGTGCTTCACAATCCCTCCTTATTTCTTCTGCATGATGTCTTGAATCAGATCGTCATGCACCTTCGAAACCCGATCGCGCACCGTCTCTACATACGCGCGGTCGTCGGCATCCACCGCTTGCGCCAGCCCTTCGAGGCGACGCATCAATTGCCGGGTCTTCAGCTCCGCGCTTTTGAAAAATTTCGGATTCCGCCGCGCGCTCTTCCCCGAATCGACCAGCGACTGATAAGCAAGATCGACCGATTCGCGCAACTCGTCCAGGCCCGCCTTGATCTTCGCAGTGTCGCCTGCGACGGACGCCTCACGCGCTGCGTCCATTGCCGACGATGCGTTTTCGAGCGCCCGTTCGCTCCGCCGCTCCAGGTTCGGCTCCAGCTTAATTGCCGCCAGATCGAACGCGAGGCAAAAAATCAACAGGGCTTGCATAAACTACCGTTTGTCCAGCTCATGCTGAATAATCCGGACCCGCTGCCGGGCCTTAAACTCCTCATCCGGACTCTTTCCCTGGCTCGTCTCCAAAAACATATTGTACGCGGCCAGCGCTTCCTTCAGTAGATGCAGATGATCGTAGGAGATCGCCCGGAAGAAGAATTGCCCGCTGGTTTCGACCCCTAACGCGCGCAACCGGTCCAGCGCCGCGATCCCTTCGGCGTAGTTCTGATTGATCACCAGCACCGCGCTCAGCTCTTTCCACGCCTCGATCGAATCGGGCTGAATTTTGGTCGCCGCGGCGAACTGCGCGGCCGCCGGACCCAGCTTATAAAGGTTCAGCAGCAACTTGCCCGCGAACATCCGCACATCGTAAGCCTGCGGTTCCGCGGCCACCAGTTGGGATGTGATGGCCAGCGCTTTATCGTCCTGCTTCGTCTTCATATACGCCTGCGCCAAGGCCACTCGATTCGCAGCCGTCGGCGATTTTGCCACTGCCGCTTCTAGCGTCGGAATCGCCCCGGCCGTGTCCCCGGAGGAAAGCAACAGCGCGCCGATATGTTCCCGCGCCCCCGCATCATCCGGAAATTCGCGATAGATCGCGATGGCCCGTTCGTTCTGGTGATCCTCTTCATAGAGCGAAGCAAGCTCCAGCAGATAGCTCTTATATTTCGGATTCAATGCC
>Ga0116129_1000587_pt1 | contig 23011 bp, 19 predicted proteins | sample June2015DPH_17_2_FD_89732 | JGI IMG/M metagenome (GOLD analysis project Ga0116129, IMG submission 89732) | Peatland microbial communities from SPRUCE experiment site at the Marcell Experimental Forest, Minnesota, USA - June2015DPH_17_10 | ecosystem: Environmental > Terrestrial > Soil > Wetlands...
CTCTCCGGAACCCAGGTGCGGGAGCTGCAATTGAACAATCGTAACTTCGAGCAGCTGGTCACCTTGCAGCCCGGCGTGGTCAGCGGGCTGGGGGACGAAGTCGATTTTGGCCTGAACAACGTCACTACTATCGCTGTGAACGGTGTTCGTTCCACAGCCAACAACTGGACCGTAGACGGAGCCGATGTCAACGATAGCGGATCGAATGCCACGCTGCTGAATGTGCCGAGCGTGGATGCCATTCAGGAGTTCACTCTGGAGAGAAGCACCTACGACGCCGGCTTTGGACGCAGCGGCGGCGGTCAGATTCTGGTGGCTACAAAATCCGGCACCGACCAGTTCCATGGCGATGCCTATGAGTTCAACCGCAACAACATCTTCAACGCCAACTCTTTGCTGAATATTCAAGCAGGATTGCCCCGAGAGGTTGAGCGGTACAACAATTATGGATTCACCATCGGCGGTCCTGTATCCATTCCCAAGGTTTACACCGCGGCCAAAGAGAAGCTCTTCTTTTTCTGGTCCGAAGAGTGGCGCAAGGTTACTTCCCCGGTCACGTCCACATTTGCTGTTCCCTCAGCGGCTCAACTGAACGGAGTATTTCCCGGAAACCTCGCTCTGACCGAACCCAACCAGGCCGCCAGTTGCTTTAACTATAACGCTGCTGCCAATACAACCACGATCAGCCCGTCCTGTTACAGCCAAAACGCACAGGTCTACCTGACCAACATGTATGACAAGTTTCCGGCCAACACCCCCGGCGCCTCTCCAGTGTACACAGCGTCCTATGGGCAATTGAACAACACCCGGGAAGACCTGGTTCGTGTGGATGCCAATCTCAGTGACAAGCTGCATTTCTTTGGGCGCGCCATGCAGGATGAGACTCCGCAGAACTTCCCCCTGGGCCTTTTTGAAGGCGCCGATTTTCCCGGCGTAGCCGGTTCCGCCGTGAACGCTCCTGGGCAAAATATCGTCGGAAACCTGACCTGGACCATCTCCCCGCGCATGGTGAACGAAGCGGAGTACGCCTATACCCAGGGATCAATTTCCTCCGCATTCACCGCCGGCTCGATCGCCAACAATCCGGCCATCGCTTCTCAACTCACCAACAACACCGTTTATACCGATCCGTCCGGTCGTATCCCCGCAATCTCCTTTACCGGTGCCATCTATACGGGATATGGCTATGGAGACACACCTTACTTCGAGCGTAACCTCGACAATACCTTCTTTGACAATTTCTCCGTGACCGAGGGCCGTCATACGCTTCGCTTCGGGGCCACCTTTTCGCAGATGTTGAAAACGGAGAACGCATCGAGCGGGTTTGCGAGCTTCCAGTTCAATACATTCCAGGATTTTCTCTTAGGGAATGCCTTCCAATTTACGCAGCAGAGCCGCGACACTATCCCCGATCTGCATTACACCAACTTTGAGACCTTTGCTCAGGACGATTGGAAGGCTTCCAACCGGCTGACGCTCAACTTCGGAGTTCGCTACAGCTTCTTCCCCTCGCCGGCCGATGTGAACAATACGCTGGTGAACTTCGATCCAACCTATTTCAAGGCGACCAATGCTGCGATGATCGATCCGGCCAGCGGCAATTACATGAACAACGGGCAGACTCTTCCGGCAAGCTATGAGAACGGGTTGATTTACCCGACTGGGACGGCCTGCAGCCTGGCGCAGCAGGTCAATGAGGCCCAGGCAACGTGTTCTCCCTATGGCTCCCATGTGAATCCGGATCCCAAAAATAACTTTGCCCCCCGAGTCGGCTTTGCCTACGATGCCTTGGGAAACCACAAACTGTCGGTGCGCGGCGGCTATGGAATCTTCTATGACCGTTCCCTCAACGGCATCTGGGAGCAGAACGGATTCCAGGAATCCCCAGGGTTGCAGACGGCGACGATCACCAACACGCAATTCGACAAGCCGCTGGCCGGTACGGCAACTGCTTCGCTCGGCCCCAACCGGATCACCTCGACGGGCAGTCCATTTTTCAAGAACCCCTCCTACCAGGACTTTAACCTGACCGTTCAGTACCAGGTACTTCCGAACACGGTTCTCGATGTCGCCTATGTTGGAACCGAGGGTCGCCACCTGCTGGGAGAAAGGGAGATCAATCAGACCCAACTCTCGGCAAGAGAGGCAAACCCAACGGCCTTCGACCTCGCTCTTGTCCCCTATCTGGGATATGGTGCGTTCGAAGATAGAATTCCGGGGTACGGCAGTAACTACAACTCACTGCAAGTAGCCTTGAATAGCCGTGAATACCACGGCCTGACCTATGGGATTGCCTACACCTGGGCCAGGACTCTGACCAACCTTTCCAACGACCGTAATCAGGAATCGTATGACACCTACGATCTACATCTCGACTACGGTGCATCGGAACAAAACCAGCCTCAGACCTTTGTGGCCAACTATGTGTATGAGCTTCCTTTCTACAAGGAACAGCATGGACTCGTGGGACACACGCTGGGCGGCTGGGAACTTTCCGGAATTACTCAGTTCATCTCCGGTGAGTCGCAGACGGTGACCCAGGCCCTTGATCCCTTCGACTGCCAGGCTACGCCGGCTGGCTCAGCCCTCCCGTGCGCTGCCGGAACCTATCCCGGCGGCCTCAACATGGATGCGAGCGACATTGCTCCGCGCCCCGATCAAGTCGCTCCCGTCAAGCTGACCAAGACGCAGGGGCAGTGGTTTACCGTTAATTCCTTTGCCGACGCCGTCGGCCATTTTGGAAGCGCCGGGGACGGGGCATTTCTGGGGCCCGGTGAACAACTCTGGGATCTTTCCGCGATCAAAAACGTAAGAATTGGTGAGCGGTACAGGTTGCAGTTTCGCGGCGAGTTCTTCAACGCATTTAACCACAACAGCTTCAATACAATCCAAACCAGCATCGACGCCGCCAATGTTGGACAAGTCACTTCTGTCCATAATCCTCGCGAGATTCAGCTCGGCGGCAAGTTCAACTTCTAAGCCGGGTTGAATTGAACGTCGAAAGCTCACATCAGGATGCTCCCTGGTCTGCCAGGGAGCATCACTGCGTAGAATCAGACCTCGAATTCCGCCCGTACTCGTCTTTGCCGGAGATCTTATCTTGAAGACAACCCATCTTCTGTGCGTGGCTTCGTGGCTTTTTTTGCCGCGGGCTTGATGAATCCTCCCACTGTGCGCGGCCAGGCAGAAGCTGAGCTTCAAGTGATGCCGCTGCCTGCCCATAGCGCGCCCGGCGAAGGACAATTCCTGATTGATGGAAGCTTTGGCATTGCCCTCGAAGGATATACGGAACCGCGCCTGGTCTTGGGCGAACAGCGCTTTCTCGATACCCTCTCGCGCGAAACCGGCATTCCCCTTGGGCGCGAGGCGCGATCGAACAAGGCAAGTTTCGTGATCAAGACCGCCGCGGCGAGCGATCCGGTCGAGAAGCTCAGAGAGGATGAGTCGTATCGCCTTGAGATCTCTGTGACCCATGTCGAGCTATCGGCGGCGAATCCCCTGGGAGTCTTGCACGGATTGCAGACCTTCCTGCAACTGGTGCGGACTACCCCCCAGGGCTTCAGCGTTCCCGTCGTCACCATCGACGACCAGCCGCGCTTTCCCTGGCGCGGCCTCATGATCGACGTCGGCCGGCATTTCATGCCAGTCGAGGTGATTGAGAGGAACCTGGATGGAATGGAGGCAGTCAAGCTGAACGTCTTCCATTGGCATCTTTCCGATGACCAGGGATTCCGCGTGGAAAGCAAGAAGTTTCCCCTGCTGCAGGAAAAAGGCTCGGGCGGACTTTTCTACACGCAGAAGCAGATCGGCGAGGTGGTCCAATATGCGCGGGAGCGTGGAATTCGCGTGGTTCCCGAGTTCGACATGCCTTGCCATACGACCGCATGGTTCGCCGGTTACCCGCAACTGGCCAGTGGGACTGGACCCTACCAGTCAGCAAACCATTGGGGCATCCTGGACCCTGCAATGGATCCCACCCGGGAAAGCACCTTTGTGTTTCTCGATCAGCTCTTGGGCGAGATGACCGCCCTTTTTCCTGATGCCTACTTCCATGTTGGCGGCGATGAGTGCGATGGAAAGGAATGGGATGCAAATCCTCGCATCCAGGCCTTTATGCATGACCATGGCCTGAAGGATGATGCAGCTCTGCAACTCTATTTCTCGGAGAGGGTCGAGAAGCTGGTTCGAGCCCACCACAAGATCATGGAGGGATGGGATGAGGTTCTTGAGCCCGATACTCCGACTGATGTTGTCATTCACTCCTGGCGAGGAGAAAAGGCCCTGGCGGTGGCGGCGCGGCAGGGAAATAGCACACTGCTTTCGACCGGATACTACATCGATCTGAACCAGTCCGCCGCTCAGCATTACCTGGTCGATCCGATGAGCGGCGATGCAGCCCAATTATCGAGTGAACAACAGGCGCGCATCCTGGGCGGGGAAGCAACCATGTGGAGTGAATATGCTACTCCGGAGATCGTCGACAGCCGCATCTGGCCGCGTACCGCGGCTATCGCTGAGCGGCTTTGGTCGCCGCAGCAGGTTCGCGATGTGGATTCAATGTACCAGCGGCTTGGAATCGTCTCGCAGAAGCTTCAGTACTATGGTCTGCAACATAGATCTTTCACCGATATCATGCTGGAGCGCATGAGTGGCGAGACCGATCCCGAGCCATTGAAGGTTCCGGCCGCCGTGGTTCAGCCTCCCGAGGGCTATGAGCGCGAAGAGCTGAAAGAGTACGACACTTCGAGCCCGCTCAACCGGCTGGTGGATGCGGTTAGGCTCCTGAGAGTGAGACGGCGAGGAAGTTCAGCGATCTGGCAAAGCTGATTGTGGACGGAATGGCTACTCCCGCGCAATGGCAGGAGGCCCGGAATTGGCTGGTGCTGTGGCGCGACAACAACGCCAAGCTCGAACCTTCGCTGGGACGGTCGGAGATCACCGCGGAGTTGATTCCCGTTTCGCAGACCTTGTCTAAAGCGGCGGCGATGGGTTTAGAGGCCCTGGACGATCTTGAAAATCATCGTACGACCAGCGCCAACGCGCTCGAGAAGAACCTCGATCTGCTCAAAACTGCGGCCAAGCCCCAAGCCGTATTGGTCGATATGGTGGTGCCGTCGGTGCAATTGCTGGTAGAAGCAACCGGAAAGCCGTAGCCTGGATCCGTCTCCGGGGCGGCCAACCTGGCAAGGGCAAGGGGCTAGTTCTGTTCCGCCGTCGCCTTGAGAACCGATATGCGGGTGGCGTTGATTCGTATCTTTAAGCCGGCCCTTCCCTAAACAACCGCTCTGGCCAGACCTCCAGTCTCGGAGACCAGGTTCAGACGGGCCAGCCGGGGTCGGCTACGCTGAAGAAGAAGCCGGTCCTAGCGGAAAAATCCAAGGCGGAAAAATCCAAGGCGGAAGAATCCAAGGCGGAAGAATTCAAGACCGTGTCGAACCGGTCATGGAATTGGCGCATGCCAAAGCGGCGCGGAAAGCCTACCTGCTAGTAGGCACGGATATTGCCCCACAGTTGAGAAAAGAAGTCTGGGCGGATTAACCCGTGAAACCGAATGGGTACTCCAGGTCTTCATACATCGATCGATGTCGGGTACTGAAGTCATTCCCACTCGGTACGAGTTGCTCGAACCCAAGACGACCAACAGCTTTCTTCCAATTTTCAAAGCGCTATTCTTTGGGGAAGTCATCACCAAGAATATACAATGTACCTCAATGGCCATTGCAGACATTATCCGGGAAATTGACGCATATATTGTGCGCTTGCGCCAAGCTCGCGATCTTCTTGCCTCTTCGCTCGCGAGCTCATTCGAGGCGCGGGAGTCTTACCGCACAAAGAAAGTCCGAGTTGGGAATTCAGCCCCTAAGCTTCCAGCTAAGAAACGCGTCGCAGTCGTCCAATCGCGATTGAACGAAGCCGAAGGCAAAGTTAAGCCTGCGAGTAGACCGAATGATTCGGCTGCCGAACCCAGTCGCCCCGTGGCACCTCAGGCCGTCGAATCTCTCCAACCGCTGATCGCGCCCACGGCTGAGGTGCCAGTAGAGACCCTCCGGCGAGTTGAGAATCTCGCGTCAGCAGAGACTCTCGAGAGAGCGGAACTCGAAACACCAAGCCGGCGCGCAAGCCGGAGAGTTTTTCGGGAATCCTCCTCCAAGGCCATTGCTGAGACCCGGAAGCCGGTGAACGCGCTCAGCAACTCGACGGCCTCCGGGATTATTGTGGTCTCCGCCGCGGAGGTGCAGCGCGAACGAGAACGCGCTGCTCAATCGGTCGCCGTGCGTCCCCGGGTATCGTGGACCGGGCAGACCGGTAGACTGGCGTTTGAGGCGCTTTTCAAGAACGAGCCTGACACCTCACAGACAAATGGGGGGACAGGGACAGTTGGGAGAATCAACGATAGCCTTAAATAATTGAAACTTATTGAGTGTGCGGTGCCAGTTTCTTAGTGCGGCTTAACCCCGATCTCGATAATAAAAAAAAAGGCAACGAAGAACCCTGCCGGGAAATCCGTGTGCAAATCCGCACGTGTGCAGATCTGCACGTCGTCGGGCTCCTACCCAATCTTCCTGATATAGGTGTTGTTATTCCTGGCGGGGTTCTTATACGTCTCCCATCGCTCATTCCGGCGCCCAAGTATTTTTTCCATTGCTTTGGGAACGAGCTGATATGCCAGTTGATCTCTGTCGTCCAGCTCCAGAGGCAGGTGTTGAAAGAAGAAGGCCTTCACCGAGCCCCATGCAATTCCATCGGGGGAGTGGAGCCGCGTCATCGTCAGGGAGTCCGCTTCAAGAAGCTCAATCATCTCCCTTTCCCGGTTTGCCATCACATCGACTGGCGCTGTCTCTTCAAGATCATGGAAGGGGTCGCCTGAGTCTTCCGGGGTGGGTATCAGCGATATGGCTGCCCCTGTCGAGGCTGTGCCGAACGTCTTGCTGAGTGAATGAGCGTAGGTCTGTCCCGGTCCCTGTTGGTAGGTTTTGTCTCGCACCTCGAACATCTTTTCAAAGGACAAGACCCGGATGCTCACCGGGTAAGGTTTTCCTCCCACGGAGCTCCAGTAGACGCCCTGCCCCGGGATCGGTTCGTTGAGCAGAGAACTCAGCAGATCGTCGCTGAAGTGCGCATTGGCCTTCTTGAGCGCAATCAGGTCCGTGGCGGATAAGAGGTGGAAGATGAACCAGTTATCTCCCTGGCTCAAGATTTCGACTGGAATGCTTCCAGGTTGCTGGGTGATGAGCAAAGCCCCTAGGTCGTACTTGCGGCCCTCCTTGATCCACTCGACATAGGGCTCTGAAGCCGAGCCGTTCTCGTTGAGAACCGACTGCGCTTCCTCGACAACGGCGATGGTCGGAATGGTCTTTGATTCGGCCGCGGTAAACTCCTGCTGATTCCGGTCAAAGATTCGGCGCAGAACCAGCCCGGAAAGAACCAGGGACTGTCCTCCGCGCATCTGGGACACCTCGATCACGCACAGCTTCCCTTCTGAAAGGGAGTGGATGAGCATGTCCATTAATTGACTGCTCTTGTCGTGCAGCATGCGCACAATCGCGGTCATGTTCGACCGTGCCGCTACCGCCTCGGCCTCTTGTCTCTGCGGATCCAGATCAAGGAAGCTCGAGATGTCGGCGAGGGGCGTCGAGTTCCCGTTCAGATCAATCTGATTGACCAGAGATTCCCAGCGTTCCTGAGAGAGGCCGCGAAGTTTGCGAACGTTTTGCTGATCCTGCCTCTCGGGTTGAAGTGCAATAGCGATCACGTCGGCGGGCTTCAGTCGGCGGATATCCAGACGAATGCCCCCGGCAACGAACGACTGGTAGAAGGGGCTTGGACTCCGCCTCTCGGTGAAGATGACGAGCTTGTCTTCGAGGGCCGGGACATCGCACAGTCCTGGCCGGCCCTTGTCGTCGGGCCAGAAATACTCCCCGTCCGGATCGAAAATAACGGTTCCGACCGGGACCATCTTTCCCGCGCGCTTAGCAACATGGGGCGTGGTTTCGTAAAGCTTCGAGAACAGGAGCTTGTTCAGGTTTGATTTTCCGAATCCGGCACGGGCGAAGATGAAACTGCGCCGGCCCACGAGCGACTCGACCGGGAAGCGTACCATGACCTCGGGGGAGAGGATTTGCATCCATTCCTCAATCTCCACGTTATTGCTGTTGCCCCCTGTGTAGAGGTACTCGCCGAAGGCGAGGTGGCCTATGGGCGCACCTTGAATCTTGTGACCGGCGATCTCCTGGAGAGCATCATCGGATGGAAATGCGACTCTGCTTCCGACATGAGGCAGGCGCCGATGCGAGGGGACGAAGGTCAATCCCTTGCCGTTCTTGCGCAGGACACCGAGAACCCGGATATTAACGCGATACTTTAAGTATTGTTCGCGAAGGTCTTCTGGAATTGAGCGATCTTCCCGTACTGCGCGAAGATTGAACTCTTCTCCCGAGCCGAAGGAGAGCTTGCCTTCGGATGAGAAAGAGGCGATTCGGCCGAGAACCGCCTCGTCGGGAGTTTCCAGCTGCACGAGCAGGAACTGGCCATGCATCGGGATGTTCTGAAAGTCGTTCCGGTAGGGAAGCACGAGGTCTGCGTGGAATTCAAGGCCGCCCTGTTGAAACCCCCGGAAGATGCCGACGATCTGCTCGGGCGGAAAGAGCTGAATCTCTCTTGCTGGTTGGAGTGCCTGCATGGCGTGAATTGTCGACATCCTGAGCTCCATCTTAGTTGCGGTACCTGGCCTGGGAAGGATCCAAGTCCTGAAGCTGGAATGAGTCGAGCGTTCCAGCATCCACACGAGGCTCTCGCGAATGCCTTCGGTGATGAAGTCCTGCAAAACTTCGAAATCAAAATCGACCAGGGCCGCGTTCTCGTGGGCCTTCTGGAGACAGCGCGGATAATGGGGAACCGGGAATCCGTTCATGGCATCTGCCAGCATTGAGCCCAGGATAACCTGGTGATCTTTCAGTTGCGGCTGGAATATGTCGACCGGCCATATGGGATCGCAGCGGTGGGAACCGAATTTGACGAGGAACATCTTTCCTCCGACAAATTTGTTGATCTCTCCGCCCTCGACCACTCGATCGTCTCCGCGCGAACTCGGACCAGACATAGGCTTTTTCCTCCACCTCGCGCGGGACTTCGGCGTAAGCCGGGTAATCGGTCTGGAGCACGCCTTCCAGCGCCATTGCCAGCCGATAGCGCGTTAGCACCTTGCTGTGCTTGGCTATCCCGGCAAGGTAGACCCGGCGCCGGTTTCTCTCCCACTGCAGTTCGACTCGCTTCTCGATGATCTTCATCAGCCGAGGAAAGTAATCGCCGGCAAATACCTTGCTGCGCAACAGGCCGTCGGACACAATGAGCGTGTCGGTTCCAAAGTCCTTCTTCAGGATGGAAAGAAGAATGGACCATTCGACCAGCTCACGGTACGCCTGTACCCAGCTTGGCGAGACCGGCCGGCCGGGCTGGCTCGGACGGATCATATGCGATAGGTGCGTCAGGGATTTTAGGCCGAGAAGGGACATCATCTCTCCCAATGCAGTTCTCGGGGCGCCATCGAGGGTAAATTGATGGCGATCGAGTGTTGCGATCTCCGCGGTCGGGGAGATCGCTTCCAGGCAATACTCGTTGTCGCTACTGTCGACAACGCGAATAATCTGGATCAAAAAGGGATCAAACTGGAGCTGGTTGTTTCCGCCGTCGGTCCCGACGACCGAGATCGATGTTGTGGCTCTGGGCTGAATCCGGCGCGTCGCGCTCCTGAGCGGTTTGATCTCTGCCCGCAGGGTGTCGAGAACTCCCTGGTCAGCTCCGATGCAATCCGCGATTCGGTTCTTCAGTTCCTTGATGGTCTCCGGATCGAACATGGGCCCTCTTTTGGTCCCCGCGAAGTCACCGGAATCTGTCCACTGCCGGCCGCTTCCCGGTGGGTAATTCTTCAATGCAGCCAATGTACTCTTCAGGGACCGGGGGGCGAGGAACTCCGCCAGGGCGAGTGCTACCGGCGCCGCTCTACCTGATAACGGTCACCGGGTCCGGGGTTTGGACTGAGCTGCCGATCACGATACCACCAGTTTCAGCAAACTGGGAGTCTTGTCCCGGTTCACCGGGACCACAAGCTGGACCTGTTCCGGCGCGTCTTCTGTCCCTGCCATGATGACTGCGGACCCGCTGACAAGTTGGCAGTAGTGGGCGCCGATCTGTCGATCGAGCATCGGTTGAATGGGGTGTATGCGCGCTTATGCGTAACGCGCAGGCTGGAGGCGCCCGCATCATCGCTGTAAATCATCTGGTCGCTGATCTAGCTCAGAAGGTGTCCTTTTTTTGCAAGCACACCCCTCGGCCGGTTTGCAGCAACCAGCTCCGTCAAGGCCAATGAGATCAGCCATGATGAGTCAATGCGCGCCTTTTGCGGCGCCCAAATTCAATCATGATTTTCCAGACAAATGAAACCGGAGATTCCAGCAGGCCGGCCTTGATGCGGTGGTTGCACGCTTCGAGATCCTGCCATGGAGATCGCTGGTGGGCAGAGCTTGTTTCTATGACCTTCGTGCGAACGAGAGCTTGTTATACCAATCCTATGAGCAATCTCAACATTCATTCCGGGTAGGAAGAGCAATCCGTGTGTATTTGGTTGCTGTTACCATCACTACGCTGCTCCGGCAGAAAGGTAATTCCACTTCGGTGCTGCTGGGCGACATGGAAGTGGAGTCAAGCCGCACGTGCCTGCTCCCCAGCATCCTCAAATTGTCGGTCGAGGTGACATCGGGGCTGAGTACTGATCGCATTGGCCTCGGGGGCAGTCCAGAACATGCCGAAATGCCAAAAGCGGGAACCGATGACGGTTTTGCATCAGGATTCGATAACGCCCGAGCCGTTAAGCAGGTGCTGGTGCGCGAAGTTTGGGCTGGCGCATTCCATCGGCATCTCGCTTGAAGCAGGCGGCTTCGATGCCGATCTTCTCGATCGAACTTGCTCGGGGGGTAGATCAAAGTTGCGGGAGAGCAGGGTTGCGGGAGATCGGGGTTGTTTGATTCGATCGAGCCGAGCGAGAGAACCGGTTTTTCGATGTTTCGACATTCTTCTTGTCCACGATGCGCCGCTTGTACTTTTCAGCCACAAGATTCGCGGGGTGACCAGACGATCGCATCGCATTCGAGCCTACGAAGCCATGGAGATGGCCTTATAGAACGCTCATTGACCACTTCCTGAACCGGAATTGACCCACGATTCTTGCTCGGCAGCTATCTTTTTCTATTCAGTCGAGAGAAAAAGGATCGGAATCACAACCACTATCCGGGAGCCATGATCGCGCTTCAAGCAACCTCACGAACTCCTGGGGAGGCACGGGCCGACTGAAATAGTACCCTTGCGCTTCGTCACACTGATGAGCCTTGAGAAAGTCGAGCTGATCTTCTGTTTCGACTCCCTCGGCAATGACCTGCAGATTAAGGCTTCGACTCATACTGATAATGGCCGTGATGATGACCGTCTCATCGGGAATGGTAGTGATCTGACTCACGAATGACTGGTCGATTTTGAGGGCATCGAGGGGAAACTTTCGCAGGTAGCTCAGACTGGAGTAACCTGTGCCGAAGTCATCGACAGCCACCCGTATCCCCTTTCCCCTCAGAGTTGACAGGATCGATGCCGCCAAATCGGCGCGCTTCATGAGCGCCCGCTCGGTCAGTTCCAACTCCAGAGATCCTGGATCGAGGCCCGTTTCACCGAGGACTGTGAACAGGTCATCCAAAAAGCTCTCCTGCTCAAACTGCATTGCAGAGACGTTGACCGCCATCGTCATCTTGGGCAGACCCGCATCCGCCCAGGCTCGCGCTTGCATGCACGCTTCACGAAGTACCCACGCACCGATCGGCAAAATGAGCCCGCAGTCTTCGGCGACAGGAATAAACTGCGCCGGGGAAACCGATCCCCGAATGGGATGTGTCCATCGTATCAACGCTTCCACTGCGGCAATCGTCCCCGTCCTGAGACTGATGATCGGCTGGTAGTGGAGCGCCAATTCCTGCCGCTCCAAGGCCCGCCGCAGATGCTCTTCGATCGATTGCCGTTCGACGGCCAGCCTGTTCATGGCCGGTCTAAAGAACTGATAGCCCTGGCGCCCATCTTCCTTTGCCTGGTTTAGTGCGGTGTCCGCGTTCCTGATAAGAGTTTCCGCGTCCAGCCCGTCGTCCGGATAGATGCTTATACCAATACTCGCCGTGATGTGAAGATCGTGTTGATCGATGGAACACGCCCTGGCCACAGCCTGCAACAGTCTTCCCGACTTGGTGGCAGCATCTTCCGGCTGCTTGATCTCTGAGAGCAGCACGGCAAACTCATCTCCTCCCTCCCTGCTTACTGTGTCCGTGGCGCGTACGCAGTCGACCAAGCGTCGGGCGACCGATTGAAGGAGTCTGTCGCCAATCGGATGCCCCAGGGAATTGTTGATATGTTTGAAACCATCCAAATCAAGGGAGAGCACGGCGACCTGATTCTGATGACGCTCGGCGAAGGCGACGGCCTGGCCAACCCGGTCGTTCAGCAGCAATCGATTGGGCAAACCGGTCAGAGCGTCATGCTCGGCTGAATGGGTTATGTGCTGGGTCATCTTCTGCGCCGCATGAGAAAGCCGCACCAATTCTTCATTCGAGCGGTTTAATTCCTTAACCTTCTCTACAAGGTGCCTTTCAGCCTCACTGCGCCTGGCGCTGTCGCGCAACGCGTACCAGCCGGCAACTCCGGAGATCAACATTCCCAGCAGGGTTCCAACGATCAGCACCACCCTGGTTCGGCCCTGGTCACGATCGGTTTCCGCCCTGCGCAGCGTCCGCAATCGCAGTTCTTCGTCCTGCATCTTGCCTACCAGCGCTTGCATCTGATCCGCTGTCTGTCGGTACCGCCTGCTCTGGATGGAAGCCACCGCCGCCGCCAAGCCTTCGGTTCGGCGCAAGCTGATGATCGCCTCCGTATCCCGGATGTTTTCATCGGCAAGGCTCTTGAGCGCGGGCATCCTGCTTTGCTGTATGGGATTGTCAGCCGTCAGCTTGCCAATGGCCTCCTGATCCCGCTCCACATTCAACACATTGGTGTGATAGAGATCGAGATCCGATTCCCGGCCGGTCAATACAAACTCGCGGCTGCTGGATTCGACGTTCTCGATGGCCAGCAGAAGATTCTGGATGTTCGTCAAGACCTCGTTCGTTTGCCGCGCCCAGCGGCCGCTTTCATCGGAGATGTCCATCCAGCGATCGGACACAGCCCCCATAAGCAGGAGGGTCAGCATGGCAAATCCAAAAGCAAGCCGCACCGTCCGGTTCAAGAATGAATCCATCGTTATTTCACCTGTGTTCTATTCGGAGCGGAGTTCGAGGATCCCCATTCATTCAGAATTTCTGTTTTGTTGCTCTGCTTCGGACAAATATACTCCCAACTGCGCCTGATCGCGCTCTCTGTTCCATGTGTCTCAGGGCTGATTGGTCTTAGATTGCTTTCGCAAGCGAACAATCATTCATGGTTTGCACAAGGCATGCAGTGCGCCTCTTTCCCGGGACGGGCGCGATCGTTTCCCGCCCAAGCACCCGCAGTTTGCCTCGGCCAGCACTGCCGCGCTATCGAAGTAGATTTGCTCTGGTTCGCCTCTCCCGGTGAAGTATGTTGTAGAGAACGCTTGAACCGCTCGTTTCACACTTTACGGAGGGCGGAACGAAGTCGCTGCTTTCAAGGCGGCCAGGAAAGTGAATTGCCTGAGATAAGAGGCGATCGCAAAGGGTTCGGTGATTTTCTCTCTCAAGATGACAATCGACTTGCTTGATTGCTTTCCTCACAAAGCCAACTCGAAAAACTAGGGTATCTCAATATCAGCAATCATCAGTTCGCCGGATCTCGAGAATTGATTCTCTGCGTGAGCGAACTGCTCGAACTCAGCGCCACAGACAATCAATCCTCGATATTGTTTGACTCTCTCTCTGGCTTATCGATGTTTGAGCGAACTTCATCTCAGAAACAATTGATTTCCTTGCACTCCCGTCCGAGGTTGGAGCCCTGGCAGAGCTTTGCCAAATCGATCTGCGCGGAGATCCAATCGAGAAATTACCTGATCTAATTGGCTTATTACCCAGAGCGGAAGAACTCAATCTGCACTGGATTGACACCCGAGTGGAACAGGAATGGCTTAGAGAGCTCGCGGATCGAGGCTGTCTTGTTTGTCCCTGTCACCGTCCCGCTGTCCAAACTGTGAACTTCGCGGGCGACGTGATTAGGCTGAACGTTAACAGGTGAGAAGTTGCCGCGTGCTTGGTCATTCGTGCCGCTTGCGCTCCGAGCGATCATCAGGGTGAAAGGGTTTTAAGATAAAGCATGGGCAAGAAGCTGCAGCAGCACTGTTGGCCGGAGCCAATCAGACTCCGCCGGCTCAATAGGAACGACGTCGAAAGGTCCAGGGAACTTGGCTTTCGGCCCGGTTCGCTCCTTCGAGCCAGACCCGGTGCGAAGAACAAATGGAAGCTGCCCGTAAATCAATGGGTCCGCGCACGATATCGCGCGCGCTTCGGCTACGTGCTCGTCAGCAAGCAACTCCCGGCGCCCGTGTCCTTGGATGTCGAACCCGGTCAAGAGGCCATTGACCAGTTCGAGGAGGAACTGTTCTGGGAGGACGATTGGGCACGGAATGAGGACCAGACCTGGTTGGCAAAGCGCAAAGACAGCCAGGCAAAGCCGGCGAAAGCGCCCGACAGCGGCCTGGCGGCGCCTCAGCAGCAAGGATTGGACGATGACCCTATTCCGTTCTAGCGTTCCAGGCGATCTCGGGCCCAACTGACGAACTGGAGGTAGCTCGGCCGTGCCACTGGCTGGAAGCCGCGACCGGCGGCCTTGTGTACACTTTTGAACAACTGCCGCCCCTTCGGGTGGTTTCTGGGGTCGGAAACCCGTGAGCAAACCCAAAACTCTGCTGGAAGACCTGTGCGAGCATGCTCTATCCTGCGGTACTGATCGCCTTGAAGTGGAATCCGAGAAGGGCCGTGAGTGGGTCTTTGCACGGAAGGGCGAGACTTCCTTTTCTACGGCAAACTTCCCAAGCTCAAGCCGCGACGCCAAGGAATTGCGCGAGAATCTCTATGCCGCACAGAAGAAGCTGGTCCGGACAGCGATCGGAGGTCAGGTGTGGATCCTGAAAGTGGAGGTCTATCAGAGCTTCGGCGAAGACGCATTCCGGGTGCACATCAATCCGGCGGCGAAGCTCGATCCGTCGGTCGCACCGCCCTTCACGAAGAAGCAAGGCCAGTATCTGGCATTTATTTACAACGACTCGAAGATCCATGGCCGGGCACCCTCGGAAATGGATCTCCAGCTCTACTTTCAGACGACGCCGCCCTCGGTGCACCAGATGATCAAGACCCTGGAGCTTAGCGGTTTCATCGAACGAACTCCTGGGCAGGCACGATCCATACGGCTGCTGGTGCGGCCCGAGCACTTGCCGACGCTCGGCTAGCGCCGCGATCTGGCCGATGGTGTTCGCGGGTATTGGTCGATCGAGTCGCCGAGAGCACGCGGAGAGAATTTCGATCGAAGCCCCGGGAGGGGGCCGAGATGGGAGGGCCGGTCCTGGCTGATGAGTCGCTCCGCTTTCCCCTCGGTTTGATTCTCCGGTTTTGATTCCCCGGGTCCGATGGTCCCGGTTGGATTCTCCCGGTCTGATGCTCCCAGTTCGATTCATTCGGTCCGATGCTCCGGGAACGTTCGCCATCTTCTACCGCGCACTCAGCATGGCCGCGGCATCGCCGGCTCCCTGATGGGGAGGTTGAACCGTCCGCTGGGCGGTGTTCACAGGCGGACGGATTCGAGAAAATGTATGCCCGACTCGCGCCAGCAAGCCTCTAGAGACTGGCGATTCGAGCCAAAGCGCACTCCGGATGCAGGCGTTCAAAGCTCGCCAAGCAGTCCTAAGCGAGGTCAGCTCAGGAGGGGAAGAAGTCAGCCACTGGCGTCTCATAGAGCAGCGCCAATTCCAACAGTTCCATTACGTCGATGCTCCGCTGGCCGCTCTCGCACTTGGTCATAAAGTTGGGAGATCGACCCATCATTTTAGAAACCTGATGCTGCGTCAAGCCAACGTCCTTGCGCGCCCGAACGAGCTGGCCTAAAAGCGTGTCATAGGCTCCCTCGAACTTGGCAGTCCTGGCTTTGCGGGATTTTCGGGTTTTTTCGCTACCGGCTTTTTTCACAGAGGACAGTTTGGTCAATTTGAGCCAAAGTACCTAATAAGGACTTTATGTTCGGGGCGCATCTGACCGCCCACGTGACGATCGTACTTCTTCGGGAGCAGGAGGTGGGGTGTCAAATCATAGGCACCTGGTCAATTCGACAGTAGACAAGTGTGTCGAGTCGAACGCCAGGGAAGCTGGTCTCCAGCTTCCTCCATCGCGGATTCTGAAACGATTGGGCGGCTGGGGTCCTTCCATGACTTTCGCGGGGCAGTTTCGAGGGCCACTTTCAAGGATGTGAGCCCTGACGGTTTTGCCATTTCAAGGTGCGCCCGGCGGCAGAGTCTCGGTGGGTGGCGAAGGTGAACCGGGGGGCGCCGTTTTTGCTTGTGCGGGGGGCCCCTGGGGTCAAAGATGCTGGAGGCAGGGAGCGGGGCCCATCTAAACGTGGGCATCGGTTGCGGGCCTGGTGGCATCGGAGGACCGGGCAGCCGGCAACGCATCGAAGTTCGGCCTGGCGGGACAGACGCGGACACTGGCGGCCGAGCGCGGCGGAGGCGGCGTACGGGTGAACGCGTATTGTCCGGCATGGGAGAAGACGGAGATGAACGGGTCCGACCAGGCGGGCGGAGGTTTGATCGATACTGACTTCACGGAGAGAGCAGCGATGGGACGGTTTGCGCGCCCGGAGGATGTGGAGCGGGCGGAGGCTTTTCTAGACGAGGAAAGGGAAAGCGGCTTGGTGAACGGCGCGAGGCTCGCGGTCGACGAAGTTCGGGTTCGGAGCGGGAGCCAAGTCGCTCCGGTTGAGCAAGCGGTGAAGGGAAGAGAACAGAATTCCCGCGGGCTGAAAACTTGCCTGGTGCGATCGATGAGTGTCTGGGGCAGTTCGCCAAATGAGACGTTCGAACGCTAGCAATCATTCAATTGAAACCGACTTGAACGAGGCCGCTCGGGCATGTAGCGGAGCGGGCCGCGGTGACTTGGCCGGCGCGGCCTTTCATCCGGTCGGCCCCATCCGGGAGTTCAGGCTTGCTCGTACCGTCCTCCCAAATGCCGGATAATAAACTTCAGTTCGTCTTCAGAAACAAATCGTTGCTCCTTGTGGATCGCGGGAAAGATAGCGACAAGCCAGATCCGAGCTAAACTGCCAATTTGAAGCGTCGCTCGAATGGAAGGCATAAACTGTGGCGATAACCCGGGCATCGAGTCGTCAGATCTGGCGCTAGAGCCCAAGGAGATGCTCATGCACCAGGTCAAAAAAAACACCAAATACTGCCCGCCGCGCCACGACCAGCCTTTATCCCGCGAAGGCCATCGGGATTGGGAGATGCACCCCTCGTGGATTGCGGGAGTGGAGTCCTTGAACGCCTATAGCGACTGGGTAAGCTCAGTCGTTTTGCCCATTGCCTTCCAGTGGATTGAGGAGCATAAGCCGGAGGTTTACGCTCAGGTACCTGAGGAGCTTTGGGACGATGTCGGCGTGGTGCTGGCCGCTGCCTTCAGGCTTATAAGAGAGCTTCCCGCCTACAAGACCGGGATCGAAAAGAGCGCGGAATATGAGGCTGCCGTGAAGGATGGAACTTGGGATTCGTCGAAGACCAATCCGGTATGGACGGGGATTGCGGAAAAAATTCGAACCGGCACCGAAGAAGCCTTCGCGGAGCAAGCCTCGCATCTGGGAAATAAACCCGAATAAGGCGCGAACGCCGGCCGTGGCGCTTGCGCCCGCCTCCCTTATCGCGCAGGGTCTCGAGGGGGTTTTTCGAAAGTTGCACACAAAAGGTAAGACCGGTTTGGTAAAGAGAGTGGAATAGAACGGAGCGGGGCCTACGGAATGACCGGGTTGATGAGACCGTTTTCAGTCGGGTTCCCCTTGAGAGACATGGGCCGGAGCTAGAGTTCGCAAAAGGAGGCATCCATCTCCGCCTGGACGACGCAATTACGTCCACTGCTCTTGGCCCGGTAAAGAGCCGAATCGACGGCTCGGATGACGGTCTCAGCCTCGTAATGAGACGGAAAGGCCGAGCCCACGCCAAAGCTCGCCGTGACCCGCAGTATTTTTTCGCCATCTTTAACGCGCGCCGCTTGTATCGCCAGGCGCAGCTGTTCGGCACGGATCAGCGCACTTTCAATCTCGCAGTCTGGCAGAATCAGGAGAAACTCCTCTCCGCCATATCGACCGACATAGTCGTAGGGACGCACAGAGCGACTCAGGATCTCGCTGATCTCTTTCAGTACCAGGTCGCCTGCCATATGGCCAGAACTATCATTGATCGTTTTGAAATGGTCGACATCAATCAAGATCACGCTCAATGGGGTCTGATCGCGAACCGAGCGATTCATCTCGTTGCCTAAGCGCTGAACAATGATGCGGTGATTCCAAAGACCGGTCAAACCATCGTGCTCGGCCTGGTAGCGCATCAGCATGCCTTCGCGCACCAGTTCCAGCTTCTCCCGTTCGACTGCCTCGCGACGGCGCTGGTCCTCCTGCACGCTGTTATAGGCCGCGTAGACAATCGCCACCAGGAGAAGTGTTCCGGCGAGTGTGGTGAGAGAGATGCCGCTGCCATCGATGCTGAACAAGGGAGAGGTGATCCTGTCGGCGATCGGCCAATCGGTAAATTGTCGGCCTTGTCCGATCACGTCGGTCGAAAAGATCAACATTTCGTCGAGGAAGGCCAGGATCGCTACCAGCCATGGCGCGGAGTCAAACTGCCTGCGCTGGAAAAACCCCAGGCTCACCAGGACCAGAGGGAAAGCCTCAAGCAGGAGAGCAAGGAAGGTCGATACGGCATCGGAAACCTGGACGACGCTGGTCCACCCGGGCTTCCAGCTGATGGCAACGAGAACTCCATCGAAACTGGCATTGATGATATAAAAGCCAGCGAGAATGCGGGTAAGCCTGGAAATGGCGGGATTCTCATGGAGAAGGAGTAGCCGGAGAAGGAGAAACCAGAGCGATACATCCTGGATGCCACTGATGGGTTGTGAAAGTCCCATCACCAGGGAGTAGGGCCAGCCCATGTGCACGTGCAAAAGCAGGAGATTGACTGGTTGACCAATGGCAAAGCCGGCGGTCCAGAACAGGATCCACCGGGAGGGAGCTCGCAACCAGAGAAGAAAACTCAACAGCGCAACCACGGCGCAGAGGAGATTGGCGCCGAAATGGAGTTGTTCGCCGCGCAGCCACTGAAATTCATAGGCAGCCTTGACGGCTGCGATTGCTTCCGGACTCCCGATCAAAGGTGCAGCATCAAACCCACCACGATCTAGAGAATCGTCCGTGAGCAGGGGGGCGTTCCAAACACGCACGGCCAGAACACCCTGTTGTATCGGGCCCAGTTCAAAGGTTTGCGCCGGCTGCGATTGGTACCAAACAGGGTGGGGTGGCAGTTGGCCGTTCCTCCCGACCAGCGAGCCGTTCCAATAGATCTCGTAAGCGCTCGCGATGCCAGTCACCAGAAGGGAAAACTGCTGGGCTACGCCGGGGGCCGAGGTGACGGCGATCGAACACCGGTACCAGCCGAATCCTGTAAGCCCGGGGTGACCCTGCTGGCCCCACGGCTCATCTGCGCGGAGTTGCTCCCAGCCAGAGCTATCGAACGAGGGCGTTGCCCATGCGGGATCGTCTCCAGCCTGGAATTGCCAGGGGCCGTTGAGTGTGAAAGTTCCCTTGCCCAGCCCTTCAATGACCAGGGGAGCGGCCGGCAGGATCCTCCTCGTCGCCTGCATCGCATGCACACCGCAGGCGGCCAAGGCGCACAGAGCCATGGTCGCTATCCGGCAAAGGAGTAAGCGGCGGAATTGAGGCATATTGCTCAGGATACAAATTCTTTGTCTTGTTTGCGCTAAAAAATTTGGAATTGCTCCTCATCCTCAGGCCACTGAAGCTCAATGGGGATGTCGAGTTGGCCTCCGTGCCCCACGCCTCGGGGACCCGGCCGGTTCGCTCTGGCAGGGACCGCCAGGGCCCTGGGGAACGGAAAGAGATCGGGCGCAGCAGGGAACGGCCCCGACAGGCGATTGAGGGCTGCAATAGAACGCCGACTAGGTGCCCAGGCCCGGACTGAACACGGACAGGGGCGAGCGAATTCAGTTGCGGTGAGCGGTTTTGTCTTGATATCTCATTTACCATCTATAAGATAGCTTTTGGGTTACCCCGGGCGATCCACGAGGATTCCATGTCCGCTCGCATTCCGCCCGGGGATGATTGATGGCGCAGCCATTCTCGATCTTCGATGCGGTGTTCTCCCCGATGTGCTTGAGTCCGAACCGGGCACGGAGCCCGTTTCGGATGGAACGGTCGCCGGGATTGCCGATCGCGGAGTGGAATACTATCCCTTCCAGGCTCGGCCGCAGAGCAAGGCTCTCCTTGCTTTCTCAACTCTCTCCAGGCTTGGGGCTTTCGGGGTGACAGTCATCTCGAATCGAGTCTGGAGAGGACCGAGTCCGGGCAGGGGCGGGGAGTTGACTTCGAAGCGCAACCGGTAGAACTCGACTCGCACCGTCGTACGCGCTCCAGGCAAGACCGCACACCTCGTGCTTCCCGGCTCGCGAAGATCGAGCTCACTCACATCCCCGCAGCCAGACGAGTTGAATGGGTGGTTCCCAAGCTTGCGCCGCACCCAGAAGCTTGAAGGGCTCGGTCCCCTCATCGACCTCGCAGTGTTCAACCTTAATGCGAGGCCAGCCGGGCACTCTGCTGCAGTCCTTTGTCCCTCACGAGGGCGCAATCTGGCGCCACGATGACTGCGATCACGACTGCGATCTCCGTCCTCTTGACTATTCGATACCCGCATCCCTGCGTCCTGACCAACAATCCCGACGAATCCCCGCCGATGATGCTTGCCCGGGGAGGCGATTGCGGCTAGACTGGGAGGCGAAAAGATCCCCGGGGGACATCTATGCGCTCGCAGATGAGGGTGGGCATTTTTTGTGCTGTGGCAGCAATTCTCGCGGCCAGTGCGCCCGCCTGTCGCGCACAGGCCCAGGGCGACACCTACGTGACTCCGATTCCGAATGCACCGTTCTCCGGCAAAATGCGGCTGGAGCGGACCCTGATTCAGCGGAACGGCAACACCGTCGAGTTGTGGTCCGAACGGGAGATTGCGCGGGATAACGAAGGGCGGATCTACAATGAATTCCGGCCGTTTGTGCCAACTACAACCAAGACCGTGCCCGATCCGACGGTGATTCATCTCTACGATCCCGAGAACCGGATGACGGAGTATCTCTATCCGGCGCAAAAGGTGTATCGGATGATGATTGTGAACCGGCCTCCCCTCACCGATACTCCGGAGGATTTTGCCTCGCCGACCGGGGCGGCTGCGCCAGCCAGCGACTTTGCGCAGCGGCAAGACCTGGGCTACCGCACCATCGCCGGGCTCGCTGTGCATGGGGTGCGCGTCTCCCAGACCATGACGGCTGCCGAGAGCGGCACTGGGCAGGAAGTGACCGTGACGAACGAATATTGGTACTCCGAAGCGCTGCGGATGAACCTCGCGACCAAGCACGACGATCCGCGCTCCGGGACGGCGACGACGACAATGACCGAGATCGTCCGCGCCGAACCGAATGGGGCGCTCTTCGGCGTGCCCGCGGACTATACGATGGCCGGTGCGGCCAAGCCCTCGGGGAATTAAGGCAGACCGGGAAAATTCCAGGTAGTCCTCTGGTTTCCTCGAGGATCGCGTCTTCTTCGTGAATCTCGTGCCGGTTAAACTCCTTCGGTGCTGTGCCGCTCAAAAGCACTGTGCAGCTGATGACCGGCTTTCTTTAGAAGGCGCACGGAAAGTCATCACAAGATACAAAAGGGACTTTGACTCTGATGATGGTTGGGAGCCTGAGCGAAGCCTCAGCCTATCGAACGCTGCGCGTTCAATCGAGGCAAAAGCCCGCCGGGGCGGAGATTGCATCCTGGACGTGGAAAGGGACGTGGAAAGGGATGCAAAAGAGGATCCGGAAAGGCAAGCACCAATACCCCGCCAAACCGCTATCCGGAGGCGCTGGCCATCAAGGCCTTCGCGTCCAATTTCCATCTCAGCCTTCCTCGACTCATTCTGTATCTCAATCGCGGCCACACAGGTTAGAGAGTTTCCTATAAGAAAAATGGATCATTGCGGATGATCGTCTTCGCAAAGAAAAGTTTTGACAGTTTGGACGATGCACGCCCCAGCACAAAGCTGATGAAAATAATAGAGTTGTAGCCGATTCAGATTCCCGATATTTCGTATAAGCCACAACCGAGAAAGATCGCTTGATGTCCCCGTCGTGCGGATGCTCTTCTATGGGCATCAGCGGGTTCCTCTGCCTTGCCATGGCGAGGCGCCGATGTCGCTGCTGTGCAAGTTGAAGAAGCATGGACTGATCCACGAGTCAGTCATTGACCTGAACGATGCTGATGGAGCCATGACGGTCCGGTTCCTGGCTCTTCCTAATTCGGGTCCTTCCGATTCATCGCGCACAAGTGAGTTCAAGAGCTCGAATTGCGTCCTTCGATCTTCGCTCGTTTTGGGTTCACTGGTTCTCTCGTATATTTCGTCCCCAGGAGAAATGCAGTATGAACAATTGGGTTGAGTTTCGTCATTTTCGCTATTTACTTGCGGTTGTCGAGCACAAGGGATTTCGAGCCGCAGCGAGGCACCTTCACACCCCGGAGTCGAACCTGAGCGTCCAGGCACGACAGTTTCAGAAAGCCCTTGCGATCCAGCTGTTCCGCAGAGACAAGTCTGGACGAACCCAACTAACCCGAACCGGCGCCGCATTCAAGCCGATTGCCCAGGGGCTGCTCGATGCGCGGGATGAAGCCATTGCCGCGC
>Ga0116129_1000588_pt1 | contig 22984 bp, 14 predicted proteins | sample June2015DPH_17_2_FD_89732 | JGI IMG/M metagenome (GOLD analysis project Ga0116129, IMG submission 89732) | Peatland microbial communities from SPRUCE experiment site at the Marcell Experimental Forest, Minnesota, USA - June2015DPH_17_10 | ecosystem: Environmental > Terrestrial > Soil > Wetlands...
CCGCGGAAATAGCGATCGGAAGTCCACAGGTTGCCTTTTTTATCCACATAGGAGTGGCCGCGCATGGCGATGCGGATGGGGCGCTGGCGATGCGGAAAGCCGGGGAGGATCTCGATCGCATTGACGAACGCGTCCCGCACGCGGTGGGTGAAACGGAGGTGCAGCTTGCCGTCTGAGGCGGGGGAGATATCGGTGAAGACGCGTTCGTCGGCTATGCTTGCGCCATGGGCGTCAGAGATGACGTCGAAGTAATTGAGCAGGCGCTGGTCGTTGGCGTCGACCTGGAAGAGCCGGCTGGTTTCGCCGCCGCCGGCGGGATTATGCTCTCCGTAGACGATTTCGGCGAAATGCAAATGGAGCTCATAGACGCCCGGTTTCAAAGGGATATCGTACTGAAAATCGCCTTCGCGGGCGTTTTGGTACATGATGGAGTCGCGGGTACCCTCGATTAGGCGGCCGGGAGAGGAGGATACGGAACCGCCGGTGAAATAGCGATCCGGCTCCCAGGTTTGGCCGAGCTGATCGGTGAGAGGGGATTCGGTAAGGCCGGCAAGGATACGGATCTGCTCCCCTTCGGGCGCGGGCGCGGCGGAGAGGACGGCTGATGATGGTTGCACGGTCAGATAGACGAGATAGGCCACGGCTGCCGCCATGATCAGCCCGGCGAGGGCCAGAAGCAGCGTCGGGAAGGGAGGTTGGGGCGCCGAGATCCTCTCTTCCGGGACGACGATTATTTCCATTCCCGGCGGTGGTGGGAGCGAATTTACCTGAAACTGGGGTACGTATTGGCCGGAGGGGAGCAGGATCCGGAGCCGATGAGAAGCGCCTTCCCCTTCGTAATATTCGTTGAAACGCTTGCGGAGGCGGTGGGCTTCGACGCGGACAATGGAATCCCGCTTTTGATCGAAATCCGGCGGCCGGCCCAGCGCTTCCACCGCGATGTTGTACTCTTTTACCTGGTCGGATCGACCCTCGAAGTACATCGTGCAAACGTAGTTGAGCACCTGCACCAAGCCTGGCGCGCGGCTGAAAATTCCCGAGGCAAACACTGCTTCGAGTTCAGCCTTTTCCTCAGACAATCCCATAAATAGAAGAGTGAAAAGTGATACCCCGACCGCCAACTTTTGCCAAAAACCCCGTGGTTTCTAACTTCGGGTTTGAGTATAACCGATTCGTATCATCGCTTACAAGTTTCCTAATAAGATCGTTAACCTGCTGGTAACCTTATTGAAAACATTGACTGTAACGGCGGTAACTACTATGAACCAATAAGATTAACCGCATTAGCCTTTTCTACTACCCAATCTCTCTATATGATGCTGGAAGTCCTTCAAGTGGCGAGTAGTCTCTGTACGCACGACCTGCGTTTGTTCGGATTGAGTTTGGTACAAGACCTTTATTAGGGGAGAGAAATAACTATGTCAGAAACGCTGAGATCCAAGGGGATCTTGATGTCCCGCACTTCCATTATCAGCCTGTTCCTAGCTGTCGTATTTTGTAGCTTGTCGGTATTTGGCCAGAGCCAGACCGGGAACATCAGCGGCACGGTAACAGACGCCAGCGGCGCTGTGATTCCGAAAGCCGCTGTGGTCCTTACGGACGAGGCTACAGGATCCAAACGTTCGACGGTGTCGAACAACTCCGGCGTGTTCAACTTCGCCGCCGTGCTGCCCGCCACTTATACAGTGACGATTTCGGCTAACGGGTTCCGGTCCTGGGAAGAGCGGACGATCACGATGACGCAGGGGAACAATATGAATATCCCCAACATTGCGTTACAGGTCGGGACGTCGAAGCAGGAAGTGCTGGTGGTCGGCAACGAGGTTACAGTGCCGACGGATACCGGCGCGGTTACGAATACGCTGAACGAGACGATGATCACGGAGTTGGCCATTCAGGGCCGTGACGCGGCTGAGCTGATGAAGATCATGCCGGGGATGGGCAACGCGCAGGGTGGCGGCGTTGGTCAGGGCAGCCAGAGCATGTTTAGCAGTTTGACGACGCAGAGCAACACCGGTCCAATCGGGACGATGTCGGCGCAGGGCACGCAGCTTTACGGCGCGCTGACGATGACCGCGGATGGCGCGAGTCTCCTCGATCCGGGCAACATGGGAACGCAGACCGCCAACATCAATCAAAACCAGGTTCAGGAAGTCTCGCTGCTGACCTCCGCTTACGGAGCAGAGTACGCGAAGGGCCCGGTGGTTTTCCAGGCGATCGGCAAGAGCGGGTCCAGTTCGTACCATGGCGGCGCGTATTTTTATGCCCGCAATGGTGTTTTCAACTCAACGGATTCCTATTACAATGCGAATGGCATTCCGAAGGCGAACGATTCGTACTACTATCCGGGTGGCGATATCGGCGGTCCGGTGGTGCTTCCCTGGACGCACTTTAACCGCAACCACGATAAACTCTTCTTCTATGCAGCGTACGAGAATATGCGCCAGAATCCCGAAGGGAGCATCAATCAGCGCTCCATCCCGACGGCGGAGATGGCCGGGGGTAACTTCAGCCCGGCCTATTTGGCCAGTCTTGGTCCCAACTTCGCAAACGGATCGTTTGCTAATAATGCGGTGGTGCCCTGTCAAAGCGTCTGTACCAATAACGTGACTTTCCCGGGCGGCATCATTCCGCCGTCGATGCTGGATCCGAACTCAGCAGCGCTCTATAAGACGTTTCCGCAACCGAACACCAATCCGCAGTCCAACCCGATCGGAGCGAATTACACGCAGCTTTTGAGCCTGCCGGTCAACCGCTGGGAACTGCGTCTGCGCGGCGATTACAACATCAGCCAGAAGACGAAGGCGTTTTTCTCCTGGAATCGCCAGGACGAAACCGATCTGAATCCGAACAACATCTGGTGGGGGACGGGCAACGATCTGCCGTATCCGTCGCAGATGCCGGCGAAGCAGGTCTCGCAAGTTTATAGCGCCAACGTGACGCATATCTTCTCCCCGACGCTGACCAACGAATTCGTATTCGCGGATGCGCAGTTCCTGAATCCAATCGCGCTGGCCAATCCGGCGGCGGTGGATCCCGCGAAGCTCGGTTTCCAGTTGACCGGCTTCTACGCCGACGCCTACACGCCGCAGATCCCGAACACCCTGAGTTGGGATAAGGCTATTCCCGGATATTTCGTGCCCACCTTTGGACAGAACTTCGAGGGCGGAGACTTCGGCAAACTATCCCAGACACCGAACCTTTCGGACAACCTTACCAAGGTGGCTGGCACCCACCTGTTGAAGTTCGGCTTCTACTGGGATTATGCCCGGAACTGGCAGGCCAACAGCAACTTCTCATCGCCGAGCCAGGGCATCGTTGACTATGAGGTTTACGCCCACAACACTACGGGCAACGGCGCGGCTGACTTCTTCACGGCTCGCCAGAACCAATTCACGCAGCAGAGTTTTGAGCCGGTGCAGGATGTCCGGTTCTATCAGTACGCTTTCTACCTGAATGATCAATGGAAAGCCACGCGGCGGCTGACAATAACCTTGGGTGTTCGCTTCGATCACCTCGGAAACTGGGTCGATACCAACCAGAACCTCGGATTGGCGGTATGGAATCCCGCCACGTATAATAACAGCCCCAACGCTCCGGGCTTTACCGGTGTGGAATGGCATGGAATCGATCCGAGCATTCCGCTCTCTGGTGTTCCCTCGAAGGCGTTCTACGCCGAGCCGCGCCTCGGTATCGCCTACGACTTGTTCGGGACCGGAAAAACCGTTCTGCGCGGCGGCTTCGGTGTTTACCGTTACCAGGCTTCCGCCAACAATGTCAGCAGCGCGAACTACACCGCGCCCCTCGGCTTGGTGTCTTTGGCGACCACCGGCAATGGCTGCTGCTTCGGCTACAATAATTATCAACAGTTCTCTCCGGCGCTTGGGGCGCCTGGGCTCGGAAGCTCCCTCCTTGGTGTGGATCAGGAAGGTGACTCTAGAATTCCGTACGCCATGACGTACAATTTTACGATTTCGCAGCGGACACCCTGGAGATCGCTGTTGGAAGTGCAGTATTCAGGCAGCGCCAGCCGCGATCAGATTCTGGATGGCCCGCTTTCCGATCAGAACCTGATTCCGCTGGGCACGTTCTTCAATCCGGATCCGCTGACGGGTCAGGTGGTTAGCCCCTACAGTTCGGCCTTCAACGGGAACGACTACTATCCCTACCACAATTACCCCGGTGGAATTCAGTTGTTCTCGCACGGCGGTTACTCGAACTACAACGCGTTCATCACCACCTGGCAGAAGCAGACGGGGCGGACGACCTTCACTACCAACTACACTTTTAGCAAGGTGATGGGTACCCGCGATGGCCAGACTTTCAACGGAAACTCGGCCGGCGCACAATTCGATCCGTACAGCTTGGGCGCCAACTACGGCGTGCTGGCGTACGATCACACGCAGATCTTTAACGCAGCTTATGTCGTGAACCTTCCCAGTCCGATCCACGGCAATCACTTCGCGCAAGGTGTCGTGAATGGATGGGAATTCTCCGGCATCACGCAACTTCAGAGCGGATCCCCGCTCCAGGCCAACTCGAACGGTCTGAACCCCGCGTTCGGCGCCACGGCAGCCGGTCCAACCAGTAACTCGACTTTTCTGGGAACCAGTTCCCAGCCTTTGCTCCCGGTGCTGACCTGCGATCCACGCAAGGGCCTCTCTTCGGGGCAGTACTTTAACCCGAACTGCTTTGCTCCGCCCGTTCCGGGCCAAGTAGGAAACATCATCTGGCCGTACATCAAAGGTCCGGCGCTGTTCAACAGCGATCTTTCGCTCTACAAGAACTTCCGGGTCAGAGAGAAGCAGAAGATTCAACTGCGGTTTGAAGCCTTCAACTTCCTGAATCATCCGTTGCCGGAATTCAACGCCACGGGCAGCAGCGCCGACGATACGTTGAGGTTCTCCAACTCCGCCGGGATGCTCACGCAGACCAACCAGAACGCGGATACGACGGGTAAGCCGCTGTATACGGTGAACCGCCGAGTGATCGAGTTCGCGATCCGGTACATGTTCTAGGAATAATTCGCTGTGCAAGTAAAAAGGGGCGGCCATCATGGCGCCCCTTTTTCATTTTCATCCCACGTTATTCTTAGGTTTATGAACCCGAAATCATCGGTTGCGGCGGGTGGAGTTGTGCTGGCTCTTTTCGGCGCCGTGCTGGTGTCTCGAGCTTCTCCTCGATCGCCGATATTTTTCTCTCTCAAATCGATCCCGTTCCGGCTGGAAAATGCGGAAACAGAGTCCCGTCACTTACCGGCGACCATGGCCGGGGGCGTGGCGATCTTCGACTACAACAAGGACGGCCGCCAGGATATTTTCTTCACCAACGGCGCCAATCTTGCCACGCTGAAGAAAGACGATCCTAAGTATTCCAACCGGTTATTCCGGAACGATGGAAACGGCGTATATACAGACGTCACCACGCAGGCGGGACTGGCCGGGACCGGCTTCGACATGGGAGTGGCGATCGGCGACTACGATAATGATGGGTATCCCGACCTGTTTATCGCCGGGGTCCATCACAATACGCTCTATCACAATAACCGTGACGGTACGTTTACCGATGTAACGGATAAGGCCGGATTCAATCGCCCCGATCCGGAATATGGCCCCCACTGGGGAGTGACGGCGGCTTGGGTGGACGTGAACGGCGACGGTCTGCTGGATTTGTTCGTGGTCAATTATGTGCGGTGGAATTATGACAACGAGCCGCGCTGCAATCACGAGGGGCTGGGGGAATATTGCAATCCGAGATCCTATCAGGGGCTGCCCGATCAGCTCTATCTGAATAAGGGCGACGGGACGTTCGAAGATGTCTCCGAGCAGTGGGGGATTCGAAGCCATATCGGCAAAGGGATGGGTGTGGGTGTGGCCGATTACGATCATGACGGGCGTCCTGATATTTTTATCGCCAATGATACCTTCTACACTTTCCTGTTCCACAACCTGGGCGGGAAGTTCGAAGAGGTCGCGTTCCAGACCGGGGTGGCGTTGCCCGAAGACGGTAGCTTCATCGGGGGAATGGGGCTTGATTTCCGCGATTTCGATAACGATGGTTGGCCGGACATCTCCTACGTAGCGCTGAGCAAACAGACGTTTCCGCTGCTCAAGAACATGGGCGGAAAGGAGTTCCGGGAAGTGACGGTGGAGAGCGGGATGCGCGCGCTGACTTTGCCGATGGCGGCGTTCGGCTCGGCATTTTACGATTTCGATAATGACGGCTGGAAGGATTTGTTCGTCACGCGGGGAGACGCTGTTTCGCGCAATCTGCCAGGGACGATTGTCGATCAGCCGAACACCGTTTTTCGCAATCCGGGGGCGAGCGGCAAGTGGCAGGCATTTACGGAGGAGGCCGGTCTCGGAGCGGCGGAGATCGCACGCAACCGTGGCTGTGCATTCGGCGACCTGGATGGAGACGGACGGGTTGACGTGGTGGCCACGGCGCTGGGGAAACCGGCGCAGATCTGGATGAACCGCAGCGAGGGCAGCGGACACTGGCTGGATGTCGCGCTGGAGGGGACGAAGAGCAATCGGGACGGGATCGGGGCGGCGATCAAGGTCACGACCAAGAGCGGGAGCCAGTACAATCACATGACGACCAGCGCGTGCTATGCGTCCTCGAGCGCGGGGCCGGTGCATTTTGGCTTGGGCGCGGATGAGATGGCGAAAGCGGTGGAGATCCGGTGGCCGTCGGGGATTGTTCAGACGTTGGAGAATGTGGCGGGAGACAGGGTGATTCAGGTGAAGGAATCGGGTAAGTAAGAAGAAGAGCCGACGGGGGCGTCGGCCGCGGTCCAGGGGGACCGCCCCACTTGGGCTGACTTCTTCCGTCAAGTGCAGAGACAGGACACTTATTTGTCTGCGTCGGGGCCTTGTTTTTTACCTTGCATGTAGAGCTTGTCGACGATGGCGCGTTCTTTCTGGCCATCGTCCTCCCGGTGGAGGCGGTAGTAAAGGGACGCCAGTTCGATGTGCGGGCGCAGCCAATCCGGCTCGGCAGCGATCACCTTTTCGAAGTTGAGAACGGCGCCTTCGATATCGCCGCGGGAGCGCTGGACGCGCGCCAGTTGATAACGAGCCAGAGGCGAGGCAGGCATCAGTTCCAGAGCGCGTTTGGCGTGAAGCTCCGCGCCATCCAGGTCGCGCTCCAGGTTGAGAATTGCGGCCATGGTGACGTGGGCGTCGAAATCCGTGGGATTCTCGGCAAACGCTTTATCCAGGTCGGCCTTGGCGCCGGGAAAATCGCCCAGATATTGTTTAATTCGCCCGCTGAGGCTATAGACGCCTTTGAGCTTGGGGTTCAGCCGCAGGGCTTCATCGGCGAACACATGGGCGGGCTCGAACTCGCTCATAGCAAGGTAGGTTTCGGCGGCGAGGAGATTCGCCTCCGCACTGTGCCCTTGCTGGGCGACCATGACAACGCGCTTCAACCCTTCGGTGGGGTTGCCCGCATGAATCAGCGCGGAGCCCAGGGCCCAGGCGATATTCAAATCGTCGGGATGGGCGGCTTCCGCGGGGGTGAGCGCGGCGATGGCATCCTGATCGCGGCCCAGGCGCGCATAGCAATCGCCCAGCAGGGTCGCGATGCGAACGTCGGCTGAATCAGCTTGGCGCAGGGACTCGAGCTTTTCGGCTGCCTGTGGGAGGTCTCCTTTTTTGTAATAGGCGAGGGCGAGGTTGAGGCGGAGGCCTTTATTGTTGGGAAGTTTCGCCAAAGCGACACGATATTGCTCAATCGCTTCGTCGTAGCGGCCGGCGTGGGCGAGCGCGGCGCCCAGATTCGCGCGCACCTCCATCACCTCCGGGCGAAGCTTGACGAGTTGCTGATATTTGGCGATGGCGGCCGCATCGTCGCCGCGCTGCTGGGCGGCGATCGCATCATGAAAGATTTGCTCGGGGGTGGGCGCCTGCGCAAGCGCGGCGCAACAGAATACGATCGCAGGCCAGGGGAAACGCATCAACTTTTATCATAGACTGCGCTAGGCTAAGAGAAATGAAGCTTTCGTTGGCTTACGCGGCTGGATTGGCCTGCCTGTTGGCCGCTCAGCCGGCTGCCGACTTTGAGGATCTATCGCGCCGCGCGGGAGCGGTTTTAGATAGCGATCCGGCGCAGGCCGCGGTTCTGTTCAAGCAGGCGCTGGATCTGCGGCCGTCTTGGCCGGAGGGATGGTTCTACCTGGGCGGCGCTCTCTATCAGCTGGAACGCTACCAGGAGGCGGCGGAGGCGATGCACAAAGGGCTCGATCTGGCGCCGAAGAACGGGCGTGCGTGGGGCTTCCTGGGCCTGGCGGAATTTCAGCTCGGCCATTTCGACCTGGCGCGCGCCGCGATCGTCAAAGGGGAACAACTGGGGCTGGGCAACAATGCCGCATTCGAAACCGCGGTGCGGCAAAGAGCGGCGATGATCCTGATTCGCTCCTCTCTTTTCGATCAGGCGATGTCGCAGTTGCAGCCGCTTACGGAGCATCAGGAAAATTCGCCCGCGGTGGTGGAGGCGGTGGGGCTGTGCGCGCTGGCGATTGCGTCGGAGCCGTCGAAGCTGCCGGAGAGCCGGCGGAAGGTGGTCCAAATGGCCGGCACAGCGATGTGGGCGGCTGCCAGCCAACGGCCGAAAGAGGCCAAAGAGGGCTTCGATGCGCTGCTGGCCGCGTATTCGAACGAGCCGGGGGTACATTACGCTATTGGACTCTTCCTGATGGATAGCGATCAGCATGCTGCGCTGGAGGAGTTTCAGAAAGAGCTGCGCACAAATCCCGATCATTGGCCGACGCTGCTGGCGGGTGCGTTTCTTGAGACCCGGCAGGGCACACCCGATATCGCGCTCCAGTTCGCGGAACGGGCGCGGAAGCTGGCGCCGGCGAATTACTTCTGGTTATGCGATGCGGAGATGGGCCGCGCACTGCTGGCCAAGGATCAGCCTGAAAAAGCCGTTCCTTTATTCGAGCGGGCGGTGAAACTGGAGCCGGACAACGCGCAGACTCATTTCTATCTGGAGCAATCCTACCGGCGCATCGGACGGAAGAGCGATGCGGAGCGGGAGAAAGCTGAGTTTATGCGCCTGAAAGCGCAGCAGGATCCGCAGAGCCTGCCGGGGAACAACGCGAATCGTTAAGGGCGGGCCGGAATCGTCAGGGAGCCGGCGATATTCGAGCCCTGATCGAGGACGATCACCCGCAGCTTCTGAATGGAGTCGCTGATCAGGTGGTCCTGCGGGAGGGGAAAGCCGTCCTTCATCGCGGCGGCGCGCTGGTCGGGCGTCAGGTGGATGGTGGAAGTGTTAATTGTCGGGTCTCCCACGGGTCCGGAAGCGCCCATATCGGCGACGAGAAATGTCAGGCCGCCGGTGAAATTGCCTCCTTCTTCGCGCAGCAGCAGATCCGCCGCATCGATCTGGATGGCCAGGGGCACGGACTTCGCGGCGTCCGGTCCTGGCGTCACGGTAATGCGCAGGCCAATGCCGGGATCGTCAGAGAGGCTCTGGAACGCGGCGGCTAACACGGGCTGCTGCTTCGCGGCGTCCGGCCTTTTGTCGGGAAACGCATAGTAACGCTGTCTCGCACGGAGCTTCAATCCTTTACGCTCCGTGGTCACGCGGACCTTGTGAAACTTGGAGTCCCAGTTATCCGCCGCCGGATCGTAGAAAATCGAGTAGCTGAAGGCGGCGTCCCTGGCAACTTCTTTAAGGACGGCTCGGATATCTTCCCCGAAGTAGGGCCATCCTCCGGTCAATCCGGCCATCATCTCCAGGTCGCGATTCAGGTCCGGGCTGGGGCTGCTGGTGTAGGTGAGCGGATTCACCGCGACGTTGGCCGCTGTGAGCGTTACGCTCAAATGCGGCACGTACAGCGCGCAATCTATCCAATCGCCGCTGCACGGGCTTTTGGTATTCCACACATTGGGCGTGCCGCTGGTTACCCAAACGATGTCCCTGCGACCGGGCAGCGCGGCGAGTTGATTGGCGAGGGTCTCGAGCGCAACGTAGGTCTTCTTGACCACCATTTCCTGGTCGATCCCGGCGGGCGGGGCATGGCTCGCGGCCTTCATCGCCTTATCGAGTACTTTTTCAATCTGCTGGGTCCAGGTTTTATCGTCATCGGACTTCGCGCCGGACTTTCCGATGGCGTGGATCGGACTGAGCGTGCCTTCGAGAGTCAATAGGTACAGATAAACCGACTCGCCCGATTCGAGTTGTTGCAGGGAGCGGCCGAGTTTGTGCCACGCGTCCAGCCGGTCCGCTTGGTTCTCATTCATCAGGTCGAAGAGGATCACAGTCGAGTGGGGCGCGGCGCTTGTCCGATTCGAATATTCGTGGGGAGCCAGCGGCGCGGTCTGCGGAGCGGGCGCGTTACGGCGAAAAAAAACAATTTGCTCCGCTTTGCCTTGATCCGACACCTGAAGGTCCGCGGCCTTTAGATCCTCGACCGGCTGGCCGCCGCTATCGACGGCAGCCACGCTGATGCGGACCAAGCTGGACGGGGCCTGCGCCAGAAGCGCGGACGCGGCCAATGCCAGACTACCAATCAACTTCTTCGTTATCGCCATAAATCCTCTTTTAACGGCTCGGCTCGGTGACTTCAATCACCCGGTCAACGGCCACGTCGTGCAGCACTTGTTTGCGGCCGCTGGGCCACAGAATCTGAATTTCCCTGGCTACGCGCGACGTTCCCAGACCAAAGTGGACGCGCGGATCGCTCGAACTTGCATAACCCGTACTGGTGGTGACGTGATTATATTGCATCGAACCATTGTCCGCCGTCAACCGGATTTGCGCGCCGATCCCCATGCGGTTGCTCTTGACTCCAGTCAGTTTTAGAAGAACCCAGTGGTTTTCGTTCCTGGTGGTATTGTGAAACACCTTCGCTTTACCGTTCAGCACGTTGACTACGAGGTCCATGCGGCCGTCGTTATCAAGGTCGCCGAACGCCGCTCCCCGGTTTGCCGAAGGCGTCTCAAAAGCCGGCCCGATGGTGGATGTCACGTCCTCAAATTTTCCGGTGCCAAGGTTGCGGAACACCGTATTAGGCTCCGCGTACTGGCGTTGGGTGAACTGGGCTACGTTGTCGAGCACGTTGGAGCGCGCCACATACAGATCCTTCCATCCGTCGTTGTCCAGGTCGACGATGGCGTTGGACCAGCCGGACATTTCCGCCGTGGTGAGCCCCAGTCCCGCCATCGCCGTCGCTTCGGCGAACTGGCCGTGTCCCAGGTTCTTGAACAGCGGGAAGGTCTGTTTCTCAATGGCGGTGACCCAGATATCGGGAAGGCCGCGGTTGAACAAATCCCGGAAGTCGACGCCCATGCCGGAGACCACGTTGCCGCCTTCCGTCAACGATACGCCGGCTTCATCGGCGACCTCTTCAAAGCGCTGGCCGCCGCGATTGTGAAAAAGCTGGTTGGGAAGATCGTCGTTGGCCACGAAAATATCCGGGAAGCCATCGCCGTCGAAATCGGCCACGGCCACACCCATCCCCCGGCCGGGATGCGCGGCGATGCCGGTCTCCGCCGATACATCCGTGAAAGTGCCGTCGCCATTATTCCGGTAGAGCGTATTGGGTAGAGGTTTGTACAGGCGCGGATTGCAGAACACCCGGTTTCCATTCAAGGCGCACGCCTGCTCCGTCTTCGGATCCCATTGGCAGTAATTCGCCACAAACAGATCCAGCAATCCATCGTTGTTATAATCCACCCAGGCCGCGCCCACGGACCACATCTTGCGGCCCGCAAACTGACCGCCGGTCACGCCGGCTTTCGCCGTCACGTCGGCGAACGTACCATCGCCGTTGTTGTGAAACAACTGGTTGCCGTTGACGCTGGTGACGAACAGATCAGGCCGGCCGTCGTTGTCGTAGTCGCCTACCGCGACCCCCATGCCATAGCCTGATCCGGCAACACCCGCTTTCTCCGTCACGTCGGTAAACGTGAGGTCGTGGTTATTACGGAACAGCCGATTTTTGAATTGCGGGCCGGTTTTCTGGAGCGAAGGCATGTCCGCGCCGTTCACGAAGTAAAGATCCGCATATCCATCGCCATCGAAATCAAAAATCGCCACGCCGCCCACCATTGCCTCAGGCTGATGTTTCTGGGGCGTGGGACCGCTATTACTGGTGAACCGCACTCCCGCACGGTCCGCAATCTCATCGAAGGCGATGGGCCCTGTCGGCGACGTGGCTGCAAGAAATGCGATCGGCAGATAAGGCAGCAAGCGTCTGACGCGCATCTACTATTTCGCCGCGACCGTGTACTTCAAGCTCTGCATGGTGGATGAATTGCCTTGCATCGCCGTGATCCGAAGTTCGCAATCGCCCGGCTTCGCGGGAGCGCTGATCTGCATCAGGATCGCGCCGGTCGCGTCGGGCGCCGGCAGGTCCGCCATCTGCTTGCCCAGCAGCTTGCCGCCGAGCAAAAACTCCGCCTGGATCTTCGCCTTGTCCGTGATTGCTTTATCAGGATAAACCACGAAGAACACCGTAGGCGTAGCGGTGGGAGCCAGATTCGTGCCCAGTTCCGGGACGATGCGCTCCCCCTTGGTCGCGTCGAGCTGGAATTCCAGAGGATCGGCAGGCGCCACTTTGCCATTCACCGGCTCCTTGTTTTGTAGCAGTAAAATGCTGCTCAGGCCCACTCCCTTTTGCTCGGGGCTCACAAAGGCGACCTTGCTGATGCTGGATTTTCCGGATTCACGATCGAGCACTGCCATATCCACGCTGTAGTGGCCGGGAGGAAGAGTCACCGGGTGAGTGAAAGAAATGGTCGTGGTGCGCGCCTTGGCCAGGTTTTCCTCGGGAATCTCATACGGCGAATCCTGGCTGAACTTGTCGACTACCTGCCCGTTTGAATCCTTCACCAGGGCCAGCAGCGAAACATGCATCCGGTATCGCTTCAGATCCGGCGAAGGCGTGGCTTGCAGGTTTCCGGCCGGGATCTCAAACACCACGTCGTTTTGCGAATTCGCTCCGCTGGGCCGGAACTGATAAGCGCCCGCCTTGAAATCGAACGAGTGCGGCGGCTGCTGCGCATTCAGCACGGCGAGTCCGGCCATTTCGAAAGGGGCCAGCGGCGCGACCGAACCAAATGCCGGCAGCGCGAAGTATCCGGTGCGGTTCTGTAAGCTCAAATCGCCGCGCGGCGTCTTCACGTCGATGGTTCGCAGGCGGCCGTCGTATTTGTCCGAACTCGGGTGATAGACGATCTCATAATGCGTGTCCACTTCGTCCAGGAGGCGTTGATAGGACTTGCGCAAGTCGTTCGTGCCGCCGATTAGAAATCCCCCGGTGCCTTCGGATAAAGCCCGCAGAGTCGCCTGCGTATCCGTGGTGCGCACGGCGTCCGATATGGTGTCGCCTTCGCGCATATTCGCCATGTTCTTGGCCGCGGTAGCGCCCGTGGCGCTCTGTGACGAGCTGGCCCTCACCGCGTTCTTCAAAGCGTCGCTCGATGCCTTGCCTGGGTCGGTCGAGTTGAGACCGTTCACGTCGACTGCATAGACCGTCACATCCGCTTTGTTCGCTTTGTCCAGGATCGATTTAAAAAGCTCCGGATTGTCTACCGTGACCAGTCCGGGGCTCAGAAGGAGCACTGATTTGCGCCCCGGAAGTGTCCCCAGTTGCCGGATCATCGCCAGTATCTGGTCCGTTTCCCGCATTCCTTCGATCGCGCCGAACTGGCGGCGCTGACCGGACTGATCCTGCCGGATGGGGGCAGGACTGGAGGTAATGCCCGCTCCCGTGCCGGCCGCCTGGGTACTCAATCCCAAACCGTTGAGTTTCGCCGTGTCCGCCACCGTGCCCCCGTTTGTCGAAGTTCCGTTGACGGCGGCTTGAATGGACGTTGCATTCGGCGATGCGTTGAGAACGGCGGTAGCTGCTTGTGCGAAATCCAATCCTCCGCCCGAGAACGCCCGGTCCGTCGCCGCCATGACATCATTTCGATTGGTCGTGAATGGCTGGATCACGGTGAGATCGTTTGTCAGGTTGAACACCGCTATCCACGTATCCGGCGGGATCTGGCCTTTTAGAAAATCCTTCACATCGTTTACCGCGTATTGCTTAATGCTCGAAAATGCGTCGAGGTTGGTAAATACGATGCAAATCAGGTTGATCGCTTTCAGCGGATTCGTGGCCGTGTTGGCGCCGGCAGTCGGGGCGGCTTGAGAGGGGCCTTTGCCCTTGCCTTCCACCTCATGTCCTTGCACCAGTTTAAAGGCGCGGATCTCCTGTTTGACTCCGTCTTCGAGTACTTCCAGGTCCCCCGGTTTCAGATTTTTCACCACTCGCCCCCGGGCATCGCGAACGATGACATCCAGTTGTACTTCCTGGACGGATTGCTTGATTGTAAGACCGGGATCCTGCGGAGCGGCATCCTGCGCGGGGACAAACGCCGCGGACAGCAGGAACGAAACGACGAGGGGAAACGAACCCGAGGCTGTTTTCATGGCACCTAAATTTTATCACCGGATCGCCCTGAATGCGCCTTTTTTCAGCGTCAGCCGTACCTGCCGCCCCCTGCCGTTCGGCCAATCTCGGTTTCGCGAGCTTACTCGCTCCTCAGCGTATCCGCCGGGTTCAACCGCGCGATCCGCGAGGCCGGGATCAAACTCGCGAGGGCAGTCGCCACCAGCAATCCGAACCCGACCGCAGCCAGCGTCATCGGATCGCCGGGCTGCACCCCGTAAAGATAGCTGTTCAGGAACCGCTCCAATCCGAAAGCCGCCGCGCTGCCTACTGCCACGCCGCCCAGCACCCAAATCAGCCCCGGCCTTAGCGCGGTTCCGATGGCTCGCCCGATGCCGGACCCCAACGCCATCCGTATCCCAAGTTCCTTTGTTCGCTCCGTTACCAGGTTTGAGATTAGCCCATAAATTCCCATTGCCGAGAGCAGCATCGCGAGTCCCGCGATGGTCCCCGCCAGTACTGCCAGCAGTCGCTCCAGCGTGAGTGCGTCCGTCTTCAAATCGCTCACGGATTGAAATGCCGCCATCGGCAACAAGGGATCGGCGGAGCGCGTCGCGTCTTCAATCGCCTTTGTCACCTGCGCGCCGTCGAGCGAACTGCGCACCACCCATTTGGGAGAGAACCAGGTGTGCACCATCTCTAATCCGCCGAACTGCGTGGCAGGCGTATAAACCATGGGAATTTGAGCAATGGGCCCGTAATCGCCCCACCCGGCCTGTTTATCCTGCACATCGCCAACGACTCCGACAACCGCGAGAGGGCTTTCTCCAAGTTTGAGCGGCATCCCCAACGGATCCCCGGCTTTGATGTATCGCTTTACGAATGCCTGATTGACGATGGCTACCTTGGCCGAATCGGCGCTGTCCGCCTGGTTGAACACGCGGCCTTGCATCAGAGGAATACGCAGGGCGGTAAAGTACTCGGGCGTGACATAGGCCATATTCGTGTTGTCGAAACGATCCGTTCCGGGAACCTGGAATCCAGTATTCAGAGCGCGTTCATAAGGCAGCGTCAGACCGACCGCTGCCGCTTCGATGCCCGGAGTATCATGCAACCGTACGATAGCTTTATCGTAAAGCTGATTCATCTGCGCGGAAGTCTTGTAGCGCGCATCCGCCATGGAAAATCGGGCGATCATCACATGGTTGGGATCGAAACCGGGGCTGAGATTCCATAGATGCAGGAAGGTGTGGAGGAACAATCCGGCGCCGAATAGCAGCGGCACCGTCAGCGCCACTTGGCCGCCAACCAGGGCCCCAAGGGAGAGGAATCGCTTCCGTCCGGCGACCCCGCGGCTCCCCGATTGGGCCGACCGCAGATCGACTCGCGTAGCCTGCCATGCCGGAGCCAGCCCGAACGCGATGCCCGCCAGCAGCGTCAAGGCCAGCGTCCCAACCAACACGCGCCAATCCAGCTCCACTGTTTCGAGAAAGGGAAATGTCAGAGCGCCGAAATCGCGCAATCCGGCCAGCGCGCCCCATCCTACGGCAGCACCCGCCATCCCGCCGAACAGCCCCAGCAAGGTGCTCTCGATCAGCAGTTGGGAGACGATTCGGGAAAATGGCGCCCCCAGCGCGAGGCGGGTGGCAATCTCGCCCACGCGTCCGGACGCGCGCGCCAGCAGCATCCCTCCGATATTCACGCAGCCGAGGATAAATACGATCCCCACGGCGGCCCACAACAGCATCAACGGCTGGCGCAGATCGCTGGTCATGCCTTCCTGCATCGGGATCACATCGAGGCGAACATTCTCATCCTTCTCGTAGGAATGTCCTTTTCTCAAATCCGCCATAAGCGAGGCGAGCTGCGCCGAAGCCTGTTGCCGGCTTGCGCCGTTCTTGATCCGGGCAAGAATGTTGTAATTGCTCCCGCTTCCTTCGCCGGTGATAGACGGACGAATCGGAGTCCAAAGGTCAGCCTTGGTGTCGGCGCGGAATCCGGCGGGCATGACGCCGACGACGGTGTAAGGTTCGCCGCGCAGAATCACGCCCCGGCCCACGATGCTTGGATCGTCGTGGAAGTACTTATGCCACAATGCGTGGCTGATAAGAACAACTGTAGGGCCGCCAGCGCGATCCTCATCGGCGGTAAATTCCCGGCCGATCATCGGACGGACGCCGAGGATGCGAAAGAATCCCGCCGATACCCGCTGCTGCTGCACATAAACGCCGTTGCCGTCGACGCCCAGATTGACACCGGTAACCCAATCGGAATAAACCGCAGCATCCAGCGAGGGAACGCGGTCCCGAATGGCCTCCCAATCCCGGCCGTCGTGGGAATTGTAAGCCTGGGAAGTCCCCCGATGCTCGAAAACGCGAACCACCTGAGCCAACCGGTCAGGCTCAGGGAACGGAAGAGGCCGCACAATCGCAGCATTGACGACGGCAAGCACAGCAGTATTCGCCCCGATGCAAAGAGCAAGGATCGCAATTACAGTGAGCGAAAAGCCCCAATTCTGTCGAATCAGGCGGAAAGCGTAGCGCAAGTCGTGCATATTGGGTACTCGGTTAAAGGTAAGACGAAAGATTACAAATACAGTTCCACGAAGTTTCGGTTACCGGTCAGAATAGTACCGATGAGCGCGAAAGCCGATAGAAGGTAGAGCGATCCTGATCTGCCAGAACCCAAATTCATCGCGGACGCGGACCTCAGCGAGAAAATTATTAATGGCGTTCGTCTGCGTGAGCCATCCGTCGATTTTCTGAGTGCGTCGGACGGCGGAACTCGCGGCCTGCCAGACCGCCAGGTGCTGGAGCTCGCAGTCGCAGCGGGTCGAGTCCTCGTATCCCATGATTGCAACACGATGACCGGAGAATTCTACCACCTCCTGAAGGAGGGTCATTCGAGCCCGGGGCTGGTCATCGTCCGTCAGGATCTGGACACCGGGGTGCCATCGAGGACCTACTACTGCTGATCTGGGCTGCCTCGGATGAGGAACTGCGTGACCGGGTGCGCTGGGTACCGATGGGAGGTTAAGGAGGTTAAGAGCGAACGGAATGCCGCGCCCGCCGCGCTGCGTCCATCTTGGCGTAGAAAGCGGGATCTTTCTCGCGTGCTTCCTGGCGCATGCGCTCAAATTCTTGCCTTTGCCGCACTAGATAGGCATCCACCATTTCCCGATTCTCCAGGTAGAAGGCGATCGCTCCCTGGATTTGTTGCAACGTCAGCGCTTGGAATGAGTCTGCGATTTCCTCCGGCGTTTCATCCCTCAGAAACGCATAAACCACCGAATCCAGCGACACCCGCGTCCCCGCCACATAATACCCGCCGTTCCGCTGCTCCACGTACTCCATACATCCAGTATACGCCGTGTTACACTTGAGTTTTTGGTTTCCCCCGGTAAACCGATTTATAACCCTGTGAGGAGTTTCTAAAGAGTGGCAGAAAAGATGCGGCATATTTTTACGTCCGAATCGGTGACCGAGGGTCATCCGGACAAGATGGCGGATCAGATCTCGGACGCCGTGCTGGACGCGGTGATGACCGAGGACCCTATGGGTCGCGTGGCTTGCGAAGTGCTGGTCACAACGGGAATTTGCGTGGTCTCCGGCGAGATCACCACGAAAACCTACGTCGACGTGCCGAAGCTGGCCCGCCAGGTAATTCAGGACATCGGCTATACCGATGCCGACATGGGCTTCGATTCGAAGACCTGTGGTGTGTTGAACACCATCCAGAGCCAGTCCCCCGATATCGCGATGGGAGTCGATACCGGCGGCGCCGGCGATCAGGGCCTGATGTTCGGCTTCGCCTGCAATGAGACGCCGGAGCTCATGCCGCTCCCCGTCATGCTCGCTCACAAACTGGTTCGCAAGTTGAGCGAAGTGCGCCGCGCCGGCACTCTGAAATTCCTCCGTCCCGATGGCAAGAGCCAAGTCAGCGTCGAGTACGTCGACGGCAAGCCGGCCCGCATCGACGCTGTCGTCGTTTCCACCCAGCACGATGACGATGTGTCGACTGAAACCCTGCGCGCCGAAGTGAAGAAGCACATCATCGATCCGATTCTGCCCAAGGATATGATCGATGCCAACACCAAGTTCCACATCAATCCTACTGGACGCTTCGTCATCGGCGGACCCCACGGCGATACCGGCCTCACCGGCCGCAAGATCATCGTCGATACCTACGGCGGCATGGGCCGGCACGGCGGCGGCGCCTTCTCCGGCAAGGACCCGACCAAGGTCGATCGCTCGGCCTGCTATATGGCCCGCTATGTCGCGAAAAACATCGTCGCCTCCGGCTTGGCCGACCGCTGCGAAGTGCAGCTCGCTTACGCCATCGGCGTCGCCGAGCCCGTTTCCGTCATGGTCGATACCTTCGGCACCGGCAAAATTGAAGAGGAGCGCCTCGTCGAACTGGTCCGCGCGAACTTCTCGCTGACCCCCAAAGGCATGATCGATTCTCTCAAGCTGCGCCGTCCCATTTATCGCATCACGGCCGCCTTCGGCCATTTCGGACGTACCGAGGACTCCTTCACCTGGGAAGCGACCGACAAAGCCGCCGCGTTGAAGGAAGCTGCCATGGCCTCGGCCGCGGCCGCGAAATAATTTTCATCGGAGAATAATATGAGCACTGCAACAACCACCGTCCCCTGTGACGTAAAAGATCTTTCGCTCGCCGATGCCGGCAAACGCCGCATCGAGTGGGCAGGCCAATCGATGCCCGTTCTGGCAACGATTCGCAAACAGTTCATCAAGACCCAACCCCTCGCCGGCATTCGCGTCGCCGCGTGCCTCCACGTCACCACCGAAACCGCCAACCTGATGATCGCCCTGCGCGACGGCGGGGCCAACATCACCCTCTGCGCCTCGAATCCTCTCTCCACCCAGGACGAAGTCGCCGCCTCGCTCGTTCGCGACTACCACATCCCGACCTTCGCCATCAAAGGCGAATCCAACGATTCTTATTACTCGCACCTGAACGCCGCTCTCGATTCCGCTCCGCAGTTCACCATGGATGATGGCGCGGATGTGGTCGGCCTTCTTCACACCAAGCGCAAGGAGCTGCTCGCGAACGTGATCGGCGGTACGGAGGAAACCACCACTGGCGTCATCCGCCTCCGCGCCATGGCCAAGGATAAGGTGCTCGCCTATCCGATCATCGCCGTCAACGACGCGCTCACCAAACACCTCTTCGACAATCGCTACGGCACCGGCCAGAGCACCCTCGACGGCATCATCCGCGCCACCAACGTTCTGCTCGCTGGACTCAACGTCGTCGTCGCCGGCTACGGCTGGTGTGGACGCGGCGTCGCGATGCGCGCCAAAGGTATGGGCGCGAACGTCATCGTCACTGAGATCGATCCCACCAAGGCCATCGAAGCCGTCATGGACGGTTTCCGTGTCATGACCATGTCCGAAGCCTGCCCCATTGGCGACATCTTCATCACCGTCACCGGCAACAAGAACGTGATCGCCCGCGATCATTTCGAGAAACTCAAAGGCGGAGCCATCCTCGCCAACTCCGGCCACTTTAATGTCGAGATCGATCTCGACGCGCTGGCCTCCGTCTCCTCCAGCCGCAAGGAAGCGCGGCCTTTTGTCGAGGAGTTTTCAATGAAAGACGGCCGCAAGCTCTACGTGCTCGGCGAAGGCCGCTTGATCAACCTCGCCGCCGCCGAAGGCCACCCCGCTTCGGTCATGGATATGAGCTTCGCCAACCAGGCTCTTTCAGCCGAATTCATGGCGAAGAATCACGCCAGCATGGAAAACAAGGTTTACTCCGTGCCTGAAGAGCTCGATAAACAGGTCGCGAAGATGAAGCTCGAATCCATGGGCTTCTCGATCGACAAGTTGTCGGCGGAGCAGGAAGAATACCTCGCCGGCTGGAACGAAGGAACCTAATCGGTGGCGCGAGCTTTAGCTTGCAGCGTCGGCTTCAGCCGGCGTCGTTAATAATTAATGCGGGGCGCTCGAATGCGCCCCGTCTTTTTGTGGAGCGCAGAAAATCATGGCATTACTCGAAGGTTGTAAGCATTCATTGGAAATCACCGTCCCGGTGGCGGAAGTCGAAAAGGAAACGGAGCGCGCCGTCGCTGAAATTCAGCGTAAGGTGAGGCTCCCCGGCTTCCGTCCCGGCAAGGCTCCTCTGGGCTTGGTAAAGCAGCGCTTCGCCGGCGATATCCGGCAGGATGTGCTCGAGAAACTGGTCCCTCGCTTCTTCCGCGCCGCCGCCGATAAGGACCACCTGCAAGTGGTCGGCCAGCCCAACGTCAGCGACGTCCATTTTCACGCGGGCGAGCCGGTCACCTTCAAAGCCGAGTTCGAAGTCGCGCCTACGTTCGAGCTGGGCGAATATCGCGGCGTCACCATCACCTATGACGAGCCTGAAGTCACCGATGCCGAAGTCGATGCCCGCATTGAAGAAATTCGCGAACAAAAAGCCGAGTACGTCAATGAGGATCCGCGTCCACTGGTCGATGGCGATTACGCCGTCGTGTCTTTAGAGAGTCTTTCCGGCGTAGCCGAAAAAGTGTCGCAGGATGAGCTGATGTTAAAAATCGGCGACGACGCGACCATGAAGGAATTCAGCGAAAACCTCCGCGGCGCGTCTCCCGATGATGTAAGAGAGTTCGAAGTAACTTATCCCGAAGATTACGATCGCAAGCCTCTGGCGGGACGCACGGTGCGTTTCAAGGCAACGTTGAAAGCCGTGCGCCGCAAGGAACTCCCCGAAGTCAACGACGAGTTCGCCAAGGATCTCGGCGACTATCAAACCGTCTTCGAACTCAAGGAAGCCGTCCGAAAATCCCTCAAGCATGACCGCGAGCATAAAGCTCAGGACAACGCCAAACAACAGCTCCTCGATAAACTGGTCGACGCCCACGATTTCCCGGTGCCCGAGACATATATCGACCGGCAAGTAGAGATCAACGTCGAAAATCAATTGCGTACTTTAGCCCAGCAAGGCATCGACCCCCGCGGCATCAAGCTGGACTGGGCGAAGGTCCGCGAAACACAAAAAGACAAAGCCGCCCGCGACGTAAAAGCATCTCTTTTACTCGATAAAGTGGCCGATCGCGAAGCCATCGGAGCCACCCAGGAAGAAATCGACCGCGAAGTGCAAAAAATCGCCCGCCAGCAGCGCGAAGCCGTCGCGGCAGTGCGTGCGAAACTCCAAAAAGAAGGCGCCATCGCCAGAATCGCCGGCCACATCCGCACCGAAAAAACCCTGGCATTCCTGTTCGAACACTCGCGCAAAGAAGCAGGAAAACCGGACCCAGCAGCCAGCACCCAGCAGCCAGAATAAGGCCGGAGTGGCGCGAGCTTCAGCTTGCAGCGTCGGCATCAGCCCACCTCATATGCCGACACCAACCCTGACCGTCAGGGAGGGGATTCAGCTAGGCTGTCTTCGCCTTCATTGTGTTGCCCTGGCAGGGTGAAGATGGCCTAGTATTCCCGCCGGCCGCCCGCATCGCACTCGGGTAATGGAACCGCCTCTTGTGGGGCCGCCAATCTTGGCGGCAGCCGCCCTTTCAGGCGGCCGTCTTTCCCACAACTTCCCGTCAACAAATAAACCGCAAACGTAGCCAGCCAGTGCGCCCCTTCATAATGCTCCGACGCCACCGCCGCCAACCCCGCCGCAGTATGCAAATCCGCAAGCTCCTCGAACTGGCCGCTGGCCCCTGGCCCCAGGCCCCTAGCGATTCCCCGCAACATCCAAGCCCTGCTCAAATTCAACCCATCCAAATGCGAGAACTTTGGATCGCTAGGATCCGGCGAAACCACCGGCCTCAACCCCGACACATCCGGCAGAAATTCCCTAAACCACCGCTCAAACTCCTCCGCCGAAAGCACCCTCCGCATCACATCCGCCTCCGCCAAACAAGGAGACAGAAAGTCCTCGCCCGAAGGTTCATACCCAATCGGAGCATTCCTGTCTTTGAAATAAAAATCCCGCGCCCTCCGCTCAAACAACTCGCAGCGATGCGAATCCAGCACCAGCCCCAGCGCAAACGCCGTATTGCTATGCTCCCCGGATCGCACCGGATAAGGCAGCTTCGCAAGCCAACCCGAAAATCGCTCCAGCACCGCGTCCTCCAGCGGTCTCAAAACTTCAGACCGCAGCTCCGCCGCCAAAGTCAGCAGCCACGCCAGCCCATAAGGACGCTCAAACGCCGCCCTTCCCGCGTCGTTCAAATACCGCACCTCAGCCGCGATATTCTCTTCCGTGATATTCCGCGCCAGAGCCGCCCGAGCCTCCGCAGCAAACTCCGCATCGGGAAACAGCCGTGCTAATCGAGCCAACAGCCAATGACCATGAACAGCCGAATGCCAGTCATAACACCCATAAAACGCCGGCGTCAAAACCCGAGGCGCAGCCACATCCAAATCCGACCGCAAGGTATGCGCAATCTTATTCGGATACTCCCGCGAAACGCAATCCAGCGCCATCCGCGCAAACCGCGAAGCCATCCCCCAATCCACCCCGCCCTCCTGGCTCCTGGCTACTGGCTGCTGGCTACTCTCTTTATGTTCCCCCAGCCGCGGCGCACGAGCCAGCACACGACCCGGCGTTTCACTTAATCTTGGA
>Ga0116129_1000589_pt1 | contig 22960 bp, 23 predicted proteins | sample June2015DPH_17_2_FD_89732 | JGI IMG/M metagenome (GOLD analysis project Ga0116129, IMG submission 89732) | Peatland microbial communities from SPRUCE experiment site at the Marcell Experimental Forest, Minnesota, USA - June2015DPH_17_10 | ecosystem: Environmental > Terrestrial > Soil > Wetlands...
CGAGTCAGGAACGTGCCGGCGAGGATGAAAAACGGGATCGCCATGATGCCGAAATTGTCCAGGCCGGAAAACAGTTTCAGCCCGACGCTCTCGATCGGCACCTCGGTCATCGTGAACAGGAAGGTCAACACGGTGAGGCCGAGCGAAATCGAGATAGGCATTCCCGTCAGCATCAGGGCAAACAGCAGTCCGAAGATAAGAGCCGCGCTCATTAATCTTCTCCCCGCCCGATTGGTGCCGTAGGGCTGACTTCGATGCCGTCGATGTTGGTTGCATCGTGGTGCGGCAGAGCGCCGGTCCAGAAGTAGGTCCATGATACCTGCATGAACCGGAAGCTCATCAGATAGGAGCCGAGCGGAATACAGGCGTAGACGATCCAGCTCGGCAGTTCGAGATCGGGCGAGACCTGGTCGGTGCTCATCAGTTCAACGACGAATTTCGCGCCCATGGTGCCGACGACGGCGGTGAACAGCACCCCGCCGAGCAGGCCGAACAGGATGACCCCCTTCCTCCATCGCGGATTGAGCCGATTGATCAGGACGTCGACGCCGACATGGATGCCGGTTCGCACGCCATAGGCGGCGCCGAACTTCGCCATCCAGATGAACATGTAGATGCACAGCTCCTGCGCCCAGGAGATGTGAATCTGGATCAGATAGGGATACAGAAACGGCACGCCGGTGCCGAACCGGTGCACCACGGAAACGAAAATCAGAATCGTCGCGGCCGCCATCAGCGAGGCAATTATGATTTCCTCGAGCCGATCAAGGATACGAAGCATCTCTCCCCCTCGTGCGCCGCCGCCAGGCCGGGCGTATGGTTTTCAAGGTGTTGCGAAGTGTACGGCGGCCGATACCCGCGACCCGTCCGCCGTGCAAATGAAAAACGAACTCCCGCGGGCGGCGCCCGCCGCGACAGCTCGCTTGCTTGGCTTAGTGGCTGGCTCCGCCGGTTTCCTTGATGAACTCGTCGATCAGCGGCTGGCCGACCCGGCTTGCGACATCCTTGTAGACCGGATCCATCGCCTTGCGCATGGCGGCGTCCTGCTCCGGCGTCAAGTTGATGAATTCAGTCTTGCCGGACTTCTTGATCTCGGCCAGCGCGTCGTCGTTTTCCTTCGCCGACTGGCCGTTGCCGAAAATGGTTGCTTCCTTCATGGCCCTTTCGCATTGCGCGCGAATATCGGCAGGCAAGCCGTCCCAGAACTTCTTGTTCACGACCACGACATAGCCGATATAGCCATGGTTGGTCATGGTTATGTATTTCTGCACTTCATGCATCTTCTGGGTGTAGATGTTGGAGGTGGTGTTTTCCTGGCCATCGACCACACCGGTCTGCAGCGCCTGATAGACCTCGCTGAACGCCATGACCTGCGGGATCGCACCCAGCGCGCGGAATTGCGCTTCCAGGACCTTCGACGACTGGATGCGAAATTTGAGACCCTTGTAGTCTTCCGGCGTGATCAGCTTCTTGTTGGCGCTCATTTCCTTGAAACCGTTGTCCCAATAGGCGAGACCGGTCATCCCCTTCGGCTCGAGCAGCTTGAGCAGCTTGGCGCCGAGCGGCCCATCGGTGACTTTGCGCAAAGTGGTGAGATCTGGCAGGATATACGGAAGATCGAACACCTCGAACTCCCGCACCCCGATCGGGCCGAACTTGGAATTCGAGGGCGCCAGCATCTGAACGGCGCCGAGCTGCAGCGCCTCCAGCTCTTCCTTGTCCTTGTAGAGCGTCGAATTCGGATAGACTTCGACCTTGACCTTGCCGTCGGTGTATTTCTCCGCCAGTTCCTTGAACTTTTCGGCGGCGGCCCCTTTGGGCGTGTTCGAGGCCACCACGTGGCTGAACTTGATGACGATCGGCGCCTGCGCCGACGCCGGCCCTGCAAGCGCCAATGCCGCGACCGACGCGGCCGCGGCCAGTATCAACTTACGCATGTTCCCTCCCGCTTGTTTTTTGCAAGGCGCGCGCGAGCAGCGCTGCCCCAATTCTGACGATGCCGGTCGCACCAATACAGAGAAGCCGATGGAAACACCATTGCCCCTTTAGCAGGGGCCGCTTTGTCGTATTGTGCAGCGCAATATGACGGTTTCGTTGTCAGAACCAGGCAGTGCTCTCTCTCCGATTTGGGGTGGGATCAAGAACCGCCCGCGGCACATGGGCACGACGGGCAAATCACCTCCGCCTTCACTCTTGGGGCTTTCTCGTCATTGCGAAGCAATCCAGTCTTTCTTTTCCCGGCTTCTGGATTGCTTCGCTTGCGCTCGCGAGGACGGTGAAAGCGCTCAGCCCGCCGCCACCGCCGGGATGTCGCGCTGGCGCTTCATGACGATCTTGTTGAGCGCCCCGAGATAGGCTTTGGCGGAAGCCACCAAGGTGTCGGGATCGGACGCCCGCGCGGTCATCGAGCGGCCTTCATGGGCAAGCCGCACCGAAACTTCCGCCTGCGCGTCGGTGCCTTCGGTGACCGCGTGGACCTGATAGAGTTCCAGCTTCGCCTCATGCGGCACCAACAGCTTGATGCAGTTGAACACCGCGTCGACCGGACCGTTGCCTTCGGCTTCCTCGATTTTGACCTGGCCGTCGATGTTGAGCTTCATGGTGGCGCGTTGCGGCCCGTGGGTGCCCGCGATCACCGTCAGCGACGTCAGCTTGATCCGGTCATGCGCGTTGGCGATTTCCTCATCGACCAGCGCCTCGATGTCCTCGTCGTAGATGTCCTTCTTGCGGTCGGCGAGCGCCTTCATCCGCGTGAAGGCGTCTTCCAACTGGTTGGCGCCGAGCTTGTAGCCCATCTCCTCCAGCTTGTGCACGAAGGCATGACGCCCGGAATGCTTGCCGAGCACCAGCGACGACTGTTTCAGGCCGACCATCTCGGGGCGCATGATTTCATAGGTCGAGGCGTCCTTCAGCACGCCGTCCTGATGGATGCCGCTTTCATGCGCGAACGCGTTGCGGCCGACGATCGCCTTGTTGTACTGCACCGGGAACGAGGTTGCCGCCGAAACCAGTTTCGACGCCCGCGTCAGCATGGTGGTGTCGATCTTGTTCCACCACGGAAACCGGTCGTTGCGCACGTTGATCGCCATCACGACTTCCTCGAGCGCGGCATTGCCTGCCCGCTCGCCGATGCCGTTGACGGTGCATTCGATCTGCCGCGCGCCGCCGGCGATGCCGGCCAGCGAGTTCGCCACCGCCATGCCGAGATCGTTATGGCAGTGCACCGAGAATACCGCCTTGTCGGAGTTCGGCACGCGCTCAATGAGGGTGCGCATGAAATGGGTATATTCTTCCGGCACGGTGTAGCCGACGGTATCGGGAATATTGACCGTGGTGGCGCCGGCCTTGATCACGGCCTCGACGATCCGGCAGAGAAAATCCATTTCGCTGCGGGTGCCGTCCTCGGCCGACCATTCGACGTCGTCGATATGGTTGCGGGCGCGGCTGACATTGGCGATCGAGGTTTCCAGCACCTGCTCCGGCGTCATGTTGAGTTTGACCCGCATGTGCAGCGCCGAGGTGGCGATCACGGTATGGACGCGGCCGCGCCGGGCGAATTTCACCGCTTCGGCGCAGCGGTCGATATCCCTGGGATGGGCGCGCGACAGGCCGGCGATCACCGAATTTTTGGAGCGCCGGGCGATCTCGCTGACCGCCTGAAAATCGCCTTCGGAGGTGATCGGAAAGCCGGCCTCGATGATGTCGACGCCCATGTCGTCGAGCATTTCGGCGATTTCGAGCTTCTCCTCGAAGCTCATGGTGGCGCCGGGGCATTGTTCGCCGTCGCGCAAGGTGGTGTCGAATATAACGACGCGGTCCTTGTCGGACTTGTTGACGGTGGTCATCTCTGCAATTCCTTGTAGGTGGTGCGCTGCTGGTTGCGCGCTGGAGGGTCTGGTGAATCTCGCGCAGCCCCTGAGTTCCCAGGCGCAAACCGCCCAGACGGCCCTCAGGGGCCGATAAGCAGCAGAAGCCCGCCAAGCGACAGGGTGGGCAAGGACGCAGCCGGAATCGCGATCGGACGGACGGCATTGGCCGCTCCCCCCTGAATTCCGTACTTGCCGCTGCGAATCAGCATTGCCAGACCCTTGGAAAGCGCAAATCCTCGGCCAAAACCATTGACGGTTGGTTGCCGAAAGGCGCTTTGGGGCCCGTTCTAAACGAGAAATAGCTGAAACTGCAATGCCAAAAGATGGTCAGGGTGGGTGACCTAATGCCCTGTCCCGGACGCGGTGCGGCGTTCTTCACGCTGCTCCGCAGAGCCGGGACCCATTTTTGGCGGTAATGGATTCCGGATCAGCAGCGCACCGCTGCGCGCCGCGCCGCATCCGGGGCACGCGCTCAAAGGTTTACTTCGCCGCCTTCGCTCCCGAAGCCTTTTTCGCCCTTGCCCTGTTGTTCGCTTTACCCTTGCCCTCCTGCTCCAGCGCCTTCCGCACCTCCCTGAATTCCGCGAGCGACGCCTTGTCGGCGCGCGGAAACCGCAAATGGAGATTTTCAAGTGCACTGACGATGGTTGACCCGATCACCACCCGCGCGAACCATTTGTGATCGGCGGGCACCACATGCCAGGGCGCCTGTGACGTCGAGGTGTGCCGCACGATATCCTGATACACCGCCTGGTATCTCGACCACCATGCGCGTTCGGTGATATCGGCCATCGAAAACTTCCAGTTCTTGGCAGGCTGATCCAGCCGGTCGAGAAAGCGCGCGCGCTGCTCCTGTTTCGATATGTTGAGGAAGAACTTCAGGATGATGACGCCGTTGCGCGCAAGGTAGCGTTCGATCGCCGAGATGTCCTCGAACCGTTCGCGCCAGATGTTTTTTGTCACCAGCGCCGGCGGGAGGTTCTCCTTGGCGAGGAATTCCGGATGCACCCGCGTCACCAGGCATTCTTCGTAATAGGAGCGGTTGAAGATGCCGATGCGACCGCGCTGCGGCAGCGCAATCATGCAGCGCCACATGAAGTCATGGTTGAGTTCGAGGGGTGACGGCTGCTTGAACGAATGGACTTCGCAACCCTGCGGATTGACGCCGTCGAACACGCTCTTGATGGCGCTGTCCTTTCCCGCCGCATCCATGCCTTGAAAGATCAGCAGTATCGACCAGCGGTCCTGCGCGTAAAGCTTTTCCTGGGAATCGCTCAGGCGTTTGCGGTTGGCTTCGATGATCTTTTCGGCCTTGTCCTTGTCGAGACCGCCCTTGGCGTTGGTCTTGTGCGACCTCAGGTGAAACTCGCCCGATCCGTCGTGGCGGAACGGTGCAATGAAGGGGTTCAAATGGTCGGCAAGAGATTGCGGAGGCTGCTTGCTCATGACATCCCTAGCTCCGGTTGGTGAATGACGCCGCCGTCCGCGCCTCAATGAACGCGATGACAAAGCGCGGCATCGCCGAGGTGAGATCGCCGCGCCCGCGCACCAGGTGGATCGCGGACAGTTCGGGTTGGGATTGCTCTGCGAGGTTAGCCTCGATCCTGGCGCGCAACGCCTCGCCGGGGCTGTCGACATCCAATATCCTGATCATCGCGATGGCCGCGCCCGAGACCACGCAATCCCAATATGCGGCGGCGCGATAGTCGGACGAAGTCAGGCCGGTTTCCTCCTCGACTTCGCGGCCGACGCTGCCCGACATATCGACGGCGCCGTCGCTGATATCGTCGATATCCGGCGTTCCCGACGGAAAGTAGATGCTCCCGGCATTGGCGGTATGATCGCCCATTTCGCCCATCACGAAAGCGCCGTCGGAAGCGCGCAGCGCGCCCATGCCGAAACCGTTGAACACCTCGCGGTCTGGAAAGCCCCAGTCGCGCCACGCCAGAAAGCTGGCGAAATCGGCCTCGAAATAGTCGGCGCTGAAGCGGTTCTCGGTGAAAGCCGCATTGCGCCCCAGCAGGATGCGGCCGTTCCAGAGTTGCGGTTTCTCGCGCCGCTGGGCTGCGAAGTGCTTGTCGATATCCTCGCGCCGCTCGTCTGCGAACCGCCACGTCCATGGCTGGACGCGCAAGGCCAGCGTCGTGACGCGGTGAATGACCGTAGGCGCCAGGACAATCATCAATCGGCGTTATTTCGCATTCGTCCCGGTCGTCTTGCCGGCCTGCTCGACATATTTGTTGGTCCAGGTCTTGCTGACGTCGATATTGGCTTTCGCGACTTCCGGCGAGCTCTCGCTGAACATCGCGAGCACGGCGTCGGCGCCCTTGGGATCCATCTTGCCGGTTTCCGAATACATCGGGATCGTGTTCTTGAGCGCCGCCAGATAGAGTTCCTTGTTCTTGCCGACCATCTCGGCGGGCATTTTCGCCATGATATCTTCCGCCGAATGCGAATGAATCCAGCCAAGCGTATTGACGATCGCATTGGTCAGGGCCTGCACGTCATTCGGGTGCGAAGCGACCCACGCCGCGGTGGAGTAGAGCGCGCCGCCCGGATATTCGCCGCCGAACACGGCCAATGTATCCTCTCGCGTGCGCGTATCGCTGAGGATACGCAGGTCCGGATGGCCGCCTTGCAGCATGGTGGCCGACGGGTCCACCATGACGGCCGCGTCGATCTCGCCCTGCTCCATCGCCGCGATCGCGGTCGCGCCGAGACCGACGCCGATCACGGACGCGCTCGCCGGGTCGAGGCCGTTCTTCTTCAGGAGATATTTGAGAAAGAAATCGGTCGAGGAACCCGGCGCGCTGACGCCGACTTTCTTGCCGGCCAGGTCCTTGATCTCCTTGATCTGGCCATTGTGCGAGGGCGACACCACCAGGACCAGCCCCGGATAGCGGTCATAGACCACGAAAGCCACCAGCTCCTGTTTCCTGGCCGCGAGATTGACGCAGTGGTCGAAATAGCCGGAAACCACGTCCGCGCTGCCGCCGAGCACGGCCTTGAGCGCATCGGAGCCACCCTTCAGATCGACCAGTTCGACCGACAGCCCCGCCCTGTCGAATTCGCCGAGCTGCTTTGCCAGCACGGTCGGCAGATAGCACAGGCAGGCGCCGCCCCCGACCGCGATCGTGATCTTGCCTTGCGCCACGGCAATATCCGACATCAGAAACAAAGCCAGCAGCGTCCCGGCAAACCTGCCAAAAATCGTCCTCATGACTTCCTCCGTACCTTCTGTCGCAGGCACGATAGAGCAGCACATGTCGCTTGAGAAGCTGGCGCCGCAAGCCGCGGCGTGTCATTCCGGGATTCGCCGTCTGGCGCAGCCCCGGAAAGACGCCGATGAGGGATCGACGGAATACCTCTACCCCCGTCCCTCGGCCGCCGCCGGTCGCCACACCAGAAGGCGCCGTTCGACCAGCGTCACCGCGAGATCAATCAGAAGCACGAAGGCGGACAGCACGAACATGCCGGCGAACACGCCGGCGACGTCGAACACGCCTTCGGCCTGCTGGATCAGATAGCCAAGCCCCGCCGCGGAGCCGAGATATTCGCCGACCACGGCGCCGACCACGGCGAAGCCGACCGAGGTATGCAGGGAGGAGAACATCCACGACAGCGCCGAGGGCCAGTAGACGTGCCGCATCAACTGCCTTTCGCTCATGCCGAGCATGCGGCCGTTATCGAGCACCGTGGACGAGACCTCCTTGACGCCCTGATAGACGTTGAAGAACACGATGAAGAACACCAGCGTGACACCGAGTGCCACCTTCGACCAGATGCCGAGCCCCAGCCACAGCGCGAATATCGGCGCCAGCACCACGCGCGGCAGCGCATTGAACATCTTCACATAGGGGTCGAACACCGCGGCGATCCGGGGCTGGCGCGCGAACCAGAAGCCGACCATGACGCCGGCAAGCGAGCCGATCGCGAAAGCGAGGATCGACTCCCATAGCGTGATCGCCAAATGTTTCCAGATCACGCCGCCGGCGAACCAGTCAACGATCTGGCGGCCGATATCAACCGGATTGGAGAAGAAGAACGGCGGCAACAGCATGCGGCCGAACACCGGCACGGTCGCGAGCAATTGCCACAGTCCCAGCGCGACGACGGCGACGAGTACCTGCAATAAGAGAAGTTTCAGGCGGGACATGGTCTGCAGTCAATCCATCCATCGTTCCTGCGAACGCAGGGCCCCATGACCACCACCGCCGATGGCTGAATCAAGATCCGGCCGCGGCCACCTGCCTCAAATCGCACCGGCACGGCGCATGAATCCCCGCTTTCGCGGGGACCCACGTGTTGGAAATCTCGCGTCGCCTCACGGCTTCGCAGCGGTGCCGATCAAGCCAGTCGCGCCTTTGGCGTGACCATCCAGCGCCTTGATCAGTTCGTCGCGCGTCATCCCGGCCTGCAGCGCCGCCGGATCGAGATCGGTCGCGATCAGCGTGAAGATGTAATGATGCGGCGCGCCGGCTGGCGGGCAGGGTCCGAAATAACTCGCCATCTTCATCGTGCTTTGGCCGCCGACATATTTGTCGCTCGCTGCGGAAACTTCGCCCTCGGCAAATCCGGTGACGGAGGCCGCAATGCCGTAGGCCACCAAGTGGCTGACGCCGCCCGGCGGACGGCCCTCCGGATCGAACATCAGCAGCGCGAAACTCTTGGTGCCCTGTGGCGGGTTGGCCCAGGCGAACGCCGGCGATACGTTTTCGCCGATGCAATTCGGATTGGACTTGTTGTTGCCGGTGTTCTTTACCGGAATCGGCGCGCCATCCTTGAAGGCGGGCGAAGACAGCGTGAACGCACCTTGCGCGCTGGCCTGGTGCGAGCCGCAGAATGCCGTCAAAGCGACGGCTCCAGCCAAAATCAAACCACGTAAAAGCATGACATCTCCCTGTTGTCTTAAATGTCGGTGATCCCAGTGTAGCGATCGCTCTCTCGAGATCAAGACGGCATCACCCGGCTCCCGATTGCGCGTAGCCCTTCAACACCTCGGCCTTGAGAACACTCCATATTTCACGATGAAGTGAGTGAAATTCCTGCTCCAGCCGAATCTCGAAAATATCGCGTGGCCGCTCTAGCGCCACCCGCCAGTCGCCGATGATGCGCGCATTCGGCCCCGCCGACATGATCACGACGCGGTCGGCCAGCGCGATCGCCTCCTCCAGATCATGGGTGACGAACAGCACCGCCTTGCGATCGGCATTCCATAAATCCAGCAGCAGATTGCCCATGATCTGCCGGGTCTGGGCGTCGAGCGGCCCGAACGGCTCGTCCATCAGCAGTATCTTGGGATCTCGGATCAAAACCTGCGCGAGGCCGACGCGCTTGCGCTGTCCGCCCGACAGCATATGCGGATAGCGATTGCCGAAGGCCCCGAGCCCGACCGAGGTCAGCCAGGCTTGCGCGCGCTCCAGCGCTTCCGCGCGCGATGTGCCTGACACCTCCAGGCCGATCGCGACATTATCGATCGCGGTCTTCCACGGAAACAGCGCATCGGCCTGGAACAGATAGCCGGCGTCCCGGTTGAGGCCGCCAAGCGGGGAATCGAAAATCCGGACGGTTCCGGATACGGGTCTAAGCAGGCCGGCGGCGATATTGAGCAGCGTCGATTTCCCGCATCCGGTGGGGCCGACGATGGCGACGAACTCGCCGTGCTCGATCCTCAGCCTGGCCCGCTCCACCGCGGTGTAGAAGCGCGAACCGGCAATGCGAAACGCCACCGTCGCGTCCTCCAGCGCGACCGCCGTCGGTATTGCCGTGTCCACCGCATTCCCCTCCAACGCTGTACGATCCCCTTAGCGGCTGCGAAGGATAGTTTCAACCGCGTGACATAACATGCTAATCGATTGTTCAACCTCCCCTGGAGGGTAATTGAGATCGCACGCAATGCCGACCCCACCCCTGATCGCATTTGCGCATGTAGGCAAGAGTTTTGGCGGCGACCGCGGCGCCAAACCTGTGCTGGCCGTGGACGATGTTTCGCTCGACGTCGCCGAGGGCGAATTGCTCGCCGTCGTGGGCGGCTCCGGTTCGGGAAAAACCACGCTGCTGCGGCTTGCCAGCCGCCTGATCGAGGCCGACGCGGGCCACATCAGCGTCGAAGGCCAGGACGTCCGCGCGGCCGATCCGATCAGCTTGCGTCGCCGCATCGGCTATGTGTTCCAGAGCGGCGGCCTGTTCCCGCATATGAGCGTCGCCGACAATATCGGCATCACCCCAAAGCTGCTCGGCACGCCTGCGGCGGAGATCTCCGCTCGCGTCGATGAGTTGCTCGACCTGGTGCGGCTGGAGCGCAACCAGCACCGCGATCGCCTGCCGCATCAGCTGTCGGGCGGGCAGCGCCAGCGCGTCGGTGTCGCCCGCGCGCTTGCCGCGCACCCGCGGATCGTGCTGATGGACGAGCCGTTCGGCGCGCTCGATCCCCTCACCCGCGATGCGCTCCGCGACGATTTTCGCACGCTGCACGAGAGGCTCGGGCTGACCACGGTCATTATCACCCACGACATGAGCGAGGCCATGCTGCTGGCCGACCGGATCGCGGTGATGCGCGCGGGAAAACTGCTGGCCCAGGGCACTCCAGCGGAGCTCTCGAAAAGCATCGATCCCTATGTCGGCGAACTGCTGCGCACGCCGCGGCGGCAGGCCGAGCGGCTTAACGTGCTGTTGCCGCGGGACGGCGCGGCATGAGCCTGTTCGAAGATGCACGCTGGGGCGAAGCGCTGCGGCACCTGCCGGACTATCTCGGCAACCATGTCCGCGTCAGCGTCGCGGCGCTGGCGCTGGGCCTGATGATCAGCCTGCCGCTGGCGACCTTCGCGCGCAACCGCCCGCTGATGCGTTCCGCGCTGCTCGGGCTAGCCAGCATCGTGCAGACGGTGCCGGGGCTGGCGTTATTGGCGCTGTTCTATCCGCTGCTGCTGGCGCTCGCCGAGTTGTCATTGTCGTGGTTCGGATTCGAATTTTCCGCGTTCGGATTTCTGCCCGCGGTGCTGGCGCTGGCGCTCTATTCCATGCTTCCGGTGCTGCGCAACACCATCACCGGCCTGCGCGGCATCGATGCCGGCCTCCTGGAGGCAGCCCAGGGTGTCGGCATGACGCCGCGTCAGTCACTGTACATGGTGGAGCTGCCGCTGGCGCTGCCGGTGATGATGGCGGGGATCCGGACCGCGGCGGTCTGGGTGATCGGCACCGCGACGCTGTCGACGCCGATCGGCCAGACCAGCCTCGGCAATTACATTTTCGCGGGGTTGCAAACCCAGAACTGGGTGTTCGTGCTGTTCGGCTGCCTTGCGGCTGCCGTACTCGCGATCGCGGTCGATCAATTGCTGGCATTGATCGAGATCGGCATTCGCCGGCGCAGCCGCCTGCGGGCCTCACTCGGCGGGATCGGCATTGCGGCGCTGGTCGCGGCGACGCTGGTGCCGGTGCTGGCGCGTTCGCCGTCGACCTACATCGTCGGCGCAAAGACTTTCGCCGAACAGTATGTGCTGGCGGCGCTGATCGCGCAGCGGCTGCGGGCTGACGGGTTGTCGGCCAGTTCGCGCGAGGGCCTCGGCTCCAGCGTGATTTTCGACGCGCTGGCGTCAAATGATATCGACGTCTATGTCGATTATTCCGGGACCCTGTGGGTCAATCAGTTTCACCGCACCGATATCAGGCCGCGTGAGGCGCTGCTGGCGGAATTGAAGGCGATGCTGGCGAAGCAGCAAATCACCCTGCTCGGCGAACTCGGTTTTGAGAACGCTTATGCGCTGGTGATGCCGCGCGAGCGCGCCGAGCAACTTGGAATTCATTCCATCGCCGACCTCGCCCCGCACACCGCGACGATGTCGATCGCGGCGGATTATGAATTTTTCTCACGGCCGGAGTGGGCCGGGCTAAAGAAGGCCTACGGCCTGTCTTTTCGCACCCAGCGGCAGATGCAGCCGGACTTCATGTATGCCGCCGTCGCCGCGGGCGATGTCGACGTGATCGCGGGCTATACCAGCGACGGGCTGATCGCGAAATACGATCTGGTGGTGCTGGACGATACCCGACACGCGATCCCGCCTTACGACGCGGTCGTGCTGCTGGCACCGAAACGCGCTTCCGATTCCGCGCTGCGGACGGCGCTGGCGCCGCTCATCGGCAGCATCGATATCGCCGATATGCGCGCGGCCAATTTGCGCGCCGCCGGCGGCGACAGCGCATCGTCGCCGGATGCGGTGGCGCGCTGGCTGTGGCAAAAGATCGAGAAACGTTCATGAAATTTGTCGACCGCGCCATCCTGCGCATTTCGTTCGCGATATCGCTTGCCGGCGCGGCGCTCCTGGCGTCGCAACACCGGGCCTGCGCGGAAACCCACTATCCGGACCGGGCCGTGCGCATCGTTCTGCCGTTTGCGGCCGGCGGCGTCGCCGATATCACGGCGCGTATCATCGCCGAACAACTCGGCAACAGGCTTGGGCAGCGCTTCTATATCGAGAATGAGGCTGGTGCCGGCGGCATCGCCGCGGCGCGAACGGTCATCGCATCGGCGCCCGACGGCTATACGCTGGCATTGCTGTCCAACGGGACCGCGGTCAGCGTCCCGCTGTTCGAGAAATTGCCATTCGATCCCTTGAGGGATTTCGAGCCTATTTCCAGTCTGGGATTTTTCGATTTTGTCTTTTGCACCGGCGCCAGTTCCGAATTCAGGACCATCGGGGATTTTGTCGCAGCCGCCAGGGCAAAACCCGGCGCACTGAACGTCGGGACCATCAGCATCGGCAGCACGCAGAACCTGTCGGCCGAGTTGTTCAAGACGGCGGCTGGAATCGATTTCACGATCGTCCCCTATCGCGCAGCACCCGAGGTCCAGGTATCGCTGCTGCAAGGCAACATTGCCCTGATGATCGACAGCTACTCAGCGATCCGGGGGAATCTGGCCGACGGCAAAATCCGGATCCTGGCGTCGTCGGGTCCAGTGCGCTCGGCAAGCACGCCTGACATTGCAACCTTGCGGGAAAGCGGCGTGACAAACTACGATGTGGTCTCCTGGAATGCGCTGTTTGCTCCCAAAGGAACGCCGCCGGAGATCGTCAACACGCTCAACGGCGCGTTGCGGGATATACTTGCCGACCCCGGCGTCAAAAACCGGCTGATCGAGCTTGGCATCGAGGCCAAAGCGAGCACGCCGCAGGAAGTTTCGGCCCGGCTCAAATCCGACATCGACAAGTGGCGCGATGTGATCGAAAAAGCTGGAATCCCGAAGCAGTAGCGGCGCTTTTGGTGGACGCCCCCGCCGGCCGTTATGGAGATCGCAAGGAGTGACCGACATGTCGACCAACCCCAGGCACTGGAACGTAGGCCTCGTCGGTTATGGCGAGGTGGGCCGCATTCTCGCCGAAGACCTGCGCAAGCAAGATGTGAGGGTCGCCGCCTTCGATCTCAAGCTTGGCAACAACCAGGCCGGCCCTTTGCGCGATCACGCCTCGGCGCACGGGGTCGCGCTGGCGGCGTCCCATGCCGATCTTGCCGCGCAGGCCGACTTCATCGTTTCCGCGGTCACGGCGAGCCAGGCGGTACCGGTCGCGCAGGCTTGCGCGCCGGCGGTGAAACGAGCGGCCTGGTTCCTCGACTTCAATTCGGCTTCTCCCGGCGCCAAGCGTCGCGCGGCTGCGCTGATCGACGGCGGCGGCGGCCGCTACGTCGAAGGCGCTGTCATGACGTCGATCCCGCCCAAGCGCATCAAGGTGCCTTTGCTGCTGGGGGGCAGTGGCGCCGACGAGTTGGCGCCGCTGCTGGTGCAGCTCGGCTTCGACGCCAAGGTCGCAAGCACGGAACTGGGTGTCGCCTCGGCGGTCAAGATGTGCCGCAGCGTAATGATCAAGGGCCTGGAGGCGATGGTGATCGAAGCTTTCACCACCGCACGCGCCTACGGCGTCGAGGATGCGGTACTGGCGTCGCTCAAGGAAACCTTTCCCGGGATCGACTGGGAGAAACAGGGCGCTTACTTCTTCCAGCGCGTGATCGAACATGGCCGCCGCCGCAGCGAAGAGGTTCGCGAGGTGGCCGAAACCGTGCGTGAGGTCGGCCTCACGCCGTGGTCGGCACAAGGCACCGCCGAACGCCAGGCCTGGGTTGCGGACCTCGCCGACGAAGGCTCGTTCGGTCCGAAAGCCACCCCGGCCTTTGCCCGCAGCCCCGACTGGCGCACCGAGGCCGACCGCATCCTCGCCAACGTCAAGGCTGACAACCGCAGGCCGAAACAGGCCGGAACAAATTGACCTCGATAAAGCCAACCTTTGCGCTGGCGTTCTCGGCCAGCCACAATGGCTGAAACCGCCAACGAGCGGCAAAAACAAGATGTTAAAGCGAGGTTTTGATGTTGGCCAATTGTTTGGAATGGCTCTGTCATGCCTTGCGCCCGGGCGGAAATTGCCTGGAATGTGTGCGCCGGCTGCCTTTGCGATGCGCTTGCCGCCTCCCGGTTTCCCTTACAAGATGCCTGCGGCCGTCGGTCCACGGCTGCCCGGCAGGCGTGACAAAGTCTTGGCCAAATTGGTCATTGCTGGAGATTTGAACGGACCACGGCCTCGCAAGGCCGGCTGTAATGGATCAACTCAGGGGAGATGGAAATGTGCTCAGGCGACGACAGGACTTGTCCCGAATTCGAATTGCACCACCGGCAACTCAAGGAAACGCTCGGCCTCGAACGCCGGTCGTTCCTGAAGTCGAGCTTCGCGGCTGCCGGGGGCGCGGCGGCGCTCACCGCCGGGAGCATTTCGCTGGTGACGCCGAAGATGGCGGCTGCCGCCGAGCAACATCAGCCGGCCCAGCGCACCTATCATCATTTGCCGGCGAACGCCGATACCGTGCATTGGGGTTATTTCAGCAAGAAGCTGAAGCCGCAGGTCGAAATCGATTCCGGCGACTACATCACCATAGAGGCGCTGACTCACCATGCCAATGACGACGCCGAGCGCATGGTCAAGGGCGATCCCGGCGCGGAGAGCGTTTTCCTATGGACCAAGGAGAAGAAGGGCGTGAACCGGCGCGGCGCCGGACCGATGGATGCCTCGCTGTTCGGCCGCGGCGCCGGCGAAGGCCTTGGGGTGCATATTTGCACCGGCCCGGTCTATGTGCGCGGTGCCGAGGAAGGCGATGTGATCGAGCTGCGCATCATCGACGTTGCGCCGCGGCCTTGCGCCAATCCGGCCTATGCCGGAAAGGCGTTCGGCAGCAACGCGGCGGCATGGTGGGGCTTCCACTACAAGGATCTGATTACCGAACCGAAGCCGCGCGAGGTTGTGACGATCTATGAGGTCGACGCTACCGGCCAGCGCAACTGGGCAAAAGCCGTTTACAATTTCCAATGGACTCCGCAGACCGACCCTTACGGCGTGGTGCACAAGACCATCGACTATCCCGGCGTCCATGTCGATCATGCCACCATCAAGGAGAACCACGGCATCCTGAAGAACGTCCGCATCCCGATCCGGCCGCATTTCGGCGTGATCGGGTTGGCGCCCAAGGAAGCCGACTTCGTCGACTCGATCCCTCCAAGTTACACCGGCGGCAACATCGACAATTGGCGGATCGGCAAAGGCGCCACCATGTATTATCCGGTCGCGGTTGAAGGCGGCCTGCTGTCGGTCGGCGACTCACACGCCTCGCAGGGGGATTCCGAAATGTGCGGCACGGCGATCGAATGCTCGCTGACCGGCACCTTCCAGATCATCCTGCACAAGAAAGCCGACCTCGCGGGAACGGCGCTCGAAGCCCTCAACTATCCGATGCTGGAGACCCAGGACGAGTGGCTGGTGCATGGCTTCAGCTTCGCCAATTACCTCAACGAACTGGGAGACAAGGCGCAGTCCGACATCTACTCGAAATCGTCGGTCGATCTCGCCTTGCGCGATGCATTCCGCAAGATGCGCAAGTTCCTGATGACGACCAAGAAGCTGACCGAGGATGAAGCCATCTCCCTGATCTCGGTCGGCGTCGACTTCGGCATCACCCAGGTGGTTGACGGCAACTGGGGCGTCCACGCGGTCATCAAGAAGAATATCTTTTCCGGCGACGAGGCCTGATATGGGGCGTCGGACGCGGCCGTCCTGGAAGAAGGACGGCCGCGTCGATCGTTTGCCGGCTGTTTGCAGCAAAAACCTGTCCGGCGATAACCTTGATGACAGGCAGCGCCAGGTTCATGCCGCCGGCAACAGCCCGAGCCGCTTGGCGATGATCCTGTCGACCATGCGCTTGGGCAGCATTGTCGTGATCAGGTGCCGCATCGGATCCGGCGTGATCTGGTAGCGCACTTTGGGATGGGCCGCTGTCAGGCCCTCATGGACGCACTCCGCGATCTTTTCCGCCGGCAAGCCGATTTCGCCGAGATGCAGCATGAAAGCGCGGACCTTTTGCAACGCCGGGAAATACGGCGAGTTCTTGTAGGCGGAAATGTCGACTTCCTCGGCCTTGCTCCAGATCGGCGTCTTGACCGCGCCGGGTGCGACGATGATGACATCGATGCCGAACAGCATCAATTCGCGGCGCAGGCTTTCGGACAACCCTTCGATCGCGTGCTTCGACGCCGAATAGGCCGGGCTCAGCGGGTTGCCGGTTTTGCCGGCGACCGAAGAGATCATCACGATCCGGCCCTTCGGCCCCTTGAGCTGTTGATCCGACCCGAGCAGCGGGCCGAAGGCCTGGGTGGCAATGATCGGCCCGATGACGTTCACTTCCATCTGGCGACGGAAATCGTCGGTTGAGAGCTCGAGCACCGGCCCCGCCACCGCAATGCCGGCATTATTGACAAGGCCGGCGAGCGTCTCGCCGCCCAAAGCCGTCCGGACCTCGCCAGCGGCAGCCAGCACCGCGGTCCGATCGGTGACGTCGAACAATAGCGGGATGAAATTGGCACCGAATTCGCCTTTCAGGCGGTCGGCGTCGGCTTTTTTGCGCACGCTGCCGAACACGCGAAATCCGCGATCGAGCAGCAGCTTCGCGGTGGCCCAGCCGATGCCGGTGGACGCCCCGGTGATGACAACAGATCGCATGGTCGATACCCCCTCATTGATGATCTGGGGGTTGATGTAATCCGCATACGGCGAACTGCAATGCGGGTGGCCGGGATGAGCACCGCGCACTGGTCCGCTCTCATGACGAGAATCGAATGCGTGTCCCGGGCGCGGTGCAGCGGTTCTTTGACGCTGCACCGCAGAGCCGGGACCCATAGCGCGTCGGTGGCGCGCGTGGAAGGCACTGATGATGCCGCGCGGCAACCGGGGACGGCAGGCCTCAGTTCTTCGTCTTGTCGACCAGGGCGCCCTTCTTGATCCACGGCATCATGTCGCGGAGCTTGACGCCGACTTCCTCGATCTGATGCTGGGCGAGCTTGGCGCGGGTCGCCTTGAACGAGGTCTGGTTGACCTTGTTCTCCAGCATCCAGTCCCGCGCGAACTTGCCGGACTGGATGTCCGACAGCACGCGCTTCATCTCCTTTTTGGTCTCTTCGGTGACGATGCGCGGTCCGCTGACATATTCGCCGTATTCGGCGGTGTTGGAGATCGAATAATTCATGTTGGCGATGCCGCCTTCATAGATCAGGTCGACGATCAGTTTTACTTCGTGCAGGCATTCGAAATAGGCCATTTCAGGCGCGTAGCCGGCTTCCACCAGCGTCTCGAATCCGCCCTTGATCAGTTCGACCAGCCCGCCGCACAACACCACCTGCTCGCCGAACAGATCGGTCTCGCATTCTTCCTTGAACGAGGTCTCGATGATGCCGGCGCGGCCGCCGCCAATCGCCGATGCATAGCTCAGGCCGAGGTCGTGGGCGTTGCCCGAGGTATCCTTCGCGATCGCGATCAGGCAGGGCACGCCGCCGCCGCGCTGGTATTCCGAGCGCACGGTGTGGCCGGGACCTTTCGGCGCGATCATCAGCACGTCGAGATCGGCGCGCGGCTCGAGCAGGTTGAAATGCACGTTGAGGCCGTGCGCGAACAGCAGCGCCGCGCCGTTCTTCATGTTGGCATGCAGATGATCGCGATAGATGTCGCCCTGCAATTCGTCGGGGGTCAGCATCATCACGAGGTCGGCCCATTTGGCGGCGTCGGCGACTTCCATCACCTTGAAGCCGGCGGCCTCGGCCTTTTTGGCGGAAGCCGACCCCTTGCGCAGTGCGATGGCGACGTCCTTGACGCCGGAATCCTTGAGGTTCAGCGCATGGGCGTGGCCCTGGCTGCCATAGCCGACGATGCAGACCTTCTTGCCCTTGATCAGGTTCAGGTCGGCGTCGCGATCGTAATAAACACGCATAGTCGTTCCTCTTGGCTGGCCGGGCGGATTGCCCGGATCGTCACGTTTTTCCGAAGGTTTGGCGATTTCCGGCGTTGTCTAGAGCATTTTCACCTCAAGGGGAAACCCGTTTCTGCATGGCGCACCGCCGCATCCATGCGTCCATCCAGGCCGGACAGAGCGAGGCCGGCGTTTGAGGCGATCGGAAGCGGCTGCGACATCCGGCACTCAGGCGATCTTCGGCGGTGCTGGTTTCGATGGGTCTTGCTTCGATGGATCTTGCGCCCGCTTCGACAGCAGCATGATGGCGATGCCGCCGACCACGGTGACCATCCCGGCCAGCCGCAGCGGCCCGAAGGTTTCACCGAACACCATGCTCGAGGCCGCGGAGCCGACGAATGGCACCAATAGCGCGAACGGCACCACCTGCGCCGCGGGATAATCGCGCAGCAGCCGGCCCCACAGCCAGTAGGCGATGCTGGTGGATATCGCGCCGAGGCCGAGCATGCAGACGAGGCCGGTCAGCGACATATTGGAAACCGCGTGCCATGTCGGCTGCGGCCCATCGGTGAGCAGCGTCAGGGCGAACAGCGGTATCGCCGCCACCAGACAAAGCCAGGCGAACAGATCGAACATCGGCACGTCCTGGGCTCGCCGCAGCAACAGATTGCCGATCGCGAAACTGACCGGCGATATCATCAGCACCGCGAATGCGCCGACGCTGAAATCATAACCGACCGTTCCACAGATCATCAGCAATCCTGCCGTGGCGACGCCGATGCCGATGGCCTGGATCGGCGTCGGCAGTTCGCGAAACGTGATCGCCGCAAAGCCGATCGTGAACAGTGCCTGGCTTTGCACGATCACGCTGGAAAGACCGACCGGAACGCCATGCGCCATGCCATAGGCCTGCGCCAGGAATTGACCGAGAAACAGCGTCAAGCTGATCGAGATCAGCACGGACCACGACACTTTCGGCCGCGGCACCAACAGGCAGGGCAATGCCGCGATGGCGAAACGCAGCGTCGTCATCAGTTCCGGCGAAAATTCATCGAGCGCGATCCGGCTCGCCACAAAGGCGAGGCCCCAGATCACCACCACCAGAATGGCGAGACAGATGTCGGAAGGCTTCATGGGACTCCGCCGTCATCCCGGCGCAACGGCTTCGCCGTCATCGCTGGAGGTGCGAGCCTCGAAGGACGGGTTGCGCGCGTGGACGTCCTTCGAGGGCCGTGCCCGTGCACGGCCGCCTCAGGACGACGGCGACAATGATTAAAACTCATCTAATCGGACCCTAGCTCTGCTCGCCGGGTTTCGGTTTCCGCAGCAAATATGTGCCGTGCACCGCGTGATAGTCCGCTGACAGCAGCGTGAAACCGACATCGGTCAGCATCCGCTCGATCACCCAGCCGAAGGTCGAATACTCGTCGCGCATATGGGCGATGACGCTGTCGCGCGAAAACCCGTGGTTCTTGATGTTGAAATCCGCCCACGCCTCGACGGTGCGCTCGGACCCGTCGGGCATGCCGATGAACACGATATCGCGCAGGAAGAAGCTTGAGCCTGGCTTCAGCGCGCCATGGATCCGCGACAGCGCCACCGCCTTCCAGAAGTCCGGCAGATGATGCAGCGCGAATTCGCTGACGATCAGATCATAGGTCTCAGGCTGATAGGCGAAACTCAACAATCCCGCCGACTGGGTCCGGATCGCGACCTTGCGGTCGCGAGCCTCGATTTCCGCCAGCGCCAGCATCGCCGGCGAAATATCGATGGCGTCGACCTCGGCGCCCATCAGCGCCGCCTCGCAGGCCAGGACGCCGTTGCCGCAGCCGATATCGGCCACCCGCCAGCCGCGCTGCACCCCGAGCATCGTCAGTGCCGCGCGGGCGCGGATGTCGCTGTCGTCACTCGGAACGTAGATCGAGGCGACCGCAGAATCGAGGCCGATCTGCCGCCGTTCACTATAGTACCAGTCGCGCGCCAGCATGGTTCACATTCCCTCAGGCCCGCGTCCGATCGCGGCAACCCCGGTGCGCGAGACCTCGACCAGGCCGAGCGGACGCATCAGGTCGATGAACTGGCCGATCTTGGCGGAGTTGCCGGTGATCTCGAACACGAAGCTTTCGGTGGTGGCGTCGATCACCCGCGCCCGAAACGCCTCCGCCAGACGCAGCGCCTCGACGCGGCGCTCGCCGGTGCCGCGCAGTTTCACCATCGCCAGTTCGCGTTCGATCGAGCGGCCGGACTGCGTCATGTCGACGACGCGATACACCGGGACCATGCGGTCGAGCTGGTGCTTGATCTGCTCGATCACCATCGGCGTTCCTGTCGTGACGATGGTGATGCGGGAGACGTGTTTCTGGTTCTCGGTTTCGGAGACGGTGAGACTCTCGATGTTGTAGCCGCGCCCCGAAAACAGCCCGATCACCCGCGCCAGGACGCCCGGCTCGTTTTGCACGAGCACCGACAGCGTATGCGCCTCGATCGGATCGTGGCGATCTTCCATGAAGTAGGCCGATGCGGGCTGGGTCATATCGTCCCTCTTTGCATTTTCTTGCGTCATGCCCGCCACCGGGTATCGCCTTCGGCGAGCCCGATGACAGGCTCCGGCGGGCAGCCGGTAGTCGCAGGCGGCGGAGATAGATACACCGGCCGCAGCGTACTGGATCGTCCGGTCAAGCCGGACGATGGCGGCAATCTTGACGGCGATCGCTTCATCCTCACACCAGCGCCTTGCCGCCGGCGAAGGCCGCGGCGGTGGCTTCATCGTTGGCTTCCACCGGCAGCAGCATTTCATTGTGCGCCTTGCCTGACGGGATCATCGGAAAACAGTTCTCCAGCGCCGCCACCCGGCAATCGAACAGCACCGGGCGCCTGACCGTGATCATTTCCTTGATCGCGCCGTCGAGATCGCCCGGCTTGACCGCCTGGAGGCCGACGCAGCCATAGGCCTCGGCGAGCTTGACGAAATCGGGCAGCGCCTCGGAATACGAATGCGACAGCCGGTTGCCGTGCAGAAGCTGCTGCCACTGACGGACCATGCCCATATACTGGTTGTTCAGGATGAATATCTTGATCGGCAGTTCGTGCTGAACCGCCGTCGACATCTCCTGCATCGTCATCTGCACCGAGGCGTCGCCCGCTATGTCGATCACGAGGCTGTCGCGATGGGCGACCTGAACGCCGACCGCCGCCGGCAGGCCATAGCCCATGGTGCCGAGACCGCCCGAGGTCATCCAGCGGTGCGGCTCCTCGAAACCGAAGAACTGGGCCGCCCACATCTGGTGCTGGCCTACTTCGGTGGTGATGTAGACGTCGCGCCCGCGCGTCGCCTCGAACAGCTTCTGGATCGCGAATTGCGGCAGGATGATATCGTTGCGCTTCTTGTACGACAGCGAATTGCGCGCGCGCCATTTCGCGATCTCCTGCCACCAGGGCCGGATATCCGGCCTTTTCGCCTCCGCCTTGAACACCTGCAGGAGATCGCCGAGCACATTGCCGGCATCGCCGATGATCGGGACGTCGACGCGAATGTTCTTGTTGATCGAGGACGGGTCGATATCGATATGGATTTTCTTCGAGCCGGGCGAAAACGCATCGGTGCGGCCGGTGATGCGGTCATCGAAGCGCGCGCCGACGCACAGCATGACGTCGCAGCCATGCATCGTCATGTTGGCTTCATAGGTGCCGTGCATGCCGAGCATGCCGAGCCAGTTCTTGCCCGATGCCGGATAGGCGCCAAGACCCATCAGGGTGGAGGTGATCGGAAAACCGGTGACTTCGACCAGTTCGCGCAGCAGCTTTGAGGCCTCGGCGCCGGAATTGATGACGCCGCCGCCCGAGTAGATCACCGGCCGTTTGGCCGTGGCCAGCAACGCGATCGCCTTCCGGATCTGCGTCGCATCGCCCTTGACCCGCGGCGCATACGACACATGCACATCGGACTTGCGCGGCGGGTGATAGGTGCCGACCGCGAACTGCACGTCCTTCGGGACATCGACCACCACCGGACCGGGACGGCCGCTGCTGGCGACGTAGAACGCCTCGTGCAGCACCTTCGCCAGATCGTTGACGTCGCGCACCAGCCAGTTGTGCTTGGTGGAGGGCCGGGTGATGCCGACGGTATCGCATTCCTGGAACGCGTCGTTGCCGATCAGATGCGTCGGCACCTGCCCGGTGATGCACACCAGCGGTATCGAATCCATCAGCGCGTCGGTCAGCGGCGTCACCATGTTGGTGGCGCCCGGCCCCGAGGTCACCAGCACCACGCCAGGCTTGCCGGTGGAACGCGCATAGCCCTCGGCAGCGTGGCCGGCGCCCTGCTCGTGCCGCACCAAAATGTGCTCGACCTCGTCCTGCTGGAAAATCTCGTCATAGATCGGAAGCACCGCGCCGCCCGGATAGCCGAAGATGTGCTTGACGCCATGATCGATCAGCGCGCGCACGATCATGGCTGCGCCGGTCATCTGGCTCGGATCGTGGCTCTTGTCGCTCATGGCTTGCTCCGGATGCGCCTGCTTAAGCGCGGCTTCTTCGGTTTGGATATTGAGAAAATAAAAAGGGGCCCAAGAGGCCCCATGCACACCGCCCTAATTTGGATGGCCTCAACCATCCCCGGCGGTGCGCCTGGATACCACGACGATAAGGAGCTTGGTAATTTTATTACGCATATGAATGTCTTACTTCCCAAAGGTTGCGCGAACCATAGCGACCAAACCCCAGAAGTCAAGGGAAGGCCAAATTGCGCGGTCAGAGCCAGTGTAACCGGGTTCCGGGCCAGCGGCGAGCGATTTTCACACCCTTGGAGCAGGGCTCTATTGGCG
>Ga0116129_1000591_pt1 | contig 22901 bp, 27 predicted proteins | sample June2015DPH_17_2_FD_89732 | JGI IMG/M metagenome (GOLD analysis project Ga0116129, IMG submission 89732) | Peatland microbial communities from SPRUCE experiment site at the Marcell Experimental Forest, Minnesota, USA - June2015DPH_17_10 | ecosystem: Environmental > Terrestrial > Soil > Wetlands...
CGCGAGTGTCCGGGGTTCAGTAGCCGAATTGCCCAAAATCGGCTGGGGGTAATACGTAGGGTAACTTTTTAGGGTCCTTCGAAAACGCCCTAATTATTAGGCTTCCCGCGTTTCGTTAAATTCCCTCCCTGACCATTAATCCCCTCGAACGCGATGCGCGCCGGGCCGTTGAAGGTTCGCGTAACGACTAGCTCACGCTCGGATTTCCGTTCCACCGCCGTGCGGTTCTTCATGGTGGTATGGCTCACTCTCTCTTCTTGCTTCCATCGACCTTCTCCTTCCGTTTCAGGTCCTCGACAACCTTATCCAACTCGTCGAAGCGTGCGTCCCAGAGTTCACGGTACCTCTCGATCCATGCCGCCTCTTCCTCCAGTCGGCGCAGGCCGAACTTGCAGGTCCGCACGCGCCCGACCTTCTCTGTGGTGACGAGCCCCGCCTGCTCCAAGACGCCGACATGCTTCTTCATGCCCGTGAGGGTCATGTGGAACTTCTCGGCAAGGTCCGTGATCGAAGCGTCTGCACGCCCGAGCTGCTCCAGAACGCCGCGTCGGGTGGCGTCCGAGAGCGCGGCGAACGAGGCATCGAAACCGATTCGGTTATACTGAACCATCGGGTTCAGGATGTCACACACGGATTGGCGGCATGCAAGGGGAGGCCCCCCGCAGTTCAGCGAATCCCATTCGACCCAAAGTATTTGTCAGATCCGCCGCTGCCGCCGGTACACCGCGCAGCAAAAGACCGTTCTCGTGCAGGAAGCCATGCCGCCGGAAGGACAATTCCCTGTCCTCACAGGATGCCGTACAGGATGCCGCCCGTTCGGTAAAAAAAGTCAGGGCCTACCAGGGTCGGGTGGTACACGGGGTCGCGGACGATCTGATTATCGGGCTGATAGATGACCAAAGCGGCGCACTGCTCGCGTGTCCTTGCCCATCCGAGATTCATCGCAAACGTGATATCAAGTATTTCACACGCCGGCGAGGTCAACCAGAGATGGAACGGACAGCCCTCGCGCAGCCACGCGTCGGCATTACCCTCGATGAAGCGCTGAATGAGCGTCTCATCGTGTTGGTAAATCGCTTTGCCGTGTCGCTCGATCCAACCAATCGTGAGAACTAACGGAATTCCCGTCCTATCACATAGGAGCGGCAGAAGCGCAAAATGAATCGCCGCGGTCTGCCCGATCAAGGCCTCCCGACCACTGCGTTCGTAATAATCCAGTACCACTGGCAAAACCGACGCCATGTCGACGCAGTCCTTTCGCATCAAGATGCGAGGCGGCGCCTCGAATCCGAATTTCTCGGTCCGATCGAAGGCTGCCAGATATTCAACAGCGTAGGGCGAGACGCTGGCTAAATTCGGGTCGTCCATCTCGCCGGCTGAAGATGACCGATCGCGCGACTTCAAGAATGACCAATGAGCCATGGCGATTCCCTGTAGGTAGACGAACGGCTTGGTGATTTCGGGGAGCTGGTTAAAAAAACGCCAGCTTAAACCACGCGCGCTTATGAGGGAACTTTCAGAAATCCACAGTGGTTAGTGAGCTGCTCGCTCTCTGCCCGCATCGTGGCACACCGATCTCTTGAGCTTTACCCGAACCTGCGCAACAATTCCCAAGGTTGCGTCATAAGGAACACGACGCGCGATGGCCACGTATTTTCTCCGTACCAAGCATGTCTCGCGAGGTAAGGGCGCTCGAGTCACGCGAGCCGCCGCCTATCGTGCCGGCGAGCGCATCCGCGATGAGCGAACCAGCGAGGTGTATAACTACGCGGATCGCCGCGACGTCGCGTACAAGGAAGTCGTCCTTCCAGCTGAGCTCACCGCCCGGTCCGACATGGCCTGGACCCAGGATCGCTGCACTCTCTGGAACGCCGCTGAACATGCAGGCCTTCGCCGCAATTCCCGCCTGGCCCGGGAATTGCTCGTCCTCCTGCCCCCGGAGCTGAACCCAGCGCAGCGCACGAGCCTCGTGCGCACGTTCGCGAGCGAGCTCGCCGATAAATATCGCTGCGCCGTCGATGTCTGCATCCATCAGCCTCGGCCCGGGGCCGATCCGCGCAATAACCATGCCCACCTGCTGATGACCACCCGCGAAGTGACTCCCGATGGCTTTGGCGCGCGGACTAGCCTGGAACGCAGTGGACGGGACCGGCGGCGGGCCGGCCTCAGCGGCTCTTCCCGGGACGAGTACCTGCTGCTCCGTGAGCGCTGGGCACAGGTAACCAATGAGTCGCTGCGTCAGGCCGGTCTCACGGCGCGCGTGGATCACCGCAGCCTCGAGCGCCAAGGCATCGACCGTGAGCCGGTAGCGACGATCCCGGAGAAGGTGTTCTACGCCGAGCGCAAAAACCGCGGGCCGAGTGCAGCGGGCGATGCGATCCGTGCACGGCATCGCGAGCGGGAGGAGGCGCGTCGGACCCCCGGGGAGCAGCGCACGCGGGTCCTCGAAAGGCAAAAGGAACAATTTAAGGCTCGTGCAATCCGGGAACTCAAGGAACGCGAGGCGCAACCGCAGCGCATCCGCTGGGGCGCGCTAACCCGGGCAGAGCGTAATGAGCACCGCAGAGCACGCTACCAAGCTCGCCGCGCCCTGGAGAAGCAGGACCCCGTCCGCGAAGCGCAGCGGCGCGAAACCGCTCGGTTGAGGGAGCGGGCGAGACGGCAGGCCGATCCGGAGTCGGTTCGCGAGGCAAAACGTCGCTACCGCAAGGCGCACGCCGACGAGGTGAACAGCAATCAGCGCGCGTATCGCGCTGCGCGCCGCGCGGCCGCGAAGTCGCAGTCCTCTTCGGCGACCGCCGCGCAATCGGCGCGGAATTGGCAGACGTATCGGGACCGTCACGGTCAAGGCCCGAGCGCCGAGGAGTCCGCGCGCGATTGGCTCAGCTTTCGCGAGACTCAGGCCCCGCCCGGAGGCTCCTCGGCCGCCGCATCACCCGCCTCCCGGCCGGGCCTCGAGCGAAGCGCCGATGCGCCTCGCGCTGCCGGCCCGAATCCCATCACTGGCCCCGACCACGACCTTGGCCCATAAGGAAATGCCATGACCGCTCACATACTTGCCCTCACCCACGGCCTTCTCGGCTTCGAGCTCGCCTATGTCATCATCCTGGGGTCGATGCTCGTAGGCCTCATCCGCAACCGCGCGCCCTGGACGAGGTACTTCGCCTGGCCATGGATGGCGGTTGTGATGATGCTGATGGCCGTCCTGATCTTCTCGCTCCTGCTCTTCTGGTTGCCTGGCGCGGGTACTGCCATCGTCGGCATCTTGCGCATCCTGGTCGGTTTGGTGCTGTTCCCTCTGTTGGGGTACCGGTGGGGGGAGGCGCTCGCCAAGGGTAATCCACCGGCACCGCCCGAGCATCGGCGCGGCGCGATCGTGTCCCGCGCTGCTCCGCAGTCCGCCCGCCGCCATGCCGGCATCACGCTCGGCGGTATTCCGGTCGACCGGAAGGATGAGACCAAGCACTTCAAGCTCATCGGCGCGACGGGTACGGGCAAGAGCACCGCCATCCGCGAGATGTTGACCGCGGCTCTGCAACGAGGAGATCGTGCCCTCATCGCCGATCCCGATGGCGGGTATCTCGCGCGCTTCTACGATGTCGGGCGCGGCGATGTGATTCTCAATCCCTTCGATGGCGACGCGCACAAGTGGGACCTCTTCGGGGAAATCACCAATGACTATGACGTGGAGCAGCTCGCACGCTCACTGATCCCGGACAGCGGTGGTTCGGACGCCATCTGGAGCCAGTACGCGCGCACGTTCTTCAGCGCCGTTGTGCAGCAGGCGATCGTGGCGGATGCCCGCCACGATGCTGAGCTCTATCGGCTGGTGACCACCGCCTCAATCGACGAGCTGAGGGTCATGCTGGCCGGCACGCCCGCGGGACCCTTCCTCGAGCTGGGCAACGAAAAGATGTTCGGTTCCGTGCGCTCCATCACGAGCTCGGCGGTGGAGGCCCTCAAATACACCACGCGGCAGGAGGCGCGGCCCTTCTCGGTGCGGCAGTGGGTCCGCGAGGGCGCGGCAAGAGGTGCCGGCGGGCGGGGCGGCGTGCTGTTTCTTCCCTACCGGGCCGGTGAGATCGCGGCCTTGCGTTCGGTGATCTCGGCCTGGATGCGCATCGGCATCTTCGAGGCGATGGATGGGGATGAGCGCGATCAATACCTGTGGTTCGTCGTCGACGAGCTGGATGCGCTGGGTGAGATCGACGGACTGAAGGACGCCCTCGCTCGGCTGCGCAAGTTCGGCGGTCGCTGCATCCTGGGATTTCAGTCGATCGCCCAGGTCTCGGGGACTTACGGCAAGGGCGTCGCCGAGACCATCGTCGAGAACTGCGGCAACACGCTTATTCTTCGCTGCTCCGCGAGCGAGCACGGGGGCACGTCGGAATTTGCATCGAAGCTCATCGGTCAGCGCGAGGTCATACACACCACGGTCTCAAGGACGCGCCGCGCCTCCGAATGGATAGGGTCTACCACGACGGGCCAGAATCTGAGGATCGAGCCCGCCATCATGGCCTCGGAGATCGAGCGCTTGCCCGACCTCTCGGGGTTTCTGAAGCTGGTGTCCGTCCCAGACTGGCAGGGGGTGCAGCTTACCCCGACGACCGGTGCCGCGCCCGTGCGCCCGCGAAGGCCCCGTGTCCTCAAGAGCCCAACCGCCGGCACTGCGGCGGTCCGAGCGAGCTCGCCGTCCGCGATCGCCCCGGCTTCCCGGACTAAGCCGCGACGCGAGCGCCAAACGAAAGCCGCCTCCCGCAAAAAGATTCCATCGCGCGAACCGGCCGCAGATCCTTCCACCTCGCCCGAGATTGCGGCGCGCGTCAACATCGCAGCGGGCGCTGTTCAGCCGTCCCAGGGCGCGGCAAAATGACGCAAACCGGATCGACCGTGCCACGAACCTATCTATTTGTCCCGCCCGAAGAGAAGGCCGAAGCGCAGGCTCTGGGAGCGTCATGGGACGCCGACTCCAAGCGCTGGTACTTCGACTCGGGCGAGCCTTCCGCAAAATATTCGAGGTGGTTGCCGGAAGCGGAGCACGATGAGGAATTCACCATCACCTCGACCGAAGCGTACGTCGCTGCCGCGGCGGCCGCCTGCCAACGATGCCATTCCCCCATCCGGGTCATCTGCATCCATTGCGCGAGCGGCCTGGTCTTCGGCGACCCTCTCAGCCAGTTTACCGTCTCGGATGTCTGGGCAATCAGCGACTCCCTCGCGCGCGAGCTTCGCCGATGGCCCAACTACCGCAAGGTCCTCGTCCAAAACCAAGAGGACGGCTATTTCGCAAATCACTGTCCGAACTGCGGCGCCGCGCAGGACGACATGTACCTTCATTCCGAGCCCGACGAGCCCTTCTTCGATATCCCGTGCGCGGCGCCGGGCTCCATCGAGCTCACGCCGCTCGCGGGATCGATTCAGTTGAGTGGCGATGAGCATTTCCGCGTGGATTGACGATCGATCGGCCATGCCGGGTCGGGCCGCGCGACTGCGCACAGGCGGCGGGCTGCTGTCAGTGGCTAGGGTGTTCCGAGTGCTCCGCGCGGCGCATCATAGGAGATAGGGAATTCCAGGTTGCCGAAAATCTCAAATAACTGTATATTTATACAGTGAAGGTTAGGCTTGAGCGCACAATGAACGACTTGATTGCACAAGCTGCTGCTGTTGATTTTGAGTCCCGGGCGGTCATGCCGGCTCGCGAATTGGGTGCCTACGAGGCATTGTGGGCGCGGGAGGGCACGTCCTTTAAGGCCCTGGCTGATACGTTTCGAGAGCACCCGGGGTCAATTCCGTCCGATTTCGTGTCCCAGCGTGAAGCCGAGCAGTATTCCCGCATGGCGCTTGCGACCATTCGCGAGGCGGGCATTCGGCACTTCGGCATTCGAGTCCACGGCGCTGGCGAATACCCGCCCAAACTGCGCGATGCGCAGCATCCGGTCGAATTGCTCTACTTTCAGGGCAACTGGGACATCACGACCTCGCGCTGCGTGGCAATCGTCGGCACCCGGCACCCCACCGAGGAAGGAATGCGTCGGGCCGCGAAACTTGCACGAAGTTTCGTTCAGGACAATTTCACGGTGGTTTCAGGTCTGGCGCAGGGCATCGACACAGTCGCCCACACAACGGCGATTGAGGCAAAGGGGCGCACGGTAGCTGTGCTTGGTACCCCGATTACCTCCTGTTATCCGCCCGAGAACAAAGATCTGCAACGGTTGATTGCCGATGAACTTCTAGTGATTAGCCAAGTGCCGATCGTTCGATATTCGCGGCAGGGGCCGAAGGGAAATCGGTTTTTCTTCCCGGAGCGCAACGTCACTATGTCAGCGCTAACCGAAGCCACCGTGATTGTGGAAGCGGGCAACACATCCGGAACGCTTATCCAAGCACGCCACGCCATTCAGCAGAGCCGAAAACTCTTCATTCTCGACAGCTGCTTCCGTAATTCGGAGCTGACATGGCCAGCGAAGTACCTCGAGCGAGGTGCGATCCGGGTCAGCGAGTTTGACGAGATCCGTGCCCACCTTACTGCCTGACCGGCTGACTTGGATCGATGAGACCAATCGCGATCAGCATGCTTTTTTGCAGGAGGGCGATAGATGTCTCTTTTTTGGTGAATATTTTGCGGGGAAGGGCTATCAGGGCGGCGGCACCAATCAGCTCATGTTCAATTTCAAGACGCTGCCCTCGATCGCGAGAGCAAACCCAGCACGTCGCAGTTACAAAGAGAGCGCGATCGCGACTGTTGCCACGGGCCTCCGCGAGGTACTAGGCCGCAATCAAATCGAGCGGCTAACCTTCGTGCCGATCCCGCCATCGAAGACCCCAGACCACCCGGATTATGACGATCGACTGACTCGGGCACTCACGATGGGGTGTGCCGGTTTCAACTCGGATATTCGCCTGCTCCTGCGCCGGTTGTCGAGCACCGAGTCCGATCATAGGGCAGGCGCCAGACTCACGCCCGAGGCGCTACACTCGTTGCTTGAACTGGATTTCGCCGCAGTTGCAGCGAAGCCCGTATGCGAAGCCATCGTGCTCTTCGACGATGTGATAACAACGGGGAAATCATTCAAATGCTGCGAACGCCGATTGCGCGAAGTGATTCCAGCGACCATACCGATCACCGGATTGTTTGTGGCGCGACGCATTCTTCGCAATCCCTTCGATGATTTTGAGAACCTTGGCTAATGCACTCTTGGAATTCCTCTCGTCGCACAACGAAAACAGGTTTCGAGCATGAGTACCTCTACCCCGGGCGAGCGCCCAATGTCTCTTGAAGAATTGCGTGGCGCACTTCGGCGATTCGCGTCGGACCGCGATTGGGATCAGTTCCATTCCCCCAAGAACCTGGCTATAGCGCTGAGCGTTGAGGCGGCTGAATTGTTGGAGCACTTTCAGTGGACTTCGGAAGATAACCCGGGCGGCCTGGTCCCCGGCCGGCATGCGAAGGTGGGGGAAGAGATCGCGGACGTGCTGCTCTATCTCATTCGGCTCGCTGACAAGCTAAACATTGATCTTCTGGCTGCGGCGACCAAGAAGATTCAGGTAAATGCAACAAAATATCCCGTTGAGAAGGCCCGCGGAAGTAGCAAGAAGTACACGGAGCTTTGACGTTGCGACTGGGGATGTCGACGGTCTTTATAGAAGATACGGTGCGCAATCAGATCGCGCGGAAGCTGTCGGACGCTTTTTTCCAATATTACGGCTATCCCCCAGGAAAGTCGGAAGGCGGCCAAGAATAAAGGTATGCGCGTGAAGGCCCACGTGGGGGAATGGGGTACCGCCGATGATGTCTGGCGTGCCGTGGAGGTACTGGAGCTGGACGAAGTGCAGCACCGCATCACGGCTGCGGAGTCCGGAGCCGTGATGCGCTTCTTGGCGGACCGTCAGATCAGACTCAATATTTGTCCGACCTCGAATCTTCTATTGTGTCGAGTAGCGCGGCTTCAGGATCATCCAATACGGAAACTGTTCGATGTCGGCGTGAAAGTCACGGTGAACACGGATGACGCCATCGTGTTCGGCGCCGGGGTTTCGGAGGAGTTTTTGGGACTCTTTCAAGCGGGTGTCTTTTCAGCGGCCGAGCTGGATTTGATTCGGCGGTGGGGCCTTCAAGACTAAAGCGAAATCGGGCATCGCTGGAAGAATCGGGCGCCTCGTAGCGAAGCGCCCAATATTTTCGCTTACTGTGAATCCGTTAGATTCCCTCTCTGTGCATCATAACATGTTGATTATATGCAATATTATTACGCTGACTCGTGTTCAGCAATGGCGACGTCAGCTTGCTTTGCATGTGGTAACGCGTTACGGTGTGACGCGTTACAGATGGAGAAACGGTATGGCGTTAGCAGCTGATCGAATGAAGGCCATGCGCGAGCGGCGTCGTGCGCGCGGGCTACGCGAGTTGCGGTTGATCGTGCCGGATGCACGATCGAAAGTGGTCCGTAGACGGATCGCGAAGGAAGTGGCTGGGCTGGACCAATCGCGTGAGTTGGACGCTCTGAAGTGGATCGAAGCGGTTTCGGAATTTGATGCCCGATGAGGCGCGGCGACGTAGTGACGGTTGCAGCAACGGGCGACTACGGTAAGCCGCGTCCCGCGGTGATCGTTCAGACGGATGCCTTACCACCGGCACATGCGTCGGTCGTGGTCTGCCAGATGACTTCCGACTGCAGCGACGCACCTGATTTTCGGGTCACAATCGATCCGAGCAAGACAAACGGTTTACGAGTGAAATCGCAGGTGATGGCTGATAAGCCTATCACGATCCGGCGCGAACGAATCGGACGGCATATTGGCCATCTCGACGACAAGGATGTCGCGCGACTTAGTATCGCTTTGGCATTTGTGATGGGCTTGGCGGACTAGCAGCCACAATTTCTCTCGATGTTGATCCGGAACGGCCCACCGCCCGAGTACGTCAGTACGTCAATGAACAGCCATGCCTTTTGCGGGTCCACATTTGGGGCAACTTTTCCCGGAATTTCGAAAATACCTTTACATTTAGCAGATAGTCGCGATCTTCAATTCCCTCCCTGGCCGCGGCTCGGACGATCCTTCGGTTGGCGCGTGAAGCCAATCGCTGTACGCAAGCCGACATCCCTGGCAACCTGCCTAACTGCCTAACTGGCTAACTGGCTAACTGGCTAACTGGCTAACTGGCTAACTGGCTAATGCTAATTCAAGGAATGGACTATGGGCCGACGCAAAGGTGATTTGACGCTATTGATGGAGGTAGCGTCCAAATGGCCGTGGAGAGTGTCGGCGACGTTGGTGCCGGTCAGCTTTGTTGTCTGTCACTTTATCGCGATAGCGTTTGCCGACATCCCGGAACGAGTCAATGTAGCCGGTCTAGCGCCGGTGATCATTCGTCAGGGCATCCACGCGTTCGCTACCCTGCTGCAGTATGTCTTACCCGTGATCTTCATGGTTACGGCGGTGGTGTCGTACATAAAGCGTTTCGCGTTCGATGGCGCTGTTCGACAATGTATCGAGTGAATCAGGGGTAAATGCTGCCAATCTAAGCTGGCGGGAATTCGAGCCGTTGGTCGGCGAGGCATTTCGGCATCGTGGGTTCGAAGTGACCGAACGAGGGGGCGCCGGTCCGGACGGTGGCGTCGATTTGACGCTCGCCAGAGGCCATGAGCGATTCTTGGTGCAATGCAAGCAATGGAGGGCGCAGCAGGTTGGCGTTTCGGTGGTACGAGAGCTCTATGGGGTTATGGCAGCGGAGCGGGTGGCTGGCGGGTATGTGGTGACATCGGGGACTTATACGAAAGACGCTCGAGAATTCGCGTCAGGACGGAATATCGAGTTGATAGACGGCGGTGCGCTCAATGCGCTTTTGCGGAACAGTCAGAACGGCGCACCTGCACCCTCGAGCGCGAGGGTGGCAGCGAACTCTTCGGCAAATAGAACACCGATGTGCCCGACCTGCAAAACGCCCATGGTGATGCGTACGGCGAAAAGGGGAAGCAATGTTGGCAGTTCGTTTTGGGGTTGTGCGCAGTATCCGAAATGTAGACAGACGCTCGCGACTTGACGGCGCGATCGCTGACGCTCGAATCGCCGTATCGAGATCCGCGTATTGGTCCGGAAATTGGGCGCAAGCATGACGTGCCCAAGCGGGATGTTCTCCGGCGCTTCAAGCGCGGCTGGGAAAACTTTCAAAAAACCTACCAACCGATGGCGGAATCCTGGGCGGTATACGATAATTCCGGGGCATCACCGCAACTCATGGAAAGACAGGAATGAAGTCACCAACTCGGCCCAAACGACCCCAAAGCTTTGCCGCCGGAGTCGGGCGGGCGCTTCGCCAGGCGGCGAAGACGGCGCGTAAAACAGCCCGGATGCACGGAACGCCAATCTACGTTCTGGAGGACGGAAAGATCGTCGCGAAGAGGCCCTGAGAAACCCGATGCGATATTGGTGGGTCAACCAAAATCAGACCTACCGGCACGAGGTGGTGGGTGGCTATCTATGGTCCCCGAAGCGAAAGTCCAATGGTGGGATCAACCCGTTCTATGAATCCATGAGGGAGGCGCTCCAGGCGATATTGTCCTCGGCTGGTAGCGAAGGTCCCAAGCAAGCAGATGAGCTACTGGCGCGCAGTGGGCACTGCTGGCGGCCGCTGCGCGATTCCTGAGGTTGAGTGGGCATGTCGTACAGAAGGGATGTTATGAACAAACTAATCGCGGCAACCCTGGTGGTGGTTACGTTCTTTTGTTTCGCGAGTTCCGCATTCGCGGCACCCCACCATCGGCATCATCATCACCCTCGCCACCATCACCATCGTCCTCATCACCGCCACCGCCAGCATTAAAATTACGTTCGCGCCGTGATCCTGAGACAGCGGATGACCATGGCCGTGTGGTGCGGCGACGCTCCCACTGAAAGCGCGCTTTAGGGTTGGTTTGACCCACACCCCGAAATTCGGCGCGATGAGTTGGTAGCGGGTTGCCAACAAAGGTCATCTTGCAGCATGGGTGCGGCTGGTGTTAGCTAACGCATGACAGACGATAAGCAATCCTCGTAATGATCGGCGTAGGCGTAGACTTCGGCACCTCGAATTCGACGGTGGCCTGGTTCGACGGGCGTCAATTGCGCTTCGTGCTCATCGAGGCAAACAGTCCGATTCTTCCCACCGCAATACACCTGAGCAAAGAATACGAAGGCACCACCGGTGCCGCGGCCATCGAACGCTACGTGCAGGAGAACACAGCGCGTCTGGTGCATCTGGTGCCGGAAATTCTCGGGCAGGCGGCCGCATCAATTGAGGACAACAGCCCGGAGCACGAAATGGCCGAATTGACCACGTCCAGGAATGTGGTGTTCGGGCCGCTCATCGATCACGGCTTGCCCGGTCGACTGTTTCTTGGCTTGAAGCGCCTGCTCGGCAATCCAGCTATCGACCGGATATTCGTCTTCAACAGGCCGTATCGGCTGGTCGCGCTATTGACCCCCGTGCTACTGCGGCTGCACGAGGCGGTTGAAAAGGAGTTGCGCGAGCCGGTTTCGCAGGCACACGTCGGGCGTCCGGTGAACTTCGAAGGCAGCGACGTTTCGAGGAACTCACTAGCCGTCAGTCGACTCAGGGAGACGTGCGCCCATGCTGGCTTTCGCAACGTCGAATTCTATCCGGAACCCATCGCCGCCACATTGAGTTTCCTGTGGCAGCGGCGGTTCACGGGCAGTGGCACGGTGCTGACCGTAGATTTTGGCGGCGGTACGCTGGATCTGAGTGTGATCGGCTACTCTGGGACAAAGTTTGATGCTCTATCGACCGCGGGTGCAGACCTCGGCGGCGACAAGATCGATCAATTGATATTCCGGCGATTACTGTTCCCGCTTCTGGGTGACGGTGAAACCTGGTCGCGCCAGATTGATGGTCACAAAGTCGAGACGCCATTTCCCTTTAACGAGTACGAGGAAGGGATCCTGAATTGGGCCATCACCCATACCCTCAATCAAAACAGGTATAAGACGCGCCTCACCGAACTCATCGCTGCCGGGGGCGAAGCGTCCGTCAAATTTCAACGTCTCAAAGATCTTATCAACTATAACTACAGCTACAGCGTGTTCAGTTCCATCAAAAGAGCGAAGGCAGAGCTGTCGAGCCGGGTAGCATCCTCGATCGATATCCCGGAATTGAACTTGACCGTCAATTTCACACGAAGGCAACTAGACGAAATGTTGGCCCCCATGATGAATCAGTTGACCGAACTCATTTATCAGGTGGTTGGGCGCGCGAATCTGCCCATGAATGCGATCGACCTGGTTGTGAGGACCGGGGGTTCATCACAAATCGTTGCCGTCAGGCAATTGTTGGAAGGGTTGTTTCCCGACAAGGTTACCGAGCATGATCCTTTCACCAGTGTCGCCGGCGGTCTAGCCATCGCGGACTACCATGGCTACCGTTGGAAATGAAACGGGATCGCAGTCGATGAGCGCGCCAATCTCGGGCGCCGAGTAACGGGTGGTCACATGCTGAGCTTTGTGGCCGAGGAGAAGCTTGCGGTCCTCGAAGTTCACCCCGACGACACGTAGCCGGTGGCCATAGGTGTGCTTGAGGTCGATCGACTTCGCATACGTCGAGCTGTCAACGCGCCGCCCGTCGCGCTGACGGCCGGCCGATACTCGTCCTGCGCTACGTCGTGATCGACGAGGTCGCCAAAGCGTATCCGGCGCTCGCGCCGGTCTGAGCGATCACGCCACCGCAACGCCACCGATCGCGGCCTGGCATGCCGCGATGCCTTGGCCAAGAGCCATACCCTGCCAGAGAGGATCGTCACTGTGGAAGGCTGCGCGAATCATGTGCTTGATCGGCTTGGCGGCGTCGGAGAGTGGATCGCCGTGCGCATGGAGCCAGGCATCGGCCCTGAGCGCCTGGGCGACCTCGAGTATGGGCCGAATGCCGCATTCGAGCGCGACCGCGTCGACGGCGGCGCGAGGCAAGAGACCGGGTAGCGTCGTGAGACTGTCCCCCTTGATCTCAGCGGACACCGACTGGTCACCGTACAGCGATTTCGCGCCCCCTCCGATCCAGGAGCGGGCGCGCAGGAAGGCGGGATCCGTCCGTCGTTGACCGATGATCGGTTCGGCGTAACCGTAGGGGCCGAGTCCCGTATGAAAGTCGAGCAGACAGATGCGCGAGGTGGGGGCGAGGTTCGCGCTCACGATGCTCGTCAATGTGTTTCGGGACCACGAAGCGCTGCGACCGCCGTAGAAAAGCCCTGCAGCGTGCGTCCACTGTCCGCCGGAGACGGCCTTCTGAAACGCCGCGAACCCGTGACGGTCGATCCATCCTTGCAGTCGTTGCCAGGTCTTCTTCTGTGTGGCGGCACTCCAATCCGAAGGACAGAGATCCATCGAGATCTCGTCATAGGCCGGATTGGCCGGCAACGGAGCATCGAAGTCCATCCAGTTGCGATTGATGTCGACATTCTCTTCGTTCGTACGCCTCAGCCACGAGAAGCCGTAGGGATTGATGGCATGGATGTGCAGAGCGGCGACATCGTCGGCTAGCGCCGCGGCCTTGCTCCGCCGCAGCCACTCGACCTGGACAGCTGAGCCGAAGAATCCCTCGACGCCGTGTGTGCCCGAGACGGTGACTAGTACGGCGCGTGCGTTGCCGGGGCCGATCCACGCCGTATCGGTCGTGAGATCGAGATCGTCGGGTCCTCGATGGTCGAGGAGAAACGTCTCTATCTTCGCTCCTGCCGCAGCGGCGCCAGCCCGGAACTTCTCCCGGGCCTCGGCGTAATCGCGGCTGAATGGGCTGTCCATCGAGTCGCCTCCCTCGGCTCACCTCAGCTCAGACTACTCCAACGGTGCGTCGAATGGTTGATGCTCGATCGGTGGCGCTACTGCGAGCTCGTTTCAGCGGCTTGTCGACGCTGTGCATCAAGTGTGGCCGCCGCGTCGAGCTGTTGCTTGACGCGAGCCTCCGTTTTCAATGCCTCTTTGGCCTGCTCCGCCTCCGAGGCGCCGCCAGCGGCGGCCGAGATTGCGGTCTCACCGACGCCGCAGGCGGCGAGCGGAAGACACGCCAAGAACCCTAAAATTACCTGTTTCATAAGTGACTCCAATGGCCAGATGCCAGGCTATCTTTACGACCCTGTCACGCTCTTGAAAAGGGCGCAGCGCTCAATTTTGGCGTGGCGTCGACCTAGAGGGGCGCTTGAGGATCGGGGCGAATGCCCTCCCCGACGCGCGTGACAGGTGCGGGCTCCGGTGAGCTGTCACTGAATCGCTCACCCGACTCGCGGTGCCGAAGAATCGACGCGACGTCGCTCTAGTCGGAAGAACAGCTTCCTCGACCTAGCTATGTGTATGCATATACAGTATCATGGCATGTCGAGGCAGAGCTCAAAGCCGCTCAAAGGGCGGCGATTGCAGTCGCGATGCGGGAACGAATCGAAGATATATAGGGAGCGCAGACGCAGGCCAAATTGGCTTGGGTATCCCATCTCAAACCGGAGCATGCTACGGTTGCGTTGCCCGAGGTCAGGGGGGCGAGTTGCGCGCAGATTTAGCTAAAGTGCCGCTCATTGCCGCGCCGCAGCGGGGCGTATTAGGTGCTCCAAGTTTCGAGGCCTGGCCTTGCCGCGCGACCTCACAAAGACGTATCTCTATCACATCACCGACATCAGCAATCTCCCGTCGATTCTTGCGAACGGCGGATTGCTATCGGATTGTGCGCTGGTAGATGTGGCACATCAGGTAATTGGCTACCCGAATATCAAGGAGCGGCGCATGACGCAGTATCGCGTCCCGTGTTGCGAAAATCGATGTGTAGGCGAGTTTGTGCCGTTCTATTTTTGTCCCCGCTCACCCATGCTTTATACGGTGAATCGCGGAAACACCGGGCGACCGCCCGGGTGTCAGACGTCGGTTGTTCACCTTGTTACAAACGTGAGTGTGGCCTTGAACCAAGGTCGACCTATTGCGATTTCGGATGGCAATGCAGGGGCGGGGTACGCTACTTTCAGGAACGACTTGGCTGCACTCGACGATCCAACTCATCTCCGTTGGGCCGACATCAACACCAATCAGTGGCAGGGAAAAATGCACTTCAAGCAGGCGGAGTTTCTGGTGGCGGACCGGTTTGACTGGAGTGCGATCGTATACGTCGGTTGCCACAACGCAACCGTTGCAGCTCAGGTGGCCAAGTTGCTGCCTCAGCATGGAAGCCCCAACGTGGGCGCACAGCCGAGCTGGTACTACTAATGATCGAGATTGTTCACGGAAATCTGTTGCATGCCAATGTCGACGCATTGGTTAATACGGTAAATACCGAAGGCGTCATGGGTAAGGGAATAGCACTGCAGTTCCGCCGGGCTTATCCCGCAATGTTTGAAGCTTATCTGGTCGACTGCAAGGCAGGGCGGGTGAAGCTAGGTCACATGCATGTGTACGATCTTGGTGGCCTCGTGTCTTCCGGTCCACGCTGGATTATCAACTTTCCGACCAAGGGACATTGGAGAGCGCGCAGCCGTCTGACGGACATTCAGTCTGGTCTAAAAGATTTAGTAAAGACTATCCGTGAACTCGGAATCAAATCCATCGCGCTTCCGCCTTTAGGCTGCGGACACGGAGGATTGAGTTGGGGCGATGTACGCCCGATAATTGAGCTCGCTTTCAATGATCTTCCTAACGTTCACGCGTTACTCTTCGGGCCTGACGGCAGCCCTGCGGCAACCGACATGCCAAACCAAACATCGAAGCCGGAGCTCACAACTGGTAGGGCTGCTTTGATCGCTCTCGTTGACGGATACCTCAAGGGATTGCTTGATCCGAACATCACACTCTTAGAAATTCACAAGCTGATGTATTTTCTTCAGGAGGCGGGCCAGGATCTTAAGCTGCAGTACGAGGCTCAATTGTACGGCCCATACGCTCTGAACTTACGTCACGTTTTGAATCGCTTGGAAGGCCACATGCTTACCGGGTTTGGCGATGGATCCGATCGGCCAGACAAGCCCATGGAACTGGTCCGAGGAGCCGTAGAGAAGGCAAATGCGTATCTCGCCGAGGATGCCCAAACACTGGCGCGCATGGCACGGGTACAAAAGCTGATCGAAGGCTTTGAGGATCCGTATGGTTTGGAGGTTCTCAGTTCTGTTCACTGGGTAATGTGCCACGACCGACCGGCACGTGATTCGGCAGAGGAGGCCATTAAGGCGGTCCTGAATTGGAATGACCGAAAAAAAAGCCTCATTAGACCGGCGCACATCGAAGCGGCGTGGCAGCGCCTTCAACACGAGAAATGGGCGACTGAGTCGCGTAGTGCGATCCATTGAGAAAAACCTCTGTGCCGGAAACGTGTCGAGCGCCGATTAGGTATAACGTACTTGGCCTCGTGGTCGAACTTGGCAAGCGCTGCAAGTGCTTTTTTGCCCTCAAAGCAGCGACACTTTGAAGACCCCGCGCGCCGGCTAAGGGCTCACTTCAGTCAAGTTCTGGTGGGCCATACCTTGAATCGGTCTTCCTCGGCCTGTGGCCGCTCTTTCTTGCGCGTGCCTGTCGGCTTGCGCGTGTGCGTGATACTTTTCTGGGACTCCCGACCGCGGCGTATGCAATGCCGAGGTTGAGCGTTCGAGTTTGCTGGATGCGCGAAAGAAGCAGGCCGTGCTTCAGCTCAAACCGAGCCGCTTCGGTGGCGCGGGATAAATGCGGGGCCCCGGCGTCACGAGGCGTTATCGACGGCTCTGGCTCTATATCAGCAGCGTGATGTTTTTGCGTCGCCGACGTTCGTGAGATCTCCGAAGCGACTATAGCTGACTGAAGTGCCTTCGTCCTAGCCGTCGATGCAGTAGACGCGCGCGGCAGTGCGGCGGAAGACCGCATCTTGCTCTCGGCCGACATATCCTCCGTGACGCGCTTGAAAGCGTTCCACAATGTCCCATAGCCATGGGCAATGCCATCGACCGGGAAGTTGCTCTCGAACATGCAGCGTGCCGGCGAAAAGACGTCGACGGCATGCAACACATACGGCCGATAGACATTCGCTATCTCGCTCGAGTCCGGCGGCGTCTCGCGGCGTTTCCAGTCATAGCCTGCCACTGCCATGCCGAAGCCCCCGAGCTTAATGGCAATATTGGGCCGCTGCGCCGCCACCGCGAGACCGGCCTTCCATTCCGCCCATGCGTCTTGCTGTCGATCAGCATAACGGCCGATCCGGATCGGTGTAGCCAGATGATCGACGACGATCGTCAACCGCGGAAAGGCGTCGGCGAGCGCAATTATGCCGTCGATCTGCGTATGCAGGCACCATGTCTCGAAAATAAGCCCCATGCGATCCAACCACCGGAGGGCGTCGCGCAGCGCGGGTGCGGCAAGTGCGCCTTCGCGCTCGATTCGGCCATAGGGCTCGTCGGCATCCGAAGATGTGACGTAGCGGATACCGCGGAACTTGTCGGGCGAAGCGGCGACATGCGCCTCCAGCACCGCGGCGACTTTGTCGCCGGCCAGCAACTCGGCAAACCCCATTATCGCTGCGGGGATGCGAGTGGGACCATGGCCGTGCGTTTCTGCCACGCGCAGCGCCGCCTCGACCGCCTCCGTCTCGCCGACGCAGCGCAGCGCCTCAGGCCCATCCGCGCAATATTTCCACTTGCATTCGACGAACGCCGTCGCCGCGATTTTGTGGCCGCTCGCCGCGATCATAGCCGCCATATCCTCCGGCAAGGCGCGGCCATACACGAGTGCAAGCGATCGATCGTCCCAAAAATGATGGTGCGAGTCGATGATCGGCATGTCGGGTCGGATCGGAACCTCAGCCGCCGCTCGCTGCCACGCCGGCTTCCTTGGCAACGGTGTGACCTCCTTCGCAATGATGTTTCACCATTGAGCGCGATTCATCGGCGATCGTCCACGGCGGTACTGAAAGTATCACAGGCGTGTTCGCCATCTGCATTGCGGGTCTGCACGGTTGGTCTATAATTTTTTGAGGAAGGAGAGTGTCATGAAGTTCGATCCGCCTGTGGCCATCGATTATGCACGATACCGTGCGCTGAAACTTTCGCTGGTCAAGGGCATCATGACAGTGACTCTGTCAAATCCAGGCCGCAAGAACGCGGCGAGCCCGCGAACTGGCGACGCTCTGGGACGATCTCTGGGCGGATGCAGCGGTGCAGGTCTGGCATCCGACATGGTGTCCGCCTCGGCGACGGCCCGATTCTGCGACAGCCATGTCAAGGTCGGGCTCGTCGCCGGCAATGGCGGCGTACTGCTATGGCCGGCGGCAGTCGGCATCCATCGCGCGAAGGGATATCTCATGACCGGAAGGCCGGTGCCGGCCAAGGTGGCCGAGGAGATCGGGCTCATCAACCGCTGCATACCTGACGAAGAACTCGACGCCTATGTGCAACAGATTGCTGAGGAGCTTGCCGCCCTGCCGCCGCATGCAGTCAACTACACCAAGGCCTCGATCAACTTGGCGCTGAAGCAGATGACGGGCAACGCCTTTGAGACCTCTTTGGCCTACGAGATCTACCTAATGGGGGATGGACGGTGTCTGCGAGGCGACCGCGGCGTTCATGCAGAAGCGGAAGGGTCGTTACACCGGTAATTAAGCTCCGTCGACGAGCATCCGAGCAAGACCGTGGGAGGTAGCTTTTGAATCAGACAATCCCGTCGCTGCTGCGCGCTGCGGCTCGGCGATATGGCGACAAGGCCGCACTGATCTCCGACCGCAACGAGCGCACCAGCTTTGCGAAGATCGATGCCGAAGCGGATCGCGTTGCCCGCGCGTTGCTTGCCGATGGTGTGCATTTGGGCGATCGCCTGGCGATTTGGGCGCCCAACATGTGGGAGTGGGTTGCTGCCGCGGTTGGGCTGCAGCGGGTGGGTGGCACGCTGGTCCCGCTCAACGCGCGCTATCGCGGTGTGGAGGTTGCTGACATCGTGCGCCGCGCCGGCGTCACCCACCTCATTATGGCGGGAAAGGTGGGATCAGCCTATTTCCCCGATCTGCTCCGCGACGAGGACACGCCGTCGCTGCGCCGGCGCATCGTATTCGACATCGATTCGGCCAAGGCCAACGGCCGCGACATCGCTTGGGGACGATTCCTTCAGCGCGGTGAAGACGTGTCCGATGCCGCGCTCGGCGAACGCGAGACGATGGTCACGCCGGATACCATCTCTGACATCATGTTCACTTCCGGCACGACTGGACGGCCAAAGGGCGCCGTGTTCGATCATCGCACTGCGATCCGGGGCGCGGAGAATATGATCGGCTATCCGTCGATCAGCGAGCAGGACGTCTTCTGCCCGATGGGACCTTTCGCGCATCTTGGTGGCTACAAGACGGGCTGGCTGGTCGGCCTCTTGGCCGGTGCCACCGTCTGCTGGGGAGACACGCGCGACGGCAAGGCGACGCTGGATCTGATCAGCAGCCGCCGGATCACCATCATGCCGGCCCCGCCGGTGACGTGGCAGGACCTGCTCGATTCCCCCAACCGTGCGGACTGGGATGTTTCGTGTCTGCGCTTCGTCGCCACTGGCGGCACGGTGGTTCCCCCGCACATCGTTCGCCGTCTGCGCGCGGAGCTCAATGTTCAGCAGGTCGGTACCGGTTATGGCATGACGGAGACGACCGGCATCACCAACTATAGCAGGCCGGAAGACAGCCCAGAGCAAGTGGCGCTGACCGTCGGTCGGCCGGCACCGGACTCCGAGGTCCGGATCGTCGATGCCGAAGGGCGCGTGCTTCCAGCCGATGGCACCGGCGAGATTGTCGTTCGCAATGATAGACTACTCATCAAGTACCTCGACGATCCCGTCGCGACGCGTGCCGCGCTCGAGCCGGATGGGTGGCTCCATACCGGCGATGTGGGCTGCATGGACGAGGAAGGTTATCTGCGGATCACGGATCGCCTGAAGGACATGTATATATCAAACGGCTTCAACGTCTATCCGGCCGAACTCGAACGGCTGCTGATGACGATGCCGGGCGTTAAGGATTGCGCGGTGATCGGCATCCCCGACGCACGGCGGGGCGAGGCCGGGCACTTGTTCCTGGTACGCGGCGCCGGCTCGACAACGACAGAGGCCGAAGCGATCGGCTGGTGTAAGCAGACCTTTGCAAATTACAAGGTTCCAGAATTGGTAACGTTCGTGGACGAACTGCCGCGCAACGCACTGGGCAAGGTGCTGAAGAATCAGCTGCGCAACCTGCAAGATAAACACGCATAACCACCCGCAAACGCGAGCTCGGCATCACTCGTTCCATTGTGCAATCCGCAGCGTGACCATTCAGTTTGCATTCTTGGATCTCGCCATGGCGATGCGTGAGCCCGCCCCGGCGCCCCTGCTTTCCGTATGATGGAGTTCCCAAGCGATGCCAGCGCGCAACGCCATGCCGTCCGTGTCGAGCACCAAGCGCTTCATCGCGCTCACCGATCGTTGGTTGTTGGCCAGTATCTCGCGGCATAGGTCGAGGCGGCATGCGCTCCCGAATAGAAGCGACTGGTGAACATCATCTCATAGGCACGTGCGTGGCCGATGCGTCGGGGCAGACGCTGCGACAGTCCCCAGATCGGCACAATGTCCCACTTGGCGTGCGTGTCGCCAAACTTGGCGTCCTCAGCGGCGATAATGATGTCGGTGGCCAACGCCAGTTCGAGGCCGCCGGTGAGACAGTGCCCGCGCACTGCGGCGACTACCGGCACCGGCAGGGTCGCGAGCCGTTCGATCAAGCCGGTCTCGAAGAGCTTGGCCTCTGCGCTTGTCTCCGCGCCGGTTGCAATGTCGTCGAGGTCGTGGCCCGCGCAGAAGCTGCGGCCAGCGCCCTTCAGCAGGATGCATCCGACCCTGTCGAATGAAAGAGCGTCAATATGAGCGGAAAGCTCCTTGAACAGGCTGAGGTTGAGCGCGTTCAGCTTCGTCGGCCGATTGAGGGTGAGCGTGCAGAGACGGTCGACGATTTCGTTCAGCACCAATTCGGACATCTAGTATCTCCTCGAAACGGAGTTGATCGCATCGTGCTGTGCCGTCAGCCGCGGGGCAACGCCGCGACCGCCATGCCGGGAATCGCGCACTCCGCGACGTACTCCCGCCGCAGCCGGTCAACGAGGCCGGCGACACTCGGCACGTCCTTGATCAGGCCGATTCCCTGCCCACCGCTCTAGATATCCCGCCACGGCTTGATCCCTTCCGGCAGGTGATCGGTGCTCCGTCCGGCCGGGATGAACAAGTTGTCGGGATCAAGGCCAGCCGTGCGCAACGACGCTTTGAGCCAGCTTGCAGGCAATCCGTTGACGCCGGGCGTGTAGAGCACATCGGTAACGCCGCCCTCGACCAGCATCGCCTTGTAGGCTTCCGAAGCAGCCGCCTCCTGAGTGGCGATGAAGCGGGTGCCCATATAGGCGAGGTCCGCGCCTAGGATCTCGGCGGCGCGAATCGCTGCGCCAGTACTCACGGCGCCCGCCATCACGACCGCGCCGTCGAACATCGCGCGCACATGCGAGATCATCTCCAGGTGACTAATCGTACCGGCATGTCCGCCGCCGCCCGCGCCGATGCAGACGATCCCATCGACGCCGGCGGCCGCCGCCTTCTCGGCGAAGCGGATCGTCGTGGCGTCATGGAAGAGCAGCATGCCGTGATCGCGAACCAGCGGCGCGTTGAACGTCGGATCGCCGACCGAGGTCACGATGATTTGCACGCCGTGGCGCCGGCAGAGTTCGAGGTGGGCGCGGAACTCGTCCCTGCTGAAGGTGGGCGAGATGTTCACTGCGAGCGGACCGATTTTGCGGCGCGCAGCCGCCTCCGGTGACTTGCTGATTGCCTCCCGAACCCAGATAAGCTGCGCTTCGAGCTCTTCCATGTCACGGCAATGGTTGCGCGTCAGCGAGCCGACTATACCTGCCCGGCAGCAGGCGGCCGCAAGCTCCGCACCGCTGCAAAGAAACATCGGTGCCGCGAACACTGGAAGCGCAAGCTGTTCACGAATCTCTTGCGCGAGTGCCATTTATTTCCTCTGTGCGCCTGCAACGTCAGCCCTGCCGATTTCAGCGAGCCCGCCATCTACCGGAAAGTTCGACCCGGTGATAAAGCTTGCCTCGTCGGAGGACAGAAACAGCACCGCGCGCGCGATCTCGGCGGCGTCCGCCATGCGGCCGAGCGGATTCTCCGCGGCCAGCCTCGCCTCGGTGGCAGCCACCTTCCCCGCCGCGGCGCCGCGCTTGTAAAGTTCGGTCTTGGTTGGGCCGATCCCGATCATGTTGACCCTGATCCTGCGCGGCGCGAGTTCGGCGGCGAGGATTCGCGTCGCCGCTCGCAGCGCCGCCTTGGCGGTGGCATAGGCAAGCGAGCCAGGTACCGCCATTTCGGAGCCGACCGACCCGCTGGTCACGATTGCACCGCCGTCGTTCATATGCGGCAGCGCCGCCTGGATAGCGAAGATGCAGCCCCTTAGATTGACGGCGTGGCACCGGTCCCAGTCGTCGGGCGTCAGCTTGCCGATCCGTGCGAGCGAAGCGACCCCGGCATTCACGAATAGAACGTCGATTCTGCCGAGCGCCGCTGCAGTCTGGTCGACGCTCGACCGGCACTCGCCAAGGTCTGCAATGTCGCCGTGAATAGCGGTGACGCCCAGCTGGCTGGCCGCCCCTTGCAGCGTCGCGGCGGTACGGCCGGTAAGCGCGACGTCAGCCCCTTCGGTGCGGAACGCTTTCGCCGCCGCGAGGCCGATGCCGCTGCTGCCGCCCACGATCAGGACGGCCTTCCCCTTAAACCGGGTGTTCACCCAACCGGCCGCCCAGTCTTCTTCGGCCATTCTCGGATGACGCGGCTTTGCAGCGTGCGGTTGATCTCATCGATCATGAACCTCCCCTCGTCTTTACGTTTGCATCGTACGGCACCGCCCAAACCTTATCGACGGCCCTGGCTTTGATATC
>Ga0116129_1000592_pt1 | contig 22892 bp, 19 predicted proteins | sample June2015DPH_17_2_FD_89732 | JGI IMG/M metagenome (GOLD analysis project Ga0116129, IMG submission 89732) | Peatland microbial communities from SPRUCE experiment site at the Marcell Experimental Forest, Minnesota, USA - June2015DPH_17_10 | ecosystem: Environmental > Terrestrial > Soil > Wetlands...
AGTCGCCAGGCGCAAGCGACTCCGCGGCGCACGCGGGTTCGAACGCCGACCTGCAGCTCGGCGCCTTAGGGTCCGGCTCCGACTACACGCCATTCCTGCAGCACTTGGGCATCAACTCCGTCAATCTGGGATTTGAAGGCGAATCGCAGTATGGCGTCTACCACTCGGCCTACGATTCGTTCGACCACTATCGTCGTTTTGTCGATCCGACCTTCGAGTACGGCGTGGCTTTGGCCAAAACGGCCGGACGAATCATGCTGCGGGCGGCGCAGGCCGAAATGATCCCAGTGCATGAAAGCGACTTTGCGGCGTCGGTCGCCGCATACAATGACGAACTTCACAAGCTCGCCGACGCCATGCGCTCCAAGTCGCTCGAGCTCGGCAAGCTGCTGGACGACGAGTCCTACAAGCTGGCCGCGAATCCGGACTATCCGCGCGAGCCGCCGGCGCGTGTGGCCGACGTGCCGCACCTGAACTTTGCCGACTTGGATAATGCGGTGACCAAACTTGAACAGAGCGCCAAGGCGTTCGACCGGGAATATGCGCGCCTCGATGCCGGCAACGATCCGGCATTGAGCGCCGCCCGAGAGCGTGTGAATTCGACCCTGACGACTCTGGAACAAAATTTGACGGATCCGCATGGATTACCGGGCCGAGACTGGTATCAGCACATGATCTACGCGCCCGGAATGCATACCGGATATGGCGTCAAGACCTTGCCGGGAATTCGCGAGGCCATTGAAGAGCGGCGCTGGGATGAGGCCAATCAATACATAGGGGTGGTCTCCCGTGCGCTCAACAACTACAGTGCCCGGATGGACCGCGCCATCGCGGCACCGTAAACTGCGATAGCTATTTTTAAGGAGTGGGTAAATGACCGAAGAAAAGCAGCAAAAATTCACGGCCAAAGTGCGCCGCGGTTTGGTGTGGGTGCATTCCGTGGCGGCCGCGGAGCTCGCCAAGAAGAAGGCGGAGGCCACAGGGGTCAGGATCGAGGGATTCACCGCCAGTGAACTCGCCGATGTGGAATCCGCATTGACCTGGATTTCTCAGAACAAGGAATCGCAGAGCGCTGACCCCGCGTAAGCGTGCGCGGTCGCCGCTAAGCCCGACGCCCTTAATCGGCTGGGGACGCGCGGTGTCGTCGCGAATTCGCGACGGGAAGGGTGAATGGCGCGGTGACCGTGCGCATTGAAGGACTGCGCTACACTAATCTCATGGCTCGCAAAAGCGCATTGGTCGTCGACGACTCAAAGTCGGCTCGCGTCATCCTCAGCCGCATGCTCGAAAAGTACGACATCGAAGTCGACATGGCCGAGTCGGCCGAGCAGGCCATTGAATATTTGAAGACCAATCGGCCCGATGCGATTTTCATGGACCATCTCATGCCGGGAATGGATGGTCTGCAGGCGGTCCAGGCCATCAAGGGAAATCCCCAGACCGCCATGATTCCGATCATGATGTACACCTCGCAGGAAGGCGAACTGTATGTCGGTCAGGCACGCGCTCTCGGCGCGATGGGCGTCTTGCCCAAGCAGGTTCGGCCAGTCGATGTCTCGAAAGTATTGTACGAACTGCACTTGTTGCCGGATCGGCGCGACCTGGCGGAGCCTGCATTGCAGCCGGTGGAGCTGGACTCCGGCATTCCCGTCGAGCGCCCGCCCCAGCAACGACCCTCGGCGGCAGGCACCATCGACTGGGGACGGCGGGTTGAAGCGGCGGTGAAGGACCAGGCGGTGGACATTCGACGTTTCATCGTCGCGAGCCTCGATAGCTTTTCGACGCGCATCATCAGCGATGTCCGCAGTGCCATACCGATTCAGGGTCCCGACCCGATTGCCCCGGCGCCCAAGCCGCCCGCGCCGGTATGGCCCTGGGTGACTGCGATCGTGGCGGTATTCGCCGTCGCCGCTGCCTTCGCGGCGTCCTGGTTGACGTCGCGCAATGAGCTCGCGCGCACCCGTGCGGAAATCGCGGGACTTCAGTCCGCCAATGCCGAATTACAACGTGCGCGAGTCGACCTCGCCGCTGCGGTCAAGGACCTGACCGCCGCGCTCTCGACGGCCAATTCGAGTGCGGCATTCGCGGCGCCCGGTGGTTCGGAGGCCGCCCCGCTGGCGGCGCGGGTCGAACCGGTGCCTTATGGCGAAATCGCTTTCGACCACAGCCGTCTCGATGTGCTGCGCGACATGTTGGCCAAACTCGAGGCTCAAGGATTTCGCGGGGTCGTGAAGATTGCGAGTTCGGCGGGACTGTTTTGTCTCAGCGGAAACGCTACCGATGGTTATGTACCCGCGCCGCCGACACTGCCCATCAACCGCTGCGACATGATCGGCAATCCCCTGGACGAGGCCCTGTCCGGCCAGCAGCGCCAGTCGCTGGCATTCGCCAATTTAATCGCCGGTGTGCGTCAACGCACCTCGGGCACGATCACGGTTGCGCTCGAAAGCACCGGCACTGCGCACGCCGGTACGCCGTACCCGACGCGTACCGAAAGTCTCACGGCCGGTGAATGGAATCGCGCCGCCGCGGCGAATAATAGGGTCGAGTTTTCCGCGGAATCCAGTACGCCCTAGAAAGCGACCCTGAGGAAAAGTTCCGGGCCGCTCGAATTGAAATTGAACAAGCCCGCTTGCGTGGTCTGCGTCGAGGCCAGATGCGCGCGCAGGGAGGTGTAGCCCAGCGCGAAGGAGATATTGGGACGCAGCCGGTACAGGGCGTCCAGTTCATAAATTCCCAACGACCCATCGACGTCGTCGATGTGCACTTTGAAGTACTGGGCACGGCCGTCGAAGTAAAAGCGCTTGCTCACCACATAGGTCGCATCGAGGCCCAACGTCGGGAAGGGGCCTGCTTGATCTTCGGTCTGGTCCACATGCCTCGTCTGCGTCTGCACCCGCGCGCGCGCGGAAATGTCGGTGTCGTTGATGCCTATCGTGGCCGCCACCTCATATCGGTCGCTATGTAAAAAGGAATATTCGTAGGTGATGCCGAGCGTGCGTATCGACAGGTCGGAATTCAGTGGATCGCCGGGTTGAAGTACCACGTCGCGAAATACGATGGGTTCATTCACCGTGGCCTGACCGGTTCGGTCCAGCGAAAAATAATCGAAGCTCAGCCGATTGCGCTCACCGACGCGCACCATGGCTTGGATCTTCGCTTCGTAGTCCGTCTTGTCCAATCCGAATTGATCTTCGGCGTTGACGGGCGTGCCGGGGACGCCCGTGCTGCTGTCGATTTGAAGGTCCGTCTGATTCGAGTAGCGCACGACTCCCAGCGATAAGCGAACGCGATCCTCGGTTGGACTGATATAGTCGTCCGCGTGCGCCCCAGTCGCCCAAAACGCCAGTACGATAAGCCCCACGCCATTCTTCTTCATGTCGGTTTCCTCAAAATCAACAGATCCGTTTCAGCTCGTTTGACCGCAGGCGGCAGGGAGGAGCTGATGCGCTGCATCACATGGGCTGCGGCCGCGCGCCACCCGGTCAGTTTGCCGCCATAGATGCCAAGAACGCGTGGGCGTGCGTCTCGGTCCGTGGTGAATATGGTCTCACGCGACCGGTCGAAGGCCGCTTGCGTGGCGGCCGGCAAGACGCGAAGTCCGGCGAAGCGCTCCGTGATGTCGTTGCGCGTCAGGGCGCTCAACGCCGGAAAATAGTGGCGCACCACGGCCAGCAGATATTCTTCTTCCTCAGGCGTCGGATGCACCTTGTCGGGATCCCCGCGATACGGAGTCTCAGTGGTTCCGATCAAGGTGCCCGTGGCCCAGGGCATGACGAACACGGCGCGCCCATCGGTGGGGCTCTCGACATAGTAAATGCCCGCCGAGATCGGGTGGGGAATCACGATGTGGCTGCCCTGAACGAGATCCACGTCCGGAACCGCGATGGCGGGCTCGACGGCGCGCGCCACCTGGGTCGCCCATGGGCCCGCGGCATTGATGAGGACCCGAGCCCTCACCTCGAGGTTGGAACCGGACATGGCGTAACTCACCGTCACGCGGTCCTCGCTCAAAACGGCCCGCGTGAATCGTGCAGGCATCTCGAGCTCCGCACCCAGTCCCAGCGCGGATTTGACCACCGCGCGCGTCAGCAAGGCATCGTTGGTTTGCGCATCGTGGTAGCGAATCACGGCATCCAAATCCTGCGTCTTCAAGCCGTCGAGTTGCGGCCACTCAATTTTGGGCACGCTGCCGAAGCGCGTGGCCGCGTCGAAGCCGCCGAGCAGCGCATACATCCACAATCCGAGCTTCAGCTGCCATGGCCGGCGACGGGTGTCGCGGTAAACCGGAATGAAAAATGGCTTGAGCTCGACGAGCTCCGAGGCAATGCGCAGATGAATGGCACGTTCATGCAAGCTCTCGCGTACCAGGGCGAATTGACCCGATTCCAAGTAGCGCAGTCCGCCGTGAATCAGCTTGCTCGAGCGGCTCGAGGTGCCGCTGGCCAGGCCCTGCCGTTCGATGAGCAAGGCCTTATGGCCTGCCGCCGCCGCCGCTTGAAGTACACCGGCGCCGTGAATGCCGCCGCCGATGATGACCACATCGTATTCTTTCATCTTGATTTAAGGGTTCGCGAGTTGGGCGTTAGGCCCGTCCTGGCCTCAAGGATGCGTGATTCCGTTCGAACACACCAACTTTGCAATCATGTCGCCATTCGCGAACAGGCGCCTTTTTCAGACGTCGTTGGATTTGGCGTCGCGCTTTTCCTCGAATTGCATCACCGGACTGTCGGAGGTCACTTCGATTTCTCCATCCACGATCGCGCCCTTGGCAATCGCGACGGTGCGCGCGCAGACCTTGCCGCGGATGACCGCCGTATAGCCGATCTCCAGCTTACCCTCGACGCACAGGCCGCCCAAGATGGTGCCGGCGACGATCGCCTGCTGCGCCCGAACGTGGCCGTGCCAACTGCCGGAGGCCGAGAGATTCAGCGCCCCGTCCAATTCGCCATCGCCGTGCACTTCGCCGGAAACCACGAATTGGCCGCTGCCGCGGATATCGCCGACGAACACCGAATTCGCCCCGATGAAGGTCGGCGAGGCCGAGTTGCTGTCCAGAAATCGGCGTTTCTCTTGGGGCATGGCCACTTATTATCCTATCGGCATACCCCGTGATGTGACGAGCTTGGCGTCGCCGACGTAGAATGGCGCATCTTTTAAACCCCTTGCAGAGTGTGAACATGGTCGTCATCAACAAAGTGTGTTTGGCAGTGGCTTTGGCGGCAGTCCTGGCCGTGTCGGGGTGCAGCCGGCAGCAGAGTGACTGGGAGAAGACCCGCACCGCGAACACCACCGACGCCTATGAACTTTTCCTGAAGAAGTATCCGAAGGGCGAGTTCACCGCCCAGGCGCAGGCCCGCGTCAAGGAACTCTACGAAGAACGGGATTGGCAAAAAGCGCGCGATACCGACACGCTCGAGGGGTACCAAGCCTTCCTGAAGCAGTACCCGGAAGGCAAGTGGACCGAGGAAGCGCGCATCCGCGTCGAGAACTTCACGCTGGCATCCGCGCCCTCCAACACGACCCCGCCCGGGGCGGAGACGACGCCGCCCGAGACCAGCCCGCCGCAAGCCTCCCCGAAAAAAACTGCACCCGCGCCGAAGCCTGCACCGAAAACATCGAGCACCCGAGCGCCGTCAAAATCGTCCGGGGCCTATGCCATTCAGCTCGGCGCCTTCAAGTCCGGCGCCGACGCCGCGAACAAGCGCTGGACAAAGCTGGAAAAGGAATATCCGAAGCTGCTCTCGGGGCTGTCGCCCAAAGTTTCGCCGAAGAAGGGCGCCTCGGGCACGCTGTACCGCCTGCAGGTAGCTAAGTTGAGCGAAGCGCGCGCCGGCGCGATATGCAAAACGCTCAAAGCCCACTCCCAGGCCTGCGTCCTGATCCATCCATGAGAGCAGGCGCCGACACCTAAGATCAAGCGCGGACAAGAGGGTGGCGGTGCGTGTCAGCACCGGACATTTCGCGTCACCTTGAAGTAGCAGCTTGTTCGTAACTCACTGATTTGTCGAAGGTGAGACCTGGCATGCGGCTTGCTTCACTTGTCCTATGCAATCGAAAATCTTTGCATTGTTAGGGGTCGAGGGCAGCCCTGAAGCCACGCTCGTGGTTCGCCGCAGTGATGGACAGTTTGCCCTGGCGAGAGTCGACGCTCGCGTGGCCGCCGCCACGCGGCTTGCCGCTCGATATGCCCCCGCGCTCAATGTCGGTTCATGGCAGGAGACGCCCGCCGCGAAAAGATTTTCTTAAGGTTCTGGGTCAATCCCGAGGCGCCGCGGTTCAAGCTTCCCCCCTCCCGCTCGCGGCGCCTTTTTTTTAAGCCCGAACGCCCAACTCATCCAGCAAGAATGCGTATTCCATCGCGGTCTCACGATATCGCTGGAAGCGTCCGGACTTGCCGCCGTGTCCCGCATCCATCTCCACATGCAGCAGCAAGCGATGGTTGTCTGACTTCAGCGCGCGAAGTTTAGCCACCCATTTGGCCGGCTCGTAATACTGAACCTGACTGTCCCACAGGCCGGTGGTCACCAGCATGGCCGGATAGGCCTGCCTGCCGACATTGTCGTACGGCGAGTACGACAACATGTAGTCATGGTATTCGCGCACCGATGGATCGCCCCATTCGTCATATTCGTTGGTGGTGAGCGGAATGCTCTCATCCAGCATGGTGGTGACCACATCCACGAACGGCACCTGGGCGACGATGCCGCGATAATCAGCGCCGCTCATGTTGGCGATCGCCCCCATCAGCAACCCGCCCGCGCTGCCGCCCATGGCAAACACTTTGTCCTTGGCGGCGTAGCGGCGTTCAACCAGCGCGCGCGTCACGTCGACAAAATCGTTGAAGGAATTTTTCTTGAGCAGTTTCCGCCCGGCGTCATACCACGCGCGGCCCATTTCTTGGCCGCCACGCACGTGTGCGATGGCATAGACGAAGCCGCGATCGAGAAGACTCAGTCTGGCCGACGAGAAGCCGGGGTCCATGGACAGGCCATAAGCCCCGTAGCCGTATTGCAGCAGGGGAGCCGACCCGTTGCGTGCGAAACCCTTGCGATACACCAGCGATACCGGAATTTCCGCGCCGTCGCGCGCGGGCGCCATGAAAAATTCCGTGCGGTAGTCGTTCGGGTCGAAACGGCCGAGCACCGGATCGCGCTTGAGCAGCACCTGCTCGCGCGTACGGACATTGTAGTCGTAGAGCGTCGTCGGTGTGGTCAGGGAAGAATAGGCATAGCGCAGGATCTCCGTGTCCAACTCTAGGTTGACGGACAATGAGGTGCTGTAGGCAGCCTCGTCGCTGCCGATGAAAAACGCGGGTGCACAGCTAAGCGGGTGAATGCTGATCTTGTGCAGCCCACCGCTGCGCACCGACAGTGCGATGAATCGGTCGAAGACATCGAACTCCTCGATATACGCGTCGTCGCGATGCGCCACGACGTCGATCCAGGCAGCACGCTGGGAATGGCTGCCGATGGGTGCCCGCGCCAGGCGGAAATTGCGAGCCTGCCAGTTGGACCTGACGATGAAGTCACACCCGAGATGCTCGATGTCGTATTCATGATCCGCTTCGTGGGCCAAAAATATGTCGAAGCGAAGCTCAAGATCATCGGCGCGCGCGTAGCGCCACTCCGAGGACAAGGTGCTCTCCATGTGGATGAAGATGTAGGCATCCGATTTGGACTTGGACACGCCGGTGTAGAAACTTCGATCGGTCTGCTCGAAGATCAACTGATCGCGCTTCGGGTCTTCGCCGAGCACATGCTTCTTGACGTAAAGCCCCAGCAGCGTCTCCGGGTCCTTCTCGACGTAAAGCAGCGTCCGATTGTCGTTGGCCCAGGCCAAATCGGCCTCGACGTCGGCGATGGCCTCGGGCTGTATCTCTCCGCTGTGAAGATTTTTGAAGCGCAGCGTGAACTGGCTCCTGCCCACCGTGTCCTCGCAATAGGCCAGCCACGCCGAATCGGGGGAGATTTCCATGGCACCGATGCGGTAGTACTCGTGGCCGACGGCGTGCACATTGGCGTCCAGCAAGATCTCTTCGGGCGCCTCGAGCGAGTTTTTGCGGCGCACAAAAATCGGGTGTTCCTTGCCGGGCTCGAAGCGGATGCTGTACCAATAGCCGCTCTTTCGATAAGGCACGGTGGCATCGTCTTGGCGGAGGCGGGCGTAGATTTCCTCGTAAAGCGCATTTTCCAGCGGCTTCGTGTGCGCCATGCAGCGTTCGCGGTACGCATTTTCCTCTTTCAGGTAGGCCAGCACCTCCGGATTCGTGCGCTCATCGTCACGCAGCCAATAATAGGGGTCCGTGCGAACGCCGTGCGGCGAGGCCACTGGGTAAGGCTTTTGAGCCGCGACGGGGGCCTTGAGCGCGTCAGCCGGGGCCTTAGGATCCAATTCGGTCAAATGGGTTGTCCTCGTACGAGGCGCGAGTATAGTCAAAGGGGCCAGAGACGTCCGATTGCAGCGATAACGGAGGTGCGCATGCAAACCGTGAGCCAATTACTTCAGGTCAAGGGCAATCAGATCTTCTCCGTCGCGCCGCATGATTCCGTGCTGCGAGCGATTGAGATCATGGCCACACGGCATGTGGGCGCGCTGCTGGTGATGACCGAGGGTACCTTGCTTGGGATCATTTCGGAGCGCGACTATGCGCGTAAAGTGATCCTGAAAAACCGCTCATCCCACGACACTCCGGTCAGCGACATCATGAGTTCGCCGGCGGTCAGCGTGACCCCGGAGGATACCGTGCATCATTGCATGCAGCTCATGACCGAAGGGCGTTTCAGGCACCTGCCGGTGGTCAGGGCCGGCCGCGTCGTCGGTATGCTGTCCATCGGGGATTTGGTCAAGGCGGTGATCGAGGACCAGTCGCAGCACATCGAGCAGCTGGAACGCTACATCGCCGGATGAGCGGCTTGCCAATGAGGGCGGCCTCCATATAAGGTAAACCCCACATAGGCGCGCTTCGCGGCGTTTGCCCCAACATGGCGCTTGAATTTGTGAGCGCCTAGAACCGATTTAAGTTCTTGTTTCTAAAGCCCCTGCGTTATCCGGGCAGGGCATGCTTTTGTATGGGCGCGCGATATGGCGATCAAACACACGGCCGCTTTCAACACCAGCCTCAACGGCGCGGATCCGCGTGCGCAGGATTGGGGCCTGTGCCGCTCGGCCTACGAAAAGGATTCATGCGGCTTTGGGCTGATTGCCAGCCTCGATGATCGGGCCAGCCATTGGGTGTTGCAGACCGCCATCAGCTCCCTGAATCGGCTCACGCACCGGGGCGCCATTGCCGCCGACGGCAAGACAGGCGACGGTTGCGGCCTGCTGATCAAGCGGCCCACGGCATTTTTGAAGGCGGTTGCGGCGGAGGCGGGGTTCACGCTGGCGCCGATGTTCGCCGCGGGCCTGGTGTTTCTCAATCGCGATGCCGCGAAGGCCGCGGAGGCACGCCAGCTTCTGCGCGAGCAGTTGCAACTGGAGAAGCTTCAGGTGGCGGGTTTTCGCGCCCTGCCCACCGATCCTTCCGCCTGCGGTTCAGAGGCGCTCAAGACCCTGCCGCTCATCGAACAGGTATTCGTCAATGCGGGCGGCGACATCGACGAAGCCGCTTTCAACCGCAAATTGTTTTTGGCGCGGCGACGCAGTGAGAAAAAACTGGAGGCGCGGGATCCGGCTTTTTATATCCCGTCATTGTCGGCCAGCACCATTGTCTACAAAGGCATGGTGATGCCGCAATTTTTGGCGCAATTCTATCCCGACCTCAAAGATGCGCGGATGGAGGCCTCGGTGGTGGTTTTCCATCAGCGCTTTTCCACCAACACGCTGCCGCAGTGGCGCCTCGCGCACCCCTACCGGTACTTGGCCCACAACGGCGAGATCAACACCGTGCAGGGCAACCGCAGCTGGGCCGTGGCGCGCGGTCCGCTGTTCCGATCGCCGCTACTGCCGGACTTGAGCGACATTCTGCCGCTGGTTTCCTTGAGTGGCTCCGATTCGCAGTCGCTGGACAACATGCTCGAAGTGCTGCTCGTCGGGGGCTTGGATCCCATGCACGCCATGCGCATGCTGATACCGCCCGCCTGGCAATCGGTGGACATGATCGATCCGGACTTGAAGGCGTTTTACGAGTACTACGCCACGCACATGGAACCGTGGGACGGACCGGCGGGTATCGTGCTCACCGATGGGCGCTATGCCTGCTGCGCGCTCGATCGCAACGGTCTGCGTCCCGCTCGCTGGGTCATCACCCGCAACCGGCACATCACCATCGCCTCGGAGGCGGGGGTGTGGGACTACTCGTCCGAGGATGTCGTCGATAAGGGCAAGCTCGGGCCCGGCGAGATGCTGGCGCTGGATTTGCAAACCGCCGAGCTCATGAACACCAAGCGCGTGGACGATCTGCTCAAGAGCCGTCACCCCTACAAGGTCTGGCTGAAGAAAGGCGTGCGGTATTTGCAGACCGATCTCATCGATCCGCGGCTGGCTGCGGAGCCCTTCGATCGCGAGACTTTGGCCCAGTATCAGAAGATGTTCAATGTATCGGCCGAAGAACGCGATGAGATCATTCGGGTGCTCGCCGAAGACGAGAGCGAAGCGGTGGGCTCGATGGGCGATGATACGCCGATGCCTGTGCTGTCGAAAAAAGTGCGCTCTCTGTACGATTATTTTCGCCAGCAATTCGCCCAAGTCACCAATCCGCCCATCGACAGCTTGCGCGAAAGCATCGTGATGTCCTTGCAGACGCAGATCGGCCCGGAGGCGAACATTTTCGTGCCGGCGCAGCAGCATGCCGAGCAGATCGTCCTGAGTTCGCCGGTGCTTTCGCAACGCAAGCTGCGGCAAATCGTGGCCCTCGCCGATTCCGGCGTGCCGAACGAGTTCATCGACCTGCAATACGATGAACATCTGGACCTCAAAACCGCGCTCAAGCGCGTTTGCGATCAGGCCGAAGCCGCGGTGCGGCTGGGCAAGCTGGTGCTGCTGCTGTCGGATCGCTATCTCGTCAAGGGGAAATTGCCCATCCACGCGTTGCTCGCCACCGGCGCCGTGCACCACCGCTTGGTCGCCACGGGACTGCGCTGCAAGTGCAACATCCTGGTGGAGACCGGGACGGCGCGCGACGCGCATCATTTCGCCTGTCTGATCGGCTATGGCGCCACCGCCGTGTATCCGTATCTGGCATACCAAACGCTGTTCGATCTGATGCGCAAAGGCGTGCTCAAGATGGAGGCCATCGCGCGCCAGGAACTCGGCCGCAGCTATCGGCGCGGCATCCGCAAGGGCCTGTTCAAAATCATGTCCAAGATGGGCATCTGCACCGTGGCCAGCTACCGCAGCGCGCAGCTGTTCGAGATCGTGGGCCTCGGCGACGACATCGTGGAGCTGTGTTTCGAAGGTACCGACAGCCGCATTCAGGGCGCCGATTTCGAGGATCTGAAAGCGGATTCGCAGTACCTGGCGAGGCGCGCCTGGGACACAGGTACTCCGGTGGAGCAGGGCGGCTTGCTCAAGTACATGCACAACGGCGAATACCACATGTACAACCCGGACGTGGTTGCGACGCTGCAGTCGGCCGTCATGGCGGGCAGTTATGAGCAGTACCAGGAGTTCGCGAGCCTGGTCAACGAGCGGCCCGTCTCGTGCATTCGCGATCTGCTGAAATTGAAAAGCGGCGCCGCGCCGATTCCGATCGAGGAAGTCGAACCGATTTCGGCCATTGTCGCTCGCTTCGATGGCGCCGGGATGTCCCTCGGCGCTCTGTCGCCGGAGGCACACGAGGCTTTGGCGATTGCGATGAACGCTCTTGGCGCCCGCTCCAATTCCGGCGAGGGTGGGGAGGATCCGGTGCGCTACGGCACGGAGAAGAATTCCAAGATCAAGCAGGTGGCCTCCGGCCGCTTCGGGGTGACGCCGGAATATTTGATCCATGCCGAGGTGCTGCAGATCAAGATCGCGCAGGGCGCCAAGCCCGGCGAAGGCGGGCAGCTCCCCGGACACAAGGTCAATGACATGATTGCGCGCCTGAGATTCGCGCGGCCCGGCGTGGGATTGATCTCCCCGCCGCCGCATCACGACATCTATTCCATCGAGGATCTGGCGCAGCTGATCTTCGATTTGAAGCAAGTCAATCCGACGGCACTGGTGTCGGTCAAGTTGGTGGCGGAACCGGGTGTGGGCACGGTCGCGGCCGGCGTGGCCAAGGCGTACGCGGACTTGATCACCATCAGCGGCTACGACGGCGGCACGGGTGCGAGCCCCCTGTCCTCGATCAAGTATGCGGGCACACCCTGGGAGCTGGGCCTCGCTGAAACCCACCAGACGCTGCGCGCCAACGAGCTGCGCCATCGTGTCCGGCTGCAGACCGACGGTGGCCTGAAGACCGGCCTCGATGTGATCAAGGCGGCATTGATCGGGGCCGAGAGCTTCGGCTTCGGCACGGCGCCGATGGTGGCCCTGGGCTGCAAGTACTTGCGCATCTGCCACTTGAACAACTGCGCCACCGGTATAGCCACCCAGCACAATGTATTGCGCAGCAAGTACTTCGTCGGTCTGCCCGAGATGGTGATCAATTATTTCAGGTTCGTGGCGCGCGAATGCCGCGAAATCATGGCGTCGATGGGCGTGCGCACCCTGGCGGAATTGATCGGGCACACCGAATGGCTGGAGATTCTGCCCGGCGAAACCTCGAAGCAGCGCAAGCTGGACCTAAGGCCGGTGCTCGCCAATGCCGCGCTGGTCTCGGACAAGCCGCAATACTGCGTCGATCCGCATAACGAGCCCTTCGATCGCGGCGCGCTCGCCGAGCAAATGCTGAGCGACATGCGCGCGGCGATCGAGCGGAAAATCGGCGGCGAATTTTCCTATGACGTGAACAATTTCAATCGCTCGATCGGCGCGCGCATCTCCGGGGAAATCGCCAGACGCTGGGGGAATTCGGGCATGAGTGCGGCGCCCCTGATCGTGAACTTGAAAGGCTCCGCCGGGCAGAGCTTCGGCGTTTGGAATGCAGGCGGCTTGCACTTGAATCTGGAAGGCGAGGCCAATGACTATGTGGCCAAGGGCATGGCAGGCGGCAAAATCGTCGTCAAGCCGCCGCCGCATTCGAATTTCGTCGCGCGCGATACGGTGATCATGGGCAATACCTGCCTGTATGGCGCGACCGGCGGCGAGCTGTATGCCGCGGGCCGGGCAGGCGAGCGATTTGCGGTGCGCAATTCCGGCGCGCTCGCGGTGGTGGAAGGCACCGGCGATCATTGCTGCGAGTACATGACCGGCGGCGTGGTGTGCGTCCTGGGGACCACCGGGGTCAATTTCGGCGCCGGATTCACCGGCGGATTCGCCTATGTGCTCGACATGGAGCGCGACTTCGTCGATCGCTACAACCATGACTTGATCGATATCCACCGGGTGTCGCCCGAGGGGATGGGCACGCATGTACAGCATCTGCGCGGGCTCATCGAGCAGCATGTCGAGGCCACGGGAAGCGCCTGGGGCGCGCAGTTGCTGAACGATTTTCGCACCTATATCGGCAGATTCTGGGTGGTGAAGCCAAAGGCTTCCGCGATCGATTCGCTGCTGGAGAACCTGCGCCGCGCCGCTTGAGAGCCGCCGCTGACCCCATGGCTGACAGGCATCTGCAATTTCTCGATATCCCGCGCAAGGATCCGGACAAGCTGGGCGTGGAAGTGCGCACCAAGCAATTTCGCGAGATCTACTCACAGTACAGCGCCGAATCGGCGGCTCAGCAAGCGGGCCGCTGCATCGCCTGCGGCAATCCTTTCTGCGAGTGGAAATGCCCGGTTCATAACTACATTCCCAATTGGCTGGCGCTGGTCAACGACGGCAAGCTGTTCGAAGCGGCGGAGCTGTCGCATCAAACCAACTCGCTGCCGGAAATGTGCGGACGCATTTGCCCGCAGGACCGGCTGTGCGAGGGCGCCTGCACGCTGAACGATGGCTTGGGCGCGGTGAGCATCGGCGCGATTGAAAAGTACATCACGGACGAGGCCTTCCGCCTGGGCTGGAAACCGGACATGTCCCATGTGGTGCGCACGGATAAGCGCGTGGCCGTGATAGGCGCAGGTCCCGCCGGCCTGGCCTGCGCCGATATCCTGGTGCGCAACGGCGTCACACCTGTGGTGTTCGATCGCTACGCGAAAATCGGCGGCCTGCTGACCTTCGGAATTCCGCCGTTCAAGCTCGAAAAGGACGTGGTCGAGAAGCGCCGGGAGGTCATGGAGACCATGGGAGTGGAATTTAGGCTGAATGTGGACGTGGGACGCGACATCGCTTTTGAGCAACTGGTCGAGGAATTCGACGCGGTATTTCTCGGCATGGGGACCTACACCTATGTGAAAGGCGGCTTTGACGGCGAGGATCTGCCGGGGGTGCACGAGGCGTTGCCGTATCTCATTTCGAATATCAATCGAGAGCTCAAGCTCGAACGCGACCGCGCCGATTTCATCGACATGAAGGGCAAGCACGTGCTGGTGCTCGGGGGCGGCGACACGGGCATGGATTGCAATCGTACCGCCGTACGCCAGGGCGCGGCCAGCGTCACCTGCACTTATCGGCGCGATGAAGACAACATGCCCGGATCGCGGCGCGACTACAAAAACAGCAAGGAAGAAGGCGTTACCTTTCTTTTCAACCGCCAGCCCATTGAAATCGTCGGGGTTGACCGCGTGCAAGGCGTGAAGTTGGTCGAAACGCGTCTGGGTCCTCCGGGCCCGCGGGGCCGCCGCGTGCCGGAGGCGGTGCCGGGAACCGAAGAAACCATCGCCGCCGATGCGGTGATCATTGCTTTCGGCTTCTTGCCGAGTCCCGCCGATTGGTTTCAATCGCAAAAAATCGATCTGCACGGCAATGGCCGGGTGCGCGTTTCCGGCGCGCCGCAGTCTCGATTCCAAACCACCAACCCAAAAATCTTTGCCGGCGGCGACATGGTGCGCGGCTCGGACCTGGTGGTGACCGCGGTATTCGAAGGCCGCGAAGCGGCGCAGGGCATCTTGCGGCAATTGGGGTTGCGCGCTTCCGACTGACGTCTTTCAGGATTAGGCGCGCGAGCGGCTCATATCGAGGTCCGAAAACGGCGAGTATTGCCTTCGGATAAGGGCTACTGTAGCGCCATGAATCTCGACTCGGATGCCTGTTTTCGCGCGGCGCGCGCCCGAGATCGCCGTTTTGACGGCCGGTTTTTTGTGGGCATCACTTCAACGCATATCTATTGCCGGCCGATTTGCACGGCGCGTTCCGCCAAGCGCGAGAATATGCGCTTTTATTCGAACGCGGCCGCCGCGGAAAACGCAGGTTTCAGGCCCTGCTTGCGCTGCCGGCCGGAGCGCGCACCCGGATTGGCGCCGATCGATGCGGTCAGTCGTCTGGTCGGGGCCGCCATGGCCGGCATAGAAGAACATGCACTGTCCAGTGCCCGGGTGGGAGACCTTGCCAGTTCTTTGGGCGTCAGCGATCGGCATTTGCGCCGCGTGACCGAAGCGGAACTCGGCGTCTCACCCATTGAACTGGCACAGACCCAGCGCCTATTGCTGGCCAAGCGGCTGCTGCGCGAAACTGCGCTCAGCCAGACGGACATCGCTTTTGCCAGCGGTTTCGGCAGCGTCAGGCGCTTCAACGCCTTGTTCAAATCCCGCTATGGCTTGAGCCCGCGCGCGGTGCGCGGCAAATCCGTCGACACGGACAGCTTGAGCGTTCAATTGGAATTCAGACCGCCGCTGGCGTGGGAGCGCTTGCTCGCCTATTTGCGGCTGCGCGCCATTCCGGGCGTCGAGATGGCCGATGCCACGCATTATCGACGCACCGTGGCGATAGCAGATGCCAAAGGCTGGATCGCGGTGTCGATGCACTCCAGCGCCAACGCTCTTAAATTGGAAATTTCACCCTCGTTGACTCCCGTCATCGGCGCGGTCATCGGCCGGGTGAAACATTTGTTCGATCTCGGCGCATCCCCGGATTCGGTCAGGCTGGTGCTGCGCCAGGACGAGATTCTGGCGGCCACCGTTCGCAGGCTGCCGGGCCTGCGGGTGGCGGGCGCATTCGACGGGTTCGAACTGGCCGTCCGCACGGTGCTGGGACAACAAATATCGGTGAAAGGCGCGAGCACCTTATCGGGGCGCTGGGCCCACGCATTCGGCGAGCCCATCGCGACACCCTTCCCAGAACTGAATCGGTTGAGCCCCCGTGCCGATCGCGTGGCCGGCATCGCGGCAGAAGACCTCGTCGCGTTAGGGGTGGTGGGTGCCCGCGCCCGGTGCCTGGTGGGTCTCGCACGTGCGGTGGCGACGCGCAAAATCGTGCTGTCATTCGCCGCCAACGTCGAAGAGCAGATCGAGGGCTTGATGAGCTTACCCGGCATCGGCCACTGGACCGCCAATTACATCGCCATGCGCGCGCTGCATTGGCCCGACGCATTTCCCACCGGAGATTTGGTGCTGATGCGGGCCGCGCAGGCGAATCAGAAACAGTTGCAGCAGCGCTCCGAGGCCTGGCGGCCTTGGCGCGCCTATGCGGCACAGTATCTTTGGCAATCACTGGGAGTCGCGCCATGAATATTTTTTGCTATGTCGACAGCCCGATCGGACGCCTGATGCTCACCTCGGACGGGGCGGCTCTCACCGGTTTGTACATGAATCTCTATAGGAACAAGCCGACCAAGCTACCTAACCTAAGTGACGATTGGGTGCAGAATGCCACGCAAGGGCCATTGCCCCCGGCAACCCGGCAGCTGAAAGAATATTTCGCGGGCACTCGGCGCGAGTTCGACCTACCCTTAAAGATGGAGGGCAGCGAATTTCAGCAGCGGGTGTGGCGCGAGCTCACTAAAATACCGTTCGGCAATACGTGGAGCTATGGGCAACTCGCCAAGCGCATCGGCAATCCCAACGGATCGCGCGCCGTCGGCCTGGCGAATGGCCGCAATCCCATTGCCATCATCGTTCCCTGTCATCGCGTGATCGGCGCCGACGGCTCACTGACCGGCTTCGGCGGCGGTTTGGATCGCAAGCAATGGCTGCTGACACATGAAGGTTACCCGGGCACTCGCGCACTGCCTCTGGGAGATGTGGTGAATTCGGGCGTTGCCGCTTGAGAGGATCGGCACCCATTAGATCATCGGCAGCGCGATGGTGAAGACTACGCCGCTGCCGTCTTCCCGGTTTGCCGCCACCGCCGTGCCGCCGTGAAATTCAGCAATGAGCCGCACGATGTACAGCCCTAAGCCGAAATGCGGCTTCTCATCCCGGCCTTGCCGCTGCTCGAACAAGGATTCGAACAGACGGCCCATGAGCGCCGTTGGGATGAGCGGCCCGTCGTTCGCGACCTGCAGCGCGTAGCGGCTCTGCAGGTGTTCCAGCCGCACGGTGATGGTGCCGTCCGGCGGGCAAAAATCGACCGCGTTCTCGATGAGCTTATCGAGCTGCTGCACCACCAAATCGGGCGCGCCGAAAACGAAGCAGGGGTTTTCCGGCGCTTCGAGGGAGAACCGCGCGGCGGGAAAGCCGTCGCGATATGCCGCCAGCGCGGAGAGCAGCAGATCGCGCAGATCGAAATTGACCCGTTCGGATTGTTTGATGCTCTCTTCGACCCGCGCCGCAGCGCCCAGCGCGCTCAAGATGGATTGCAGGCGCTGCGTGCCCTCACGCGCGCGCGTGATATAGCGCAGCTGATCGTCGCGCAGGCCTTCCGACTCGAGATTGTCCAACGAGGAGCGCACGATGGTTAGCGGCGTGCGCAACTCGTGCGACAGTTTCCCGCCCAAGGTCCGCAGATACTGTGTGTGCTCATTGAGCCGTGCCAGCAGCCGCTCGAAGCCGCGCGAGAGGGCGCCGATCTCGTCGGCGCTGGCCGATTCGGGCATGCGCAGCAGGATTCTGCCGTCGCTGCCCACCGCGGAATCGGCCGCGGCCCGCAACCGTCCGATGCGCAAACTGATCCACGTGGCGAAGGCAAACATGATGATGACCGCGGCGGCGGTCGCGATCAGGGTGAGATTGAACAGCCTGGTGAGGGCACGGTCGCGCAGCGCCAGCAGTTGGTCCGCCGCCTGCTCGAGAACGACGGCGCCATGCAGTTGCCCGTCGATGACGATCGGCGCGGCGGCCGTCAGCAGCTGCTCGCGGCGGCTTCCCGTGAGTACCCATTGGGCGTGCGCATGCCCTTGCAGCGCTGCGCTGACGCTGTCGCCGCTGAGACGATCGGGCGATGACGAGACCCGCGGCATGTCGGACGTGTCGACGCGCATGAAGTAGCGATACCAGATGGGCTCGGACTCGGTCGTGCCGCTCGAGGATTGGGGCGCAACGCTGCCCGCGGTCCCAAGCTTCAGCGCGTTGGCATCGACCACCGTCGCCCGGGTGCCATCGCCGATGTATGTCTGCAGCAGCGTGTCCAATCCCGCCGTTGCAAAAAACAAGCGCCCGCCCTCGGTGCTGTCTGCGGCAAATCCTGATTTGCCGTTGCCGCGCCCATCGACTGCCTCGATCCACAAACGACTGCCCACGAAGCTCAAGGGAATGCGCGCTTCCAAGTGGTAACCGGCCGCCGTCTGCAGCCAGAATGCCTGGATTCGAGGTTCCGTGACCACCCGATCCGCGCCATCGTCCCCTTGGACCACGCCCTGCGCGGCGATCAAACCTGGCGCAGTCGTGCCGAAGAAATACGTTGCGCGACCATTCGGACCTTGCAGCGTCAAATTGACGCGATCGAAGCGGTCCTTATCGGGTTGGACATTGTTGGGCTCCGCATCGAAATGCACATCATTGACCTCGAGGTATAAATAGAGATAGCGCTCGGTGGATCCGGCCTGAAGGCGGGCGCGATACTTGGTCTTGGTAGGTAGCGGCGTCGGGTCGGCTGGGATGTCCCAATCCTCGAGATAGCCGTCGAGCAGCGGCTGCGTGACCAGAGGGAATACGTACAAGTCCCCCGCGGCCGCAGAAAAAGCTTGCGCGTCGCCGGAATCGCGGAATACGCGCTGCGGCTGCGCCGCGAGCGCATTGGCCATCGTACCGGCGCTGGCCAGCAGAGATTGTTCCTGCGACCTGCGCAGCGCCGTTTCGAGTTCGCGGGCGTACTGGCAACCCGCCCACGGCAACACCAGGGTGGTGAGCGCGACAATCAGCAATTGCAGTCGAATGCTCACTCGACCCAGCGATAACCCATTCCGTAGACGGTCTGAATGGCATCGAATGCGGCGTCTACCTGCTGGAACTTGCGCCGCACGCGTTTGATGTGGGAAGTGATGGTGTTGTCGTCCAAGACGACATTCGCGGCATCCATCAATTGCTGGCGATTCTTGACATGCCCTGGATTGCGCGCCAGGGCATGCACGATCCAAAACTCGGTCAACGACAGCGTGACCGCAGCGCCGTTCCACGTGGTTTGCATCTTTTCGCCGTCGATCGACAGCGCGCCGCGCCGGATGAGGTCGGCGGCATTGTCGGGACGCCGCAGCGCATCGATGCGCCTGAACAGCGCCGCAACTCGCGCCGCCAAGTGCGCCAGGCTGACGTCTTTGGTGAGGAAATCGTCGGCGCCGAGCCGCAATCCCGATACCGCATCGAGCTCGCTATCCCGGGCGGTGAGGAAAATGATGGGCAGCTCCGCCGACAGCGCCCGCAGATCGCGGCATAGATCGAACCCGCCTTCGGCCTCGTCCTCCAGCGAAATGTCGATGATGGCCAGATCCGGTAACCGAATGCCAAACGCCTGCATGGCGGTCCGGCGATTGCCATAGGCCTTGATCGAATAGCCCTGGCGGGCCAGCGCCGCCGAGTAATTCTCGCGTAAAGCCGGTTCGTCCTCGACGATGGCGATCTGCTTTTTCATCCGCGAATCATAGCCGAATCCGGACGATGAGCAGCGATAAGCGCCGCACGGCTTCGCGCCATACCGCTGCGCCGCATGGGCGAGTGCAGCCGCCGAGCGAAGCCATGATTCGCCACAATTGACCCGCGGATTGCCCTTTTCGCGTCCTAAGAAGATAGGCCTTCGCCGCGGACACTGGGCCTCGTGTCAGAGACGAGGAGAACCCCATGTCGAATACGATGTTACGAAAGTACCGTGCCACCGATGAGTTCTGGTCCACGCGCCGCGAAGCGTCGCTCAATTGGCTGGCGCTGGGATTGCTGCTCGCGGCTTGGAACGCATCGAACAATGATGCCGCTGCAGATGCGCAGGCCACTGGGCGCAGCAGACCGGAGGCCCTTCGCGGCTATGCGAAGGTCTCGGTGCGTGCCGCGAATCGCGTGGCAGACCTCCAGCGCCGTCAAGAAACCGTCACCGAATTGTAATCCTCGAGGCCTCTAATGCTATGGCGCATGCTTGCCGCCGAAGATCAAAAGCACATCTTGATTGTCGATCCGGACGCCGAGACGGCCGAGCGGCTGCGTCAGGAGCTGCAGCTGGCGGGATTCATCGCCGTCGCCATTGGCGACGTTGCCACGGCCATGAACGTGCTGCAGCAACGCGCGCCGCACCTGGTTATCGTCAACTGGAACATGGCGGGCCTCGCCCCGCTCGAGTTGTTCGAGTGCGTGCGCAAGACGCGGCTCGAACAGCCACTCAGGCTGATCATCCTCTCGGATCAGTCGGGGGAACAGGAGATCGTGTCGGGATTGAACATGGGTGCGGACGACTACATCGCCAAACCCTTCTCGGTGCGCGAAGCCGTTGCAAGGATTCACGCCGTCTTGCGGACGCGCCGCCACCCCCCTCGCCACCCCGCGCTGCGCTTCGACAGCTTGACGCTCAATACCTCGACAAATCGGGTGACGGCCCAAGGCGCGCTGCTGAACGTGCGGGGTGCCGAGTATCGATTGCTCGAATTCCTCATGTCTCATCCCGGCAGAACATTCAACCGCACTCAGCTTCTCGCCCAAGTATGGGCCGGCCATACCCACATCGATGAGAGGACGGTCGACGTCAACGTGCAGCGTCTGCGCAAGATACTGGCGAAACCTGGATACAACGCGTGCATCCAAACCGTGCGCGGCTTTGGCTACCGGTTCATCGAGAGTTGAATTTATCGGGAGATCAACAGCGTTTCTGCTGTTTCACGCGATGTTCCACGGCTAACCCGCTTTTTTGTAAGCAAATCTTCTCCGCCGAGTCACGGATTCGTCACACCAAATCGCGATCTTAGACGCGACTCGGGAGATCCAGGAGGAAGATATGTTGGAGCGTAACGCCCCCTCGCCGATACGATTGCGAACGGTCTTCATCTCAGATATTCATCTGGGTTTCAAAGGCTGCAGTGCCGACCTGCTGCTCGATTTTCTGCATCGCGTGGAAATGGATACCTTGTTCCTGGTCGGGGATATCATCGATGTGTGGAGCATGAAAAAAAGCATGTTCTGGCCCCAGTCGCACAACAATGTGCTGCGGACGATTTTGGGCAAAGCGAAACGTGGAACCAAAGTCATTTTTGTCCCGGGGAACCACGACGAAGTGTTTCGCGAGTTCGACGGTGCGGTGTTCGGTAATCTGGAAATCCACCGCGAGTATATCCATCAGGGTGCCGATGGCCGGCGCATGTTGATATTGCACGGCGACGAATTCGACAGCGTGGTCAAGTGCAGCCCCTGGCTGGCCAAATTGGGCAGCAACATCTACGACGTGCTGCTGGCGGCAAATCCGTATATCAATTGGTGTCGACGCAAACTCGGCCTACGGCACTGGTCTTTGTCCATGTATCTGAAACAAAAGGCCAAGACCGCCGTTCAATACATCGGCAGCTTCGAAGAATCCGTCGCACAAGCGGCACGCAAGCGCGGCGTCGATACGGTGGTCTGCGGCCATATTCATCGCGCCGAGATCAGAGAGATCGAAGGCATCCTCTACTGCAACGACGGCGATTGGGTGGAAAGCTGCACCTCGTTGGTCGAGGACATGAATGGACAGCTGCGCATCATCGATTGGCCCAAGCTGCGCGAGCAGGCGCGGCTGGAACCCGTCGCGCTGCCCGTCGGCCAGGCCGCCTAATTTCGGAGTACTGATGAACGATGTGAACGAAATGTGGGGCTCGCCCTGGCGCACGCTGCAGAAGAATCTGGCGAGCGGTTTTGCGTTAGAAGCCATGAAATCCGGCCAGAATCCCCGGGTTTGCGAATCACCGCATCCGGGCAGATCGCAGGTCCCGGGCAGGGCGGCGAACTCCTGGCTGGTTCGTGCGCGCACCCGTGAACTGAGGTTGGCCAGTGTTATTCAGTAGGTAGGCTTTCTCGCGGCGCAACTGCGTCCTTGACGCAGTTGCGCCGGGCCCTGACCAAAGAAGTCCGTGCAGGTTTCCGATGTCCCACAGTCGTAGTGGTTATTGACCATTGCGGGAAGCCTCTTTGACTGCGTGTCAGCTGCGAGCCTTGTTGTTGCTCATTTCGCTTTGATATAGCGACAACAACGCCGGCGCATCGATCTGCATGACGGCATCGTGCAATGCCGGCTCGTAGCAACGCCTCCAGTGTGCGTATTTGGACATCTCCAGCGGTTCCGGCTGCTTGTCGCAAACGCCAGCGGCCGCTATTTTTAGCCGCTTGTAGAGCACTTGGACGTCCGCAGGACGCGATAGATTCAGGTCTGCGTAGGAGACTTTTTTGCTGGGTGCGTCGGCCGCGTATACGGTGCCGAGACAGCCCGGCGCAATCGAGAGCGCGGATAGTGAACACAAGAGTAGTCCGGACAAGTGGCTTCGATAGTGCTTCAAGATCATGTGGGTATTTCTCCGTTGTATAGTGAAAGTAGATTTGATGGCGTGGTCATGAGAGCTGCGAGTCATCCGTTGCGGAACTCTCGCCAGGTCGCAAACAGATTATTCAAATCCGGGGATTGAGCGCATTGCCCATTTGGTATACGCAGATTGCGGGGCGTCACAGATTTGGAGA
>Ga0116129_1000593_pt1 | contig 22857 bp, 23 predicted proteins | sample June2015DPH_17_2_FD_89732 | JGI IMG/M metagenome (GOLD analysis project Ga0116129, IMG submission 89732) | Peatland microbial communities from SPRUCE experiment site at the Marcell Experimental Forest, Minnesota, USA - June2015DPH_17_10 | ecosystem: Environmental > Terrestrial > Soil > Wetlands...
CCTGTCGCGGCCGGCTCGGAAAAGCTAACATCGTATGCGCCGACAGATGGCGGGTCCAAGCGGTACAGGCGATTGGCCTACTAATGCCGCAACAGTAAAGCGTCTTAAGGGAGGAAGTAATGGCGGTTTCATTCATGCGTTTAGGGGTAGGACTAGCGGTCGCCGGACTCGCGATCGGCGGCTTGATTGGCGCCGCCCGGGCGGAATCGCCACAGTCGCCCGGAACCTGGGCCATGAAGGCGCCGATGCCCACCGCCCGTGCCGAGATGGCCGCGGCGGTCGTTGGCGGCAAGCTCTACGCCATCGGCGGCAACATCGGCGGCACCGCGGTGCCGCACAACACCGAATATGATCCCGCAACCGACAGCTGGCGCCAGCGCAACCCCATGCCGGTCGCGCGCGATCACATCGGCATCGCGGCGGTGAACGGCAAGATTTATACGTTCGGCGGATTCACCCATACGGTTCACCAGGGCGCCAGCACGGACGTGTTCGAATACGATCCCGTCACCGATGCCTGGCGCCGCCGTGCACCGCTCAAGATGCCGCTCGGCGGCGTCGGAGCGACCGTTCTGGACGGCAAGATTCACGTGATCGCCGGCCGCGGCCCCGACGGCAAGACGGTGGATATGCACGCGGTCTACGATCCCGCCGCTGACAGTTGGAGCGAGGCGGCGCCGCTGCCGCTCGCCCGCGATCATCTCGCCATCGTGGCGGCAGAAGGGAAAATCCACGCCATCGGAGGACGGCTCGGCGCGACCGTCGACAAGACCGGCCAGCACGATGTGTACGATCCGGCCACCAATTCATGGAGTTCGGCGGCGCCGATGCTGACGCCGCGGAGCGCGGCCGCCGGCGTGCTCTATCACGGGCTGATCCTGACATTGGGCGGCGAACTTGCGCCCAACACCTATGTGGAAAACGAAGGCTACGATCTCAAGACCGGCAAATGGGTTGCGCTTGCCCCGATGCCGGCGGGACGGCACAACTTCGGCAGCGGCGTGATCGGCCCGAGCGCCTATTTCGTCGGCGGTTCGCTCAAGCCAGGCGTCGGCGAGCCGACCGGCCAACTCATCGTGTTCACCCTTCCGTAATGTAAAGCGGCCGCAGACATGCCGCTGCCGCTGATCGAAAAACTCGCAATGCTGGCGCCGCCGGCTTGGTATTACCGGCGGCGCATCGCCTATGAGACCCGCACCGGCGAGCCTGAGCTGGCAGCGCTGGCGACGTTCATCCGTAGTGGCGGCACCGCTATAGATGTCGGCGCCAATCAGGGCTTCTATGCCTATGCGCTGGCTGACGTCGCCGACCGCGTGATCGCGTTCGAGCCTAATCCGGACTATGCGCGGTTCGCGCGGCGCATGTTGCGTGGACGCGCCGAGGTATACGGGCTCGCGCTCTCGGACCGGCCGGGCCGCGGCACATTTTATGTGCCGCTCGCCGATGACGGCGTGGTGTTGCACTTCGCCGGCAGCCTGAAGCGGACCCATTCCCAATTTCGCCGCAACAGGACCTATGAGGTCGAAATTCGCACCCTTGACGGTTTCATCGACGGATTGGGAGGAGATTTCACCGGCGCGGATGTGTGTTTCATCAAGGCCGATGTCGAGGGCAGCGAGCGCGAGGTGCTCGACGGTGCCCGCGCCACGATCGCGCGGCACCGCCCGGTCATTCTGCTGGAGCTCCTGTCCGGCACTCATGAAGACCCCGGCGCCTATACGGCGGCGATCTGCACGAGCTTCGGCTACGACGCCTTCATTTTACAGCGCGGCGAAAGGATCCCGGCACTCCCCGCTATTGCGGCGCTCGGCAAAAATACCAGTTGGGACACCGATATCGAATCGCGCAATGTCCTTTTCCTGCCGCAATAGACAACGCTTTCTTATTTCATCTCTTGGATGACGCGACCGGCTCAACGCCGTTCAAGGGAATCTCGCCGACCCTTGTTGATCCGCGGCCAACAACCTTCGTCCGGGCACGCTAAAGCCTTCACAACCGGCATCGACGGTTGTGCTACTCGCTGTTTTAGAGGTTCAGGTCAGCTCTTCTTGGCGAACGGATTCTGCCCGGGCGAGCCCTGAGGCTGGTTCACAGCAAAAGGCGCGGCCGCCCCGCCACCTTTCTTTTTCTTGTTCCACTCCGCCTTCGGCTTCTTTTTTTCCTTGTTGCTTCGCATTTGACCTTTTGCCATGGCGATCACCTTGGGTTCCGTCTGCCAACACGCCGATAATAACACACGGAAATGGATTGGCCGTAGCGAATCCGCCAGGCACGGTTCGACACCGTTCCAATTGGGTGTATTGCGGATCAATTTTAGTGCGAACCAAATGTCGGTTCGGTACGAACCCAAACGTCATTATAACAGGCGCAGGACGGATACCGGCGTGCGCCACCACCACAAAGGGAGTAATCCATGTCAAATTACATGTTGTTTCTTCACCAGGATTCGCAACGGCCCCGGCCCAGCTCACCGGACGAGATGATGGCCGTGACCAAGGCCTATATGGCCTGGGCAGAGCGGATGCGCGCGGAAGGGCGCCTCAAGGGCGGCGACAAGCTCACTAACGACCCCGGCAAGATCATGCGGCCGAAGGATGGCCGCGTGACCGTCACGGACGGCCCCTACGCGGAAAGCAAGGAAGTGGTCGTAGGCTTTTTCGTGATCAGTGCCAAGGATTATGACGAGGCCTGCAATCTGTCCGAAAGCTGTCCACATCTGAAATTCGGCGGGCGCATCGAGGTGCGCCAAGTCGACCAGATGTGACCCTCGTGACCGCGATGGAAGGGGCGGACCTGCTGGTCGACGATCTGTTCCGGCGCGAAGCCGGGAACATATCGGCTTGGCTTGCCCGTCTCCTCGGCCCATCGCGGCTCGACCTTATCGAGGATGCCGTGCAAGACGCCTTCGGGGCCGCATTGGCGCGGTGGCCGTTGGACGGCGTGCCGCAACGACCGGCCGCCTGGCTCGCGGTCGCGGCACGCAACAAGGCGCTCGATCGGCTCAGACGCGACACTAGGCGCGATCCGATAGACGAGCGCGCCGCATGGCGGCTTGGATTTTCCGATCCGGAGGAGGCCGGCCGCCTGGACGACACGCTCGCCCTCATGTTCGTCGCCTGCCACCCGGCACTCGACCATAACGAGCAGACCATGCTGACGCTCAAGACCGTGTGCGGCTTCGGCGTCAAGGAGATCGCCCGGGCCTACCTGTCGACGCCCGAGGCGGTGACCCAGCGGCTGGTGCGGGCCAAGCGCAAGATTCGCGAGCTCGGCCTGCCGTTCGAGATCCCGGAAGGCCGCGACCTCGCGGCGCGCCTCCCGGCCCTGATCGGGGCGGTCTATCTCCTGTTCAATGGCGGCTATACGTCGGGCGAAGGCGAGGCCCTGATGTCGCGGGAATTCTGCGCCGAGGCGCTGCGCCTCGCGACACTTCTGACCAGCCATGCCGCAACCGCAACCGGCGAATGCCACGCCCTCGCAGCACTGATTTGTTTTCATCATGCCCGCGCCGATGCCCGGACCGGAGACGCCGGCACGCTGGTCCTGCTGGCGGAACAGGATCGCGAGCGGTGGGACCACGCGCTGATCGCGCGGGGATACGAGCATCTGCAAAGCGCGACGGGCGCGGATGTGCTGACCGCGCTGCATATCGAGGCTGGCATCGCGGCCGTGCATGCGGCGGCGCCGTCGTTCGACGAGACCGATTGGCGTACGCTTTCACATCACTACGCCATACTGGAAGAGCTCAAGCCGACCCCGGTGGTGCGGCTCAATGGCGCGATCGCGCTCGCCTATGCGGACGGTCCGGCCGCGGGGCTGGCACGGCTCGACGCCATCGCGGGCAATCGCAGGCTTGCGCATTATGCGCCCTATCACGCGGCGCGCGGCGATCTCGCATTGAAGCTCGACCGCCGGCGTGAAGCCGACGCCGCCTTCGCCAAGGCGCTGGACTGTCCGGTCAACGACGCCGAGCGCGAATATCTCGAGATGAAGCTGCGAGAATGCCGGCAACTAGCATCGTGACGGCATTGTCACCTCTGCGCGGCGCAGAAAGGCGACAACGTTTTAGCTTCTCGCCTTCTTCAACCTCACGTAAAGAGCGCCATCCCCGCCATGGCCCACATGAGCGACATCGAAGCCCAGCACGCAGGCGCGCAATTCCGGCAGTCCGAGCCACAGCGGCACCTGGCGCCGCAGGATCCCCCGCGCATCCGGCCTGGCTGTCGGCGAGCCTTTGCCGGTGATCACCAGCACGAATTTGGCGCCGCGCGCCTGCGAGCGATGCAGGAACCGCAGCAAAGCATCGTGAGCTTGAGCTTGCGTCATGCCGTGCAGATCGAGGCGCGCGTCAATGGCGGCTCGACCGCGGGCGAGATGTTGCCTTTCGCGGCGCACGATTGAAATCGGTGCGGGCGGGGCATGCTGACGAGGTGTCGTGGCGGGTGCGTCGACAGTTTTTTTCTTGAGCGATCGCACTGAGGGTCGCGCCACCGATCCTGCGGCTTCCGGGATCGGCGCCTTGTGTCGTGCCGCCGCGATCTTCCTGGCATGCCGAAGCGGCTTGATGGTGCGCGCCACCACCGACCACAAATGCTCCTCATCTTCCGTCAGCCTGCGGTGGCTTCGCCGCCGCCCGGCATCGGGATGGGCCGATTCGTCGCCGCTCATCGAATCAGCCTATGCCATGCCCGGTACGCTTCCAACTGGGTCGGGACGGGCCGGGACTCTGCTTTCTCCCGGGACGCTACCCGCGGGCGCGGCAGCGGGGGCAGAGGTGGTTTGGCAACCGGAGGTAGCGGCATGTTGGCACCGGCCGCGACCGGATCGATCTCGCGCGGCAGCAGCATGGCGAAGCGGCCGGCCTGACGGATGCGGCCCGCCACCTGGCCGGCCTCGTCGCCGGCCCCGAAAAACAGATCCGCCCGCGCCGGTCCGACGATGGCGGACCCGGTGTCCTGCGCAATCATGGTGCGGCGGAACGGCGCATTGGTGCGGGCATTTTCGAGCGGCAAGTCGGCCTCGATAAAGAACGGCGTGCCGTAGACGTGCAGCGCCTTGTCCACCGCGATCGAGCGACCCGCCGACAACGGAATGCCTTGGGCGCCGATCGCCTCGCCATCGTCCGTCAATCCAACGATGCGGAAAAACACCATCAGGCGATTCTGTCGACGGACGTCGTTCGCGTCCTCGGGATTTGCCTGCATCCATTCGCGAATGCGTTGCATCGACATCTCTTCCCGCGCCACCAGCCCGCGTTCGATCAACACGCGCCCGACCGGTACGTAACTGTATCCGTTGTGGGCGTCGTAGTTGAGGCGCATCATGGTGCCGTCTTCGAGCCGGATCCGCGCCGAACCCTGGATCTCGATGAAAAGCGCCTCGGTCTTGCTGCGCAGCCAGCAGAGTTCCAGGTGCTGGCCGTCAAGCGCGCCATCCTCGATCTCACCGCGATCGTAGTAGGGTACGAGTTCGCCGGTCGGGGTCTTGCGTGATGAGTGCCCGGAATTCGGGAACGAGGCGGTGCTTGGCTCGGTGGCTCCAGCCGCCACCAGGTCGTGTGGGCGGCGGTAGAGCGGCACGGTGAATTCGCGGGTCGGAAACCGTGATCCGTCGACGATCGGCTCATAGTAGCCGGTTACGAAGCCTGCGCTGTCGGTGAGCCTGCGGATGCGGACGGGACGAAAATTGGCCTCGAAGAATTGTCGCGCCGCCACCTCATCAAGGACTTGCGCCGCCACTGCCCGCACGCACACCGCTTGCAGGGCGGCCCGGACCGGTCGAACGTCGGCGCCGGGCTTCGAGCGCACGATCGGACGACAACTCGCCTGGAAGGTCGCAAATGCGCTGGCGTGATCGTCGCGATCCCAGCCATCGAGATCCTCCCAGCCGACCGGTTCCAGGGCCGCATCCGTCATCTTCAGCGGCTCGCTCTCGGCGATGCCTTTGCCATGCTTTGAAGCATCGAAACCCGGATGAGATCGAAGATCGGATGCCGGATTCGGCCCAGACCTTGCGCCTTGCGGCGCCGGCGATGGTACGACATGACGTGTCGTCGGTGCGGGCTCGTACGGGCGCGCAACGGCAGCGCCCATGGTGGCGATGAGCACCGGTAAGACGAGCGACAGCGAAATCAAGAGACGACGAAGCGGCGCACGCATCGCTCGCCCGCCGATCATCCGCCAGCTTCGGTGGCGACGAGTTTCCAGTTCGGATCCCGCGAAGAGACGTCGCGGGCGAAAGTCCAGACATCGGTCACGCTGGTGACCTTCTCGGCGCTGCCGTCGATAACATTGCCGTTGCGGTCCCGCGTCGCCGAAACGAGCTGCGAGACGAACCGAAGCGTGATCTGGGCGGTCTTGCCACGCAGCTCGGCAGCCGTGATCTCGCTGGCGTCGATCGACACGAAACGGGTCTCAGCCGTTTCGCCGCGCCCTTCGCGCTCCCAGATCACGGTTTCGAAACCGTCATAGACCTCGCGCGCGAGCAAATTCTTGAGCGCGCGCCGATCGCCTTCCGCATAGGCCGTCACGATCATTTCGTAGGCCGACCGGGCCCCGGCGATGAAACTCTTGACATCGAAGCTTTTGTCCACGGCCCGGATGGCATCGAGGCCCTTGGCGACCGGCGAGCCCGCCAGCACAATACCGGCGTAGCGGTTGGCCGGCTCGCTGGCCTCGGGCGGCTTGACCGGCTCGGTGGTGCGTTGCGGCAACGGAATGACCTTGTCGCCCGGCGAATTGCGCACCGGATCCGGCGCCGAATAGGGATCATAGGGCGGGCGCTCGCGGCCGGTGCGCTGGCCCAGCACGCTGCGCAGCCGCCAGAATATGACGGCGGCAAGTACCAGGAAGATGATGGTGTAGATGTCCACGTTTGGTTTGCTTTCGCAGCCAGTCGCACCGCCAGGTGCCGGTCCTTATTATCGAACTCGAGTGTTTTCCAACAAGTCTTCCCCGCCGATCACCTCCGCATATGTGGGGAACCGGCGAATTGATTCCAGGGTCAGGTGATTATCACCGCAACCCGGCTTTTCTGTGCAAAGCAACCTTAGACCATCAAGGCGGGGGCGCCAACAGAATGTCCGGGAATCCCACCCCGCTCAGCACCTTGGAGCTTGACCTTACATCGCGCCCGAAATCGGGCCATATGACGTTTTAAGGGGCCTGACCGCGGATTTTGCCGATGCGTCCCATCAAGATGATCGTCCTGGGGCTGTTGCTGCTGCCGCTCGCAGAACTTGCGGCCTTCGTACTGGTCGCAAGGTCCGTCGGGTTTGCGGCGGCATTCTTGCTCCTGATCCTTGCGTCGTTCATGGGAATTGTCGTGCTGCGGCGGATCGGTAGCGGCGCCGTGACCCGGCTGCGGACCGCCGCCGGCAATGCCAGGATTACCGCGGTCAACCTCGACGGCGCTGACCTGGCGTCGGCGTTGGGCGGAATTCTTCTGGTAATCCCGGGGTTTATCACCGGAACATTGGGCCTTATGGTGATGTTTCGGCCGACCCGGCGGTGGCTCATGTCCGGATTCGGCCGGTTGTTTTCGTCCAACCAGCGACCATCCGGGCCGCCGGTCATCGATCTTGAGCCGGACGAATGGCAACGGCTGCCGAGCCCGAAACTACCGCCCCGCAAGCGACGACCTCGCGCATGATCCCGAATGATTGCGGGTTTTCCGGACCTGATCACGTCCTTGTTCGGGCCAACCGCCTGTGTTAGCCACACCCGCGAACCATCAAGGCGCGACGGGGGCGGAGGAAAGCCATGACAACCACGACAAATGGCGGCGGTGCGGCCCCGGCGGCGCCCGAGGGCGCGGCTCCCAATCTCAGCGTCATCGTTCAGTACATCAAGGATTTTTCATTCGAAAATCCGAATGCGCCAAATTCCTTGATGCAGCAGCAGCAACAGCCGCAGATCGCCATCCAGATCAACGTCAATCCGCGCCAGCTTGCCCCCACCGACTTCGAGGTCGAGCTCAAACTTGAGGGCAACGCCGAACTCAACGGCAGCGTCCTGTTCGCATTCGATCTCGATTATGCCGGCGTGTTCCGGCTGACCAACATCCCCCAGGAAAGCGTCGGCCCGTTGCTGATGATCGAGTGCCCGCGGCTGCTGTTCCCGTTCGCCCGTGAGATCATCTCGACGGCGATTTCAGGCGGCGGGTTTCCGCCGCTGCTGCTGCATCCGATCGATTTCGTTGGTCTTTATCAGCGCCGGCTCGCCGAACAGCCGGGCGGCCAGCAGCCGACCCAGGTGGGATAATCAGGTTCGGATAACGGGTTCGGACCGCCGAAGTCGGATATTTCGAGCCTCTTGACCCACGCTGAAACAAGGTCTTTCTGCGTGCTCGGGACGTTGGGGCGCTTGCCGGATTGCACGCTTCCGGGTTGCGTCGCCAATTGCTATGATCCTGCCCCGGGCAGGGCGTTTCGAACACGCATTAAGATCGGGCGGCGGCGGCCGCGATCGCGCAACCGGCAGGTACACCGATGAAACCCGCACTCATGATCAAATCGGTGCGCAACCTCAAGAACGCCGTCGCGATCAATATCAACCACGTGCGCGGCCGTGAATTCATTCCCAAGGCGACCTATTCGCTGGGCATCGAGACCTCCAGCCTGTGCAATCTGGAATGCCGGTTCTGCGCCTATGTGAAAAAGCAGAGCCCGAAGGTCACCATGAAGGACGCGTTCTTCATGGACTGCGTCGCCCAGGCCCTCGACATGGGCTACCAGCATTTCGACCTGACGCCGTGCACCGGCGACGTCTTCATGGATCGCGGCATCTTCAACAAGCTGATGCACATGGAGAACAACCCGGGCGTCAAGGGCTATAGTTTCTTCACCAATTTCACCATCCCGAAAGCCCAGGACATCAAGCGCCTGTTCGAGCTCACCAAGCTTACGGACATCGCCATCAGCATCTATGGCTATGATCCCAAGACGTTCGTGGAGATCACCCAGTCGACCGAGAAGGTGTACCGGCGCCTTGTCTACAATCTCGAGACCTTCATGGGCGAGATCGGGCGGCGCAAATTCGCGCCGCACTTCTCCGTACACCCCGGGGTGGCGTCGCTGCGCGGGCGCACCAGTGAGATTACGCGGTTGATCGAGCGCATCCGCAAGGCCGGATTTCCGGTCAAGATCTCCAAGGGCGTCTATAACAACTGGGGCGGTTACGTCACCAATGCGGACGTGCTCGGACTGCCCATGGACATCGTCGGCACCGACCTGATCTACAAGAAGGGCGCCTGCGTGCGGCTTTTCACCACTGTCCAGATCATGGCGACCGGCATCGTCAATGGTTGCTCCTGCCGTGACGTCGATGCGACGCTGCGGCTTGGCGATCTCAATGAGACGCCGTTGCGCGAACTGATATCGAGCCACAATCCGCGCTACATGGCCTTGATCGACCAACAGCAAAACGGCCAGTTCCAGCCGATCTGCCGAAGTTGCGACATGTATGCGAGCATCTACCACAAGAGCTCGGGATACCGGAAAAACAACGTCGAGCTTGAAACCCTCGCCGAATTCAAGAAGCGCATCGGCTAACCGTAGCCCGGCTGGTCCGCTTCCCAGACGGCTTGATCGATGCCGGTCGAGCGTGCATGTTCCGCCCGCTGGTTATCCTCCCCACTCTCCGAAGTTACCAAACAATCAACCAAGCCCAAGGATGCGTGCAATGTCCTATTCGATGTCCAAAGCTTCGCTGCCGGTGTTCGAGATCGGACTCACGGCATTGTCGAACGTGCTCGACAAGGCTGCGGCTTTTGCGACCGCAAAAAAGATCGACCCCGCGGTTCTGGCCGGCACGCGGCTCGCTCCCGACATGTTCCCGCTGATCCGCCAAGTGCAGATCGCATCGGACCAAGCCAAGAACGGCGCCTCGCGCCTCGCCGGCGTCGAAGCACCCCGCTTCGAGGACAATGAAACCACGCTCGATCAGCTCAAGGCACGCGTCGCCAAGACGCTCGCCTATGTGAAGACGCTCGACGCCAAGGCGATCGACGGATCGGGGGACCGCGAGATCACGTTCCCGCTAGGCCCGAACAACAAGGGCCACATGCAGGGCAACGACTATCTCAACCATTTCGTGCTGCCGAACTTCTATTTCCACCTCACCGCCGCCTACGCGATCCTGCGTCATTGCGGCGTCGACATCGGCAAGCAAGACTTCCTGGGCGCAATCCCGATGAAGATGACGTAACGCGGCATCGGTGCCGCGACATCATTTGGGTGCTTCGAGATAGTCGTTCCAGATCGCCTTGGCACCGAGTTCCGCCACCAGGGCGCGGTGGGCGGCCCGATCGGCCTCGGTGAGGCGCAGCGGCAGGGCGGCCGGACGGGCCTGGGCGCGGCCCGCCGATCGCCGGACCGCGGCTGGCGAAGTGGAGGCTGCCACGAGACCGAGTTGGGCCTGACGGGCGCCGATCAGCTCCAGATAGATTTCCGCCAGCAACTCGGCATCCAGCAACGCACCATGCTTGGTGCGCCGGCTGTTATCGATCCCGTAGCGAGCGCACAGATCGTCGAGCCGGTTGGAGCCGCCGGGATGTTTTCGCCGTGCCAGCAGCAGGGTATCGATCAAGCGGTCGCGCGGAATCACGGGCTGTTTTACCCGTTCGAGTTCGGCATTGAGGAAGCCGAGATCGAAGCTGGCATTGTGAGCAATCAGCGGCGCATCGCCCAGGAAGCCCAGGAGCTCCACCGCGATATCGGCGAATAGCGGCTTGTCCTTGAGGGAGTTGTAGGACAGGCCGTGAATCGCGAATGCTTCCTGCGGTACATCGCGCTCGGGATTGAGATAGCGGTGGAAAGTCTGGCCGGTCGGGAAACGGTTGACCAGCTCGATGCAGCCGATCTCGACCAGCCGATGGCCCTGGTAGGGGTCGAGACCGGTGGTTTCGGTGTCGAACACAATCTCTCGCATCACGTCACCATCCCGTCCGAGGTGCGGGCCGTCGCGTCGCGCCCGCGCCGAATCGGCAGCTGCGGAGCGTCTCGCAGGATGGCATGAACCTGGGCGCGGGCTGAATCCAAGCCGTTGGACGTATCCACCACAAAATCGGCGCGGCGCCGCTTTTCTGCATCGGGCATCTGCTTTGCGAGCAAGGCCTGGAATTTCTCCTCCGTCATTCCGGGGCGCTCAAGAGCGCGGGCCCGCTGCATTTCGGCCGGCGCCGACACCACCACCACCGCATCGACCCGGCGGTCGCCACCGGTCTCGAACAGCAGCGGGATATCGAGGACCACGACTGGAGCGCCAGCCTTTTCGGCTTCATCCAGGAAACGGAGCTCTTCGCGCCGGACCAACGGATGCACGATCTCCTCCAGCCGGCGCAGCGCATCCGCATCGCCGAGAACGCGTTGCACGAGCGGCGCGCGGTCGACCCCTGCGGCAGTGGTCGTACCGGGAAATGTTTGTTCGATCAGGAGTGCCGCCTCGCCCGCATAGAGGCGATGCACGGTGCCGTCGGCGTCATGGACCGGCACTCCGGCCTCGGCGAAAAATCGTGCCGTGGTCGATTTGCCCATCCCGAGGGAGCCGGTGAGGCCGATCACCACCATTGGATACCCTTGTCAGGTTCGGCAGAAACGACGCGCCACCATGGTATTTGCCATCAAGCTCATGCAACGAGGCTTCCTTCGCGCCGCAAGAATTCCAGAAGTTGCAGCAGCGGCAGGCCCAGAATCGTGAAATGGTCGCCATCGATCTGCTCGAACAGATGAATTCCGAGCTTTTCCAGCTGATATGCCCCGACGCTGTCGAGCACGGCAGCACCAGTCGCCTCCATATAGGCGTCGAGAAATGATTCCGACAACCTTCGCATGGTGAGCCTCGCGGTACTGACCCCGGTGAATAGGATTTCGCCGTCGCGCGCCACCGCGACCGCCGAGTGGAGCTGATGGGTACCGCCAGAAAGCGCCATGAGTTGATCGCGGGCAGCCGCGCGATCGTGCGGCTTGTCGAAGCGGCGAGCGCCGAGCGCGAGGGTCTGGTCGGCTCCCACCACAAGACGGCGCGGCAGCAAAACCGCCTTGGCTTTTTCGCCGGCGAGCAGCGCCGCCGCATCGGCAGGCCCGCGCGGTCCGGCGGCGGCTTCCACGGCACGTTCGTCGAGCTCAGGTATCCGAACTTCGATCGGAATACCGGCCGCCTCCAGCATGGCGCGGCGTGGTGCGCTGCGGGAAGCGAGCACGAGTGGGTGGCGGGCGCGCCATAGCGGCATCGCTTACTCCACCGGCAGCCGTCGGCGCTCAGCGAGCAGCGCCATGATGGCGGCCGCGGTTTCCTCGATCGAACGCCGGGTGACGTCGATCAGCGGCCAGTTATGCTTGGCGCAGAGCCGGCGCGAGAACGCAACCTCTTCGGCGACCGCCTGCCGGTCGATATACTGGTCGTCTTCACGGTGGACGTTGAGGCCAAGCAGGCGGTTCTGCCTGATCTGCACGATGCGCTCGGGACTGGCGAACAGACCGACGACCAGCGGGTGGCGAACCGATTCGAGCGGAGCCGGAACCGCCATGCCGGGAACCAGCGGGACATTGGCGGTTTTCACGCCACGATTGGCAAGATAGATCGAGGTCGGGGTCTTGGATGTCCGCGACACGCCGAGCAGGACCACATCGGCACCTTCAAGATCCTCGGCGAGCTGACCGTCATCATGCATCATCGTATAGTTGAGTGCGTCGATGCGCTTGAAATATTCGGCGTTCAGAATGTGCTGAGCGCCAACCTTATGGGTTGATTCGGCCCCCAGATAGCTCTGAAACAGGCGTAGGACCGGACCCAGGATGGACAGGCACGGCAAGCCGAGTTCGCGGCATTTATCCTCGAGCCGACCGATCAGGACCTGATCGAGCAGGGTATAAAGGATGACGCCGGGCGATTCCTCGATTTCCGTCAACACCCGATCGAGCTGCTTATTGGTGCGCACCGCCGGATAGACGTGCTCGACCGGAGCCGCATTGACGTATTGGGCGGCGGCCGCGCGCGCGACCGTGATCAACGTCTCGCCGGTGGAGTCGGAGACGAGGTGGAGATGAAAGAAGCTCGAATTGCGCTGCGTCATCAACCGATTTTGTCGGCGCCTGTGGACAGCTGGGGAGAAAGCCATGTCCGTGCCGCGAGAGCAAGCGCCGCGACACTTGGCGCCGCACGCTCATCCACATAGTCACAGGCCGGAGGTCATTTGGCCGTGACAATCCGTCAATGTTGGAAACTGTGCGAACAAGCCTTATTGGTGTGACCGCATGCCCCGCAAATGCTTCCACGACCGAAGGATTTTACCTGTACCTCGAAAGTGCCGCCGGGCGGGATAACGCAATGCCATGTGGGCAACCCCGGCATTGCATGTGAAATAGGATTCATGAGTCTTATCCAACGCCATACTACTAATACAAAGAGTCTTAGACTCTCTTTATTTTAGTAGGACCAACCGATGGTTTCCGCTCACTCCGACTCCACAATCCTCAAAGTGCTTGCCGGGCAGACCGTCCGGCAACCGCCCATCTGGCTGATGCGCCAAGCCGGCCGTTACCTGCCAGAATACCGTAGCCTACGGAGCAAAGCCGGATCCTTCCTCAATCTCTGCTTCACCCCAAAGCTCGCCGCCGAAGTAACGCTTCAACCGATCAAAAGATTCGGCTTCGACGCTGCGATTTTGTTTTCCGACATCCTAGTCGTGCCTTATGCACTCGGTCAGACCGTGACTTTCGAGGCTGGCGAAGGTCCGCGGCTTGCGCCGATCGTTGATGCGGCCGGGTTGTTAAAAGTCCGAACCGAAATCGATCTCGAAGCACTGGCTCCGGTCTTTGAGGCTATCGGTTTGATCCGCACCCAGTTGCCGACCAATGTGGCCCTGCTGGGCTTCTGTGGCGCCCCATGGACGGTTGCCACCTATATGGTGGCTGGGCAAGGGACACCGGACCAAGCGCCGGCACGGCTGTTCGCCTACCGGGATCCTGAGACATTCGAGAAGCTGATTGACCTCTTGATCGAGGCATCGATCGCTTATCTCGCGGCACAATTTCGTGCTGGCGTCGACGCGGTCCAGCTGTTCGATACCTGGGCCGGAGTGCTCGGGCCAGCTGAATTCGAACGCTGGTGCGTCAAGCCTGCAGCACGAATTGTAACGGCACTTCGCCGGGAGGTACCTGGTGCCCGAATCATCGGTTTCCCGCGCGGCGCCGGCGCCTCGTTGACGCATTACGCCGGGAAGGTAGCGGTTGACGCGATCGGGTTGGATTGGATGATCGACCGCGACTTTGCCCGCGACCATATCCAGAACCGGCGTCCGGTGCAGGGCAATCTGGACCCGTTAGCTCTGTTGGCTGGGGGGTCGGCGCTCGATCGCGAAGTCGATGCCGTCCTCGCGGCATTCTCCGCTCGGCCCTTCATTTTCAACCTGGGCCACGGAATCCTCCCGGAAACCCCGATTGCCCATGTCGAACAAATGCTGAGCCGTCTACGACAGCCGCCATCATGAAAGCCTGAACCTGATGGCAGAGACCGCAACGCGATGGATCAGGCCGATGGTCGGGATCGCGATCATGGCCGCCGTCGTGGGCGGCCTCGTTGTCCTGCATCCGTCCGGATTTTACCTATGGTTCAAGGCGGGTCACGTGATGGCGGTGATCGCCTGGATGGCCGGGATGCTCTACCTGCCACGGCTGTTTGTTTATCATTGCGAGGCCGAGCCCGGCTCACGGCAGTCCGAAACCTTCAAGATCATGGAGCGACGACTGCTGCGGGGCATCATGAATCCCGCCATGGTGGTCAGCTGGGCGCTAGGCTTGTGGATGGCCTGGGACAGCGGCGCGCTATGGGCGTCTTGGCTCCAGTTGAAATTTCTGCTCGTTATTGCGCTGTCCGCGGTGCACGGCATACTGGTTCGCTGCACCCGCGACTTTGCCGCCGATCGCAATCGCCATAGTCAGCGATTCTATCGAATCATCAACGAAATTCCAGCGGTGCTGATGGTCGGCATTGTCATTCTGGTGGTGATCAGACCATTTTGATTAAATAAAAAATCGCAACGGGCCTGGAACCCTTGCGTTGGGCGCGAACTTTCCCTATGTTCGATTCTTCTCACCAAACGCAGGCGATACTTGCGAGGGCGGCCCGAGACGGGACCCACCCGCGGTATCAGGCCAAAGGCGTTTAGCTCCGCCGCAGACCTGCGATCCCTCCACACACACTACGACCGTCGTTTTGCGACGGTCATCCAAGGACAACCCGCATGCGGGAAATGAAACTCCAGGACCTAAAGTCCAAATCCCCGGTCGAATTGCTCAGCTTTGCCGAAGAACACACCGTCGAGAACGCCTCGACCATGCGCAAGCAAGAGCTGATGTTCGCGATCCTCAAACAGCTTGCCGCCAAGGAAATCGACATCATCGGCGAAGGTGTCGTCGAGGTACTACAGGATGGCTTCGGCTTCCTGCGCGCACCAGAAGCCAACTATCTGCCGGGACCCGACGACATCTATGTGTCGCCGTCGCAGATTCGGCGTTTCGGGTTGCGTACCGGCGACACCATCGAGGGCGAAATTCGCAGCCCCAAGGAAGGCGAACGTTATTTTGCGCTCCTCAAGGTCAACACCATCAACTTCGAAGATCCGGAAAAAGCCCGCCACAAGATCAATTTCGACAATCTGACTCCGCTCTATCCGGACGAGCGGTTGCGCATGGAGCACGAGGACCCGACCAAGAAGGACCTGTCGCCGCGGGTCATCGACATCGTGTCGCCGATCGGCAAAGGGCAGCGCGCCCTCATCGTTTCGCCGCCGCGCACCGGCAAGACGGTGCTGCTGCAGAATATCGCCCACGCCATTACGGCAAACCACCCCGAATGCTACCTGATCGTGCTGTTGATCGACGAGCGGCCCGAGGAAGTCACCGACATGCAGCGCTCCGTCAAAGGCGAGGTGATCTCTTCGACCTTCGACGAGCCGGCGCAACGCCACGTCCAGGTCGCCGAGATGGTGATCGAGAAAGCTAAGCGCCTGGTCGAACATGGCCGCGATGTCGTGATCCTGCTCGATTCGATCACAAGGCTCGGCCGCGCCTACAACACCGTGGTGCCGTCATCCGGCAAGGTGCTGACCGGCGGTGTCGACGCCAACGCGTTGCAGCGCCCTAAACGTTTCTTCGGCGCCGCCCGCAACATCGAGGAAGGCGGTTCGCTGACCATCATCGCGACCGCGCTGATCGATACCGGCAGCCGCATGGACGAGGTGATCTTCGAAGAATTCAAGGGCACCGGCAATTCGGAACTGATCCTCGATCGCAAGGTCGCCGACAAACGGACCTTCCCGGCGATCGACATCACCCGTTCCGGCACCCGCAAGGAGGAATTGCTCACGCCGCCCGACGTCCTCAAGAAGATGTATGTGCTGCGCCGCATCCTCAATCCGATGGGTACCATGGACGCCATCGATTTCTTGCTCGACAAGCTGCGTAACACCAAGAACAACGCGGAATTCTTCGAGTCGATGAACACTTAAAGCAGCGTCGGCTTGCGCCAGTGGCAAAAATGCCATCGCCTGCCTGGTCCTCCAGGCGGGCGATTTTATGTATCGAAGCTCGAAACGAAACGCCGGCCGCCGCGGCCTATTGCTTGACCCACTTGGTGCCGTTCGTCCATTCGATCGATTTATCCGGCATGACATGGCCGAGCGCATTGAAGGGCGGTCCGGCGCTCAGGCTGATCGGGCTGGTCAGCTTGGCATCAACGGTCTCGCCGGTGTTGATATTGAGCTTGATGGTAGACCCCGTCTGAGAAATCGTCAGGGACTGCCCCTGCCATTTGCAGGACTCCGGTTCGGGCACGCATCGATAGGTGCCGGCCAGATTAGGCTGGCTCTGTTGTGCCTGGGCAAACCCTAGCACCACGAAGGCGGAAAGTGCAGCGATCAATGAAATGGACAATGGATGCTTGAGCATTGGTGTTTCCTTCCGTTTAGATGCCCCCGCCGGTTTGCCATCCCGGCGTTGGCCGATTTACGGGAATCCGGCGCGATTTCAAGCTGGGGAATGGACCCTGCGACACTTCGATCGTTTGGCGGCGGTTCGACAAGCATGCGGCCTGCCATCTGTCCGGAAATCCGATCGGGCTACGGGGTTATTTGGCTCTGGTTCATTCGGCCTTCTTGGGTGTGATCGGCCGGAGCTTCCGTTTGACCGACCAGCTGCCGTAGTTCTTTTTCAGGCTACCGGGTTTTCCGGTGTTTTCGGCGACCACATAGGTCACGAAATCGCCGCCGATCTCTTGGCTGCAATCAAGGCAAAGACGCGTTTCCGGCAACGCGCGCATGCGCGCCTCCGGGATGTCCTCACCGCATCGTTCGCATTGTTTCTCGTTGGACATACCCATTTCTCCTCTCCGTCGTGGCGTGATGGGCCATGGCGGTCGGAATGCCGATCATTATATCGAGGACTGTTGCGACCGCTGGTGTTGGGGTGGCGAAAGTCGGAGCGCCGCGTGTGCCGATCATTTTGCGCTGCCCGCTTTGAACCTTCACCACCTGCCTGAGTTTTCCAGGCGGCGTGGTGAAGGGGGCGAGCAAGTTCATTCCGGCCGGCTTCTCGGATGCCTTGACGAGGGCAACGACGCTGTCGAAATTATCGATCCAATATCCATCGATAAGAACATTGACACCGCCGGATGGCAATTCAATGCCCCGGCGACGAACACAGATTCAATCGATGTGCGGTAGTTCGATGTTCTGAAGGCAACCATCAATTTCACGCTGATGAAATAATATTGCAGCGATTTTATGGCTGGTCGACGCAGGAGCGCGCTAAGCGTTGCCGCCGCGCGCCGCCGCAACCGCCGCCGCGAGTTGGCCGACTTCGGTGATCGGCAACGAGCATTTTTCTCCGGCACAGATCATCGCCGCGGTTTGATTGCCACCAAGCTTCACGGCGCGCGCCGGATGCGTAGCCGGCAAGTCATCGACACGGGTGGCACGCACCACGATGCGGTCGGGAAACGGGAGTGCCAGGGCAGCATCCGCGAAGTGGTTGGCTTGCGGCCCAATGGCGACGATCTCGACACCGCGCAGGCGCAGATCAAGCGCGTTGATGAGACTCGCATGCAGATACATGCTTTCCGCTGCGGCCGACAGCAGGCCGTCGAACAGAATATCGGCACGCTCGCGCCAGATGCCGTCGCCGGTCAACACCGCAAGGCGGACAAGATTTTGCGCCGCAACCCCGTTGGGGTTGGGCGTCGCTTCATCGATGGTCGAGTCCGGGCGCACCACCAAGCCTTCGGCGTCGTCAGCGGTGAGATAGTAGCCGCCGTTGCCCTTGTGGACGTAATGGCGATCAAGCACCATCTGCCATTGGAGCGCGTGGACGAGGTATTTGGGCGCGCCGGTGGCCTCGTGGAGTGCGATGGCGGCCTTGATCATGGCGGCGTGATCGGATGCGAGTCCCGGCACCAGCAGCTTGCCGTCGCGCCAGGAATGACCCAGGCGGTTGTCACGAACCATGTGGCGCGCGATGAACCCGAAGGCCCGGGCTGCCATGGCGGTCCAGCCGGGCTCGCCGAGGAGGACGCCGGCATTCGCCAGCGCCGCGATCATCAGTCCGTTCCAATCCATCAGAACCTTGTCGTCGAGGCCGGGCCGGATGCGCTTGCTACGAGCCTGGAGTAGTTTATACCGCAGCGCAGCAAGCCTGGCCTCGGGAGTTATGCTGCGGTCATGTTGCAGCATGGAATTGGCTTGATCAGGATGCTTTCCGGCACCGTTGAGAAGCGCGCCGGCGCCGTTCATGCTGCGCTTATGCTGCAGCATAGAATCGGGCTCAGGCGGAGGGGTTGCGGGCGAGTTTGAATTACTTAATTGCTTGAGTCGATTGAGGATATTGTGTCCTTCGAAGTTCCCCTCCGGGGTTACGTCATACGCGAGTGCAACATAATCGGCGTCCTCTTGGCCGAGGATTTCGACGATTTCCCGGTAAGACCACACATAGAATTTGCCTTCTTCGCCCTCGGAGTCTGCATCAAGGGATGCACAAAAAGCGCCGTCCGGCGTCGTCATCTCGCGGGCGAGCCAGCCGACGGTTTCCTGCGCGCGTTGCTTGAATAATGGCAGGCCGGTACGGGCGTGGGCCAGCGCCAACAATTCGAGAAGTTGAGCATTGTCGTAGAGCATTTTCTCGAAATGCGGCACTAGCCACCGTTCATCGACCGAATAGCGCGAAAATCCGCCGCCGAGATGATCGTAGATGCCGCCTTCGCACATGTGGGCGAGCGACAGCTCAACCAGCTCGTAAAACCGCGCATCGCCGCGCCGCATTCCGGCCCGCCACAGCACCTCCAGCATCGAGCATTGCGGGAATTTGGGGGCGCGGCCGAGGCCCCCGTTCACTGAATCGAAGGCCCGCGCGATTGCGGTGGCGGCCGAATCGAGCTCCCGTGCACCGATCACCACCTTGTTGGTTGGTCTTGCCTTGGTGGCGAGGGCCGACATTATGGCCGTGCGGTTATGCTCGATACGCTGCGGCTCATCGCGAAACAGACGGGCGATCTCCTCCATGATGTCGACGAAACCAGGCCGGCCATAACGCGACGTCTTGGGAAAATAGGTACCGCCCCACACCGGCTCGCCATTGGGGGTGAGGAACATGGTCAAGGGCCAGCCGCCTTGCTCGCCGAGGTGATGCAGCGCCGCCATATAGATCTGGTCGATATCGGGCCGCTCCTCGCGATCGACCTTGATATTGACGAACAGGCGATTCATCACGGCGGCGGTCGCTTCGTCCTCGAAGCTCTCATGCGCCATCACGTGGCACCAATGGCAAGCCGCATAGCCGATCGACAACAGGATCGGTTTGTTGTGGCGCTTGGCCTCGCTGAGGGCGTCCGGGCTCCACGGCCACCAATCGACCGGATTGTGCTTATGCTGCAGTAGATAAGGGCTCGTCTCATGGGCGAGACGGTTTTCACGCGCTGTCGAGGCAGGGTTGGTCATTGTGCGTTTCGGGCGTTCGATGGCCGTCATGGGCGGCAACGCATGGGAGCAGAAATCGCGACCGCGATCCAGTACGACGTGCCGGATAGGTCGGGCTGGCGTCGCGCCGCCACATGACCCATCATCGGGTCGACCGGACCGCACTGATGACCACCGAACCTGACACAATATTCGCGCTTTCGTCCGGCCGCCCGCCGGCCGCCATCGCAGTCATTCGGGTGAGCGGGCGGCGTGCAGGTGATGCCGTGATGGCGCTGGCCGGCCGCATGCCGCCGCCGCGTCAGGCGATGTTGGCGCGGTTGCGTGATTCGGGAGGTATTGGAAGCGTCTCAGAACCAATTGATGACGCTCTTGTTTTGTGGTTTCCCGGACCGCGCAGCGAAACCGGCGAGGATACCGCGGAGTTCCAGCTTCACGGCGGACGGGCTGTCGTGGCGGCCGTGCTGAGAGCGCTCGAGCGGCTTTCCGGATTGCGGCCGGCTGACGCGGGCGAGTTCACCCGGCGGGCCTTTGCCAATGGCAAGCTCGATTTGACCCGGGTGGAGGGGCTTGCCGACTTGATCGGAGCGGAAACCGAAGCGCAGCGTCGCCAAGCGTTGCGGCAGCTCCAGGGGCTGCTCGGCAACAAGGCCGAGCAATGGCGGGTACGACTGATCGCGGCGCTGGCGCTGGTCGAGGCGTTGATCGATTTCCCAGACGAGGGCGGGGTACCGCAGGATCTGCTGGCTCCGGCGCTTGCTATCGCGGCGGAGCTCGAGCGCGAAATAGGCGCGCTGGTGGCAGACGAACGGCGCGGCGAACGGCTGCGGGACGGGTTCCTGGTCGCGATCGCGGGTCCGGTCAATGCCGGCAAATCAAGCATTCTCAATCGTCTGGCAAAGCGTCCCGCCGCCATCGTGTCGCCGCTTGCCGGAACCACGCGCGACATGATCGAAGTCCATCTCGATCTCGCCGGTTATCCGGTCACGGTTGTGGATACGGCGGGACTACGTGACAGCGAAGATCCGATCGAGCGGGAAGGCGTGCGCCGCGCACGCGATCGCGCTGCCGAAGCAGACTTGGTGCTGTGGGTGGTTGATGCCACCGAGGCCTGTCCGCCGGCCCCTCCGGACGGACTGACGGGTGCGCCCGGCCCGTGGGCGGTGGTCAATAAATCGGATTTGTTGCAACGCAGCAGAGCGGAAAATGATGCGGGTGGTCAGCCGCTTGGTAGCTTTACTAAATTCGGTGGAACGCGATTTCTGATGTCGGCGGAAACTGGAGCAGGCGTCGATGAGTTGGTGTCCGCGCTGGCAAATTGTGCGGCGCAACATTTTGGCGGCGAGTCGTCGATCATCACGCGGCAGCGGCATCGCAAAATCCTCACCTCGTGCGTGGAATCATTGCGGAGCGCTCTAAGCGAAGGACCCTCCGGCCGCGAGGACATCATCGCGGAGGAGCTTCGCCTGGCGGGACGGGCGCTGGGACGGCTCACCGGGCGGGTCGATGTGGAGGATGTGCTCGATGTCATTTTCCGCGATTTCTGCATCGGTAAATGATCTGTTTCACGTGAAACATTGCGGCGTCGGAAGGCGTTTTTTGACCCCGCCACAAAGGTCGCGTAAAAGCGCGGTATCCAGGGAATCATGATGGACGCGCGCTTCGATGTGATCGTGATCGGCGGCGGGCACGCGGGCTGTGAAGCCGCTGCCGCGGCCGCACGCATGGGCGCGAGCACCGCGCTCGTCACCCACCGGTTCGATACTATCGGCGCCATGTCGTGCAACCCGGCGATCGGCGGTCTGGGCAAAGGGCACCTGGTTCGCGAGATCGATGCCCTCGACGGGTTGATGGGACGGATGGCAGACCTCGGTGGCATCCAGTTCCGGGTGCTCAATCGTCGCAAAGGTCCGGCGGTCCGCGGTCCACGTGCCCAGGCGGATCGCAAGCGCTATGCCGCCGCCGTGCAGCAGGCGATCCGGCAATGCGCCAACCTCACGGTAATTGCCGGCGAGGCCGACGATCTTGTGATCCGTGATGGGGCGGTCGACGGACTTAGGCTCGTTGATGGCCAGCGTTTCGGTGCTGGGGCCGTGGTCCTGACGACCGGGACCTTCCTGCGCGGCCTCATCCATATCGGCGAGCACCGCACCCCGGCGGGTCGCATGGGCGAGGCACCGGCGCTCGGGCTGTCGACGACCCTGACACGACTTGGCTTTGCACTCGGCCGCCTCAAGACCGGCACGCCGCCGCGCCTCGATGGTCGCACCATCGACTGGGGACGGCTGGAGATGCAGCCCGGCGACGAGTCTCCTGAACCCTTTTCGATGCTGACAACCCGCATTGAAAATCCGCAGGTCGAATGTGGCATCACCCGAACCATCGAGGCGACCCACGCCATCATACGGGCCAACGTGCATCGCTCGCCGATGTATTCGGGGCAAATCCAGAGTCGCGGCCCCCGCTATTGTCCATCCGTGGAAGACAAGATTGTCCGCTTCGGTGAGCGGGACGGCCACCAGATTTTCCTCGAGCCCGAAGGTCTCGATGATCCGATCGTTTATCCGAACGGTATCTCGACGTCGCTCCCCGAGGAGGTCCAGCGCGCCTTTGTGGCGACAATTCCGGGCCTGGAGCGGGCCACGATCACCCGACCGGGCTACGCCATCGAATACGACCACGTCGATCCACGCGAGCTCAAACAGACGCTCGAAACCAAGCGTGTTGGTGGTCTTTTCCTTGCCGGCCAGATCAACGGCACCACCGGTTATGAGGAGGCGGCGGGCCAGGGCCTGGTGGCGGGCCTCAACGCGGCGGCGCGGGCCGGCGGATCGGCTGCCGTCGTGTTCGATCGGTCGGAGGCCTATCTGGGCGTCATGATCGACGATCTGGTCA
>Ga0116129_1000595_pt1 | contig 22831 bp, 19 predicted proteins | sample June2015DPH_17_2_FD_89732 | JGI IMG/M metagenome (GOLD analysis project Ga0116129, IMG submission 89732) | Peatland microbial communities from SPRUCE experiment site at the Marcell Experimental Forest, Minnesota, USA - June2015DPH_17_10 | ecosystem: Environmental > Terrestrial > Soil > Wetlands...
CGTCACGACGACCTCAGCGAGGCCGGCAGTAGCCTCAGTGGCCTCCGATGGGGGCGCAGAGGTCGCTGTAGCTGATTGCGCATGAGCGCCCAGTGGCGCGAGCACGAGGCTCCATCCGATCGCCAGAATGCTCGAGCCGGTGAGAATGGCGGATCGACGTAAATTCATGGAACCCCCGATGCGGTCAGTAAGATGCGGAGTTTCATTGACTCCTCTTTCTCAGATCGTGTTTCTTAAGGCGCTGCCGTTCTTCGAGCAAATGCAGCATCTGTTGCGCGTTGCCAACGAGTGCTGCGATGGCGAGAAGGTTGGCGGAAGCCAAAAATCTTGTCAAGGAAAATATGTCAATAACTCAGACATCCGCATTCAATACTCATACTATTAAATATATTAGCCAGGGAGGCCGACGTGAGACTCTCCAAGCTCAGCCGAGCTAATTATTATTAGATATCCGGCCCAAGTGGGCGGCACTGGGTTTCGGCGTTCGCTTGAACGTCGTCCTATCCACCGCACACAATCCGTACTTCGGGCTGTACCCCTGCTCCCACTAGAAATTATCGAGCAGCGACCAATGAAAATACCCCAGTACCGGGACACCCGTGGCGATGCTCTCCTGCAAGCCTGCGAGCGCGGCATCGATATACCAGACGCGACGCGCGTCGTTTTCCGTCTCAATGCCGTTTTCCGTCACCAGAATTGGTTTCTTGGTTTGCTCGTAGACATAATCAATGCCGTTCCGAAGCGCTTCAGGGCGGGACAGTCTCGACATCATGCTTTCGCCATCGGTAAACGGCATGGGTGGCGGCGTCGGCAACGCTTTACCTTTTCCAATGAGTGGTATCCGGCGATAAATTTGTACACCCACAAAGTCCCCGGTTCGGCGCACACACTCTTGCCAATCGCCATAGGCACGCTGCCGGACCTCAAGATAAGGACTCTCCTCGGTGCCCGGTTGGAAATCGATGACATTGAGCGTGACGCCCACGGGTAGGGTCGAGTTCTCGGATTTGATCGCTGCGCAAGCCTGTTCATGCCCGGCAATGAGCTGCGGCGTCATGCCGTCGATATCCGGATAGCTCATGCTCACGAATCGCTCCGATCCACTAGCCCGCGCAGCAGCGGCGTGAGCTGCTCGCTCGAGTTCGTCGTGTTTCGTGAAATAATTCGCCGCCGCGGAACCGATCGATCTGAAGGTCTTGTCCACTTGCGGCTCGTTGATGGTGAAGGCAAACCGCATTTCGTGCCCTAATGCCTTGGCGGCCGTAGAACAGTAGCGGGCGAATAATGCGGGCGCTTCAGGATTGAGCCATCCGCCCGCCATGGCGAACCAACGCGGTGTGGTCGCATGCATGAAGGTGACGGCGGGATCGATCCGATGCTTGAGGCAGCATTCGATCACACGTTTGTAATGGTCAAGTTCCGCGGTCGAAAACTGACCGCGCGTCGGCTCGATCCGCGCCCACTCCAACGAGAAGCGGTAGGAATTGAAGCCCAGACCCGCTAGCAAGGCGATGTCTTCCTCATAACGATGATAGCTGTCGCACGCATCACCAGAGCGCTCCTTAAAGGCCGTTGGCTCGAGGTTCTCCAGCAGCCAATAGTCCGAATTGACATTGTTGCCTTCAATCTGGTGCCCGGCGGTCGCTACTCCCCACCGAAAGTCTTTCGGAAATTTCTTCTTATCGGACGTGCCGGACGCGAATGCCGGCGCCCCGTCGCTCGTTGCGGCCAAAACGGCGGCGCCGGCCGCGCCTGCGAGCAGCGTTCGGCGGCTCAAAGATGGTGCTCCGTCCCCCATCGACCCCCCTCCGGATCCGATCAGCGTCCAAAGTCGTTTATAGTCACATTACAATTGGTCAGCTAAGATACTGTAATCTGGTCTAGCCAATTTGGGAAGATGGGAATAGGGGGGTTAATCAGATGTGGACCATAAGTAAAAATTTGTTGGTGGGCGTTGCGCTTTCGGCATTTATCGTTTGTGCCAAGAGTGCGCCACTTGATCCAGCGGCGCTTCCCTCGGTGGGTCGGATCGACGAGCGTTTCCAGTCGTACAACGTGGAAATGGCAGAAGTGATCGGCGGACGCTTCTGGAAACCTTACGCACACATGTCGGCGACGAATGCGCCTCCGGCGCAGATTGATATGGGACGCGATCCGAATCTGTTTGAGGCGCTCCCGCCAGCGGATTTAAGCAACCCTCGGTTGCGGGCGCTGGCCGCCGCCTTGGGCCCTGCCTACATGCGAGTCAGCGGGAGCTGGGCTAATTCGGTCTACTTTCAAAATGACGATGCGACGGCGGTCGCGAGCCCGCCAAAAGGCTACAACGGGGTTTTAACGCGTGCGGAATGGCGGGGTGTCGTGGACTTCGCGAAGGCGGTGGATGCGAAGCTGGTCACTTCATTCACGATCAGCGCGGGCGTGCGGGATGCAAGCGGTGTATGGACGCCGGTACAAGCACAAGAGTTCCTTACTTATACGCGTTCCGTCGGGGGGGAGATCTTCGCCGCGGAACTGTTCAACGAGCCTAACCTTGCCGGCTACGGGGCGCGGCTCAAGGACTACGACGCCGCGGCGTTTGCGCGCGACAGCGCGGTGTTTCGCACATTCCTCGAGCAGGCCGCGCCGCACCTGAAAATCGTCGGTCCCGGCGATGTGACCACCGCCAATGTGCCGATACCGGGAGCACCTACGGCTGAGGATTTTCTCACCGCATCGCCCCCGCCGCGGTTCGACATTCTCTCCTATCATTTCTATCCAGCCGTGTCGCAACGCTGCGCGCCGCCCGGCGAAGCCAGGGTGGGTACGACGGAGGATCAAGCATTGACCGACCCGTGGCTGGCGCGAACCGACCGTGCGCTCGCAGAGCATGAGGCGGTGCGCGATCGGTACGCGCCTGAAGCACCGATTTGGATTACCGAAACTGCGCAGGCCGCCTGCGGAGGCAGTCCGTGGGCGGCGACGTTCACCGACACGTTTCGTTATCTCGATCAAATGGGACGGCTTGCCAGGCAAGGCGTGAGTGTCATTTTCCACAATACCTTGGCCGCGAGCGAGTATGGTCTGATCGACCCGACCGGCTTGCAGCCACGGCCAAATTATTGGGCCGCGCTGCTATGGCGTCGCTTGATGGGTACTGTGGTGTTGGACACGGGTCCGCCATCTGCCGGTTTGCACGTATATGCACAATGTCTGCGTGATGGACCGGGTGGCGTGAGCGTGCTCGCGATCAACACGGGTTCGAAGGCCGAGCCTCTCAAAGTAGTGGGTTCAGCGATGGAGGTTTACGCACTCAGCGCGCCGGCGCTCAAGAGTGGTACTGTACTGCTGAACGGTCGGCCGCTCACTCTCGGCGCAGATCAGCACGTTCCGGAATTTCGCCCGCGACGGATGAATGGGATGCATCTGACGCTCGCGCCGCAAAGCATCGACTTCATCGCGTTGCCGCATGCCCGCAATCCGAACTGCCGGTGAGGGTGCTCTCCTAAGTGACTTTCAATCGCGTGTAGCGATTGCGCGTCTGCTCCGCGGCTTTGCGCACTTCGGACAGCGCCTGCTCTTCCGTGGCGAACAGCAGATGATCCAGGACTGCACGCAGGTGCGCGTGCATGGCGCTTCTGGCTTGGGCAGGATTGCGCGTGCGCAAGGCGCGTGCGATGGCCGTGTGCTCCGCCACCACAGGTTTGACCTTGGCAGTGCGCGCCTTGGCATACAGCAGCGCACTCGCCGGTGAGCTGGCACGCAGGCGCCACAATTCTTCCACAGCGTGAACCATCGCCGCGTTACGTGTCGCGCGGGCAATCAGCACATGGAAACCTCGGTCCGCATCCTCAGTGCCATGGTCACGGCGGTTCTCATCAGCGATGCGCTCCACCAGCGCATCGAGCTCGTCCAGCTCCACGTCGGTGATACCGATCGCCGCCAGCGCCGCCGCCTCACCTTCGATCAGCAGACGCGCCTCGGTTACCTCGAAGGCGGTGACGTTAAATCCGGGCGAGTCCCCGGTACCTGGGATCTGGCGAACGTAGGCGCCGGAGCCAATGCGCACCTCCACCAGCCCTTGCACCTCGAGCGCAATGATCGCCTCCCGCACGGTGGGACGGCTGACGGCGTACTCGGCGGCGAGTTCGCGCTCCGCGGGGAGCCGATCGCCCACCGCGTACTTACCCTTGGAGAGATCCTGGAATAGCGAGCGCGCGAGATTTTTGTAAAGCCGATCTTGCCCCGATCCCGCGCTGGTGTTTGCCGGGGTGGAACGAGTCGGCGATCCGTGACGGTTTTTTCTGGGCGTGGTGCTCACCATAGCGACTCCTTGCGGTAACTGGTCTTACCAATTATAGTGAAGAGAATGGGCAAGAGCGATGATAAGCCCTAACGCGAGCCTGATCGTAAACATACCTTAATCACGTATCCTTTTTGGTCAACTGCCCCCATGAAGATTGAATCTGCCCGCGTCATCGTTACCTGCCCGGGCCGCAACTTCGTCACCTTGAAGATCCAAACCGATCAGGGTGTGTACGGCATCGGCGATGCGACGCTCAACGGCCGCGAATTGGCGGTAGTTGCCTACCTTGAGGATCATCTCATCCCCTGTTTGATCGGACGTGACCCGCGACAGATCGAGGACACCTGGCAGTATCTGTACCGTGGGGCCTACTGGCGTCGCGGTCCCGTGACCATGTCGGCAATATCGGCGGTGGATACTGCATTGTGGGATATCAAGGCCAAGATGGCCGGTATGCCCCTCTACGATCTACTTGGCGGGCGCAGTCGTGAGGGGGTCTTGGTTTACGGGCACGCGAACGGTGCGGATCTGGCTGAGACCTTGGACGAGGTCGGCCGTTATATTGACATGGGGTATCTTGCCGTGCGTGCGCAGTCTGGCATACCTGGACTCAAAGACGCCTACGGAGTGGGGCGCGGCAAACTCTACTATGAGCCAGCCGATGCGCCACTGCCGACGGAAACCACCTGGGACACCCGTAAGTACTTGAGCTTCGTGCCACAGTTATTCGAGCGGCTGCGGCAGCGCTACGGTTTTGATGTCCATCTTTTACATGATGCTCACCATCGGCTGACGCCGATTGAGGCGGCGAGTCTCGGCAAATTGCTCGAGCCCTATCGTCTATTTTGGCTCGAGGATGTGACACCCGCCGAAAATCAGGAAAGTTTCCGCCTCATTCGTCAGCATACGACCACGCCCCTCGCGGTTGGGGAGATTTTCAATACCATCTGGGACTGCAAAAACCTGATCGAGGAGCAGCTGATCGATTACATTCGCACGACGGTGGTTCACGCCGGCGGAATCACGCATTTGCGACGCATCGCCGACCTTGCCTCTCTGTATCAAGTGCGCACCGGAAGTCACGGCGCGACCGACCTTTCGCCCGTGACCATGGGCGCGGCACTGCATTTCGATACCTGGGTGCCAAACTTCGGCATTCAAGAATACATGTGCCATTCTGCGGAAACCGACGCCGTATTTCCGCACGCCTATTATTTCAAGGTGGGCAAGCTCCACCCGGGCGACGTCGCGGGCCATGGCGTTGATATCGATGAGCAGGCCGCCGCGCGCTTTCCTTACAAGGCCGCGTATCTACCCGTCGCACGCCTGGAAGACGGCACGATGTGGAACTGGTAGACAGGCGGTACGTTTTACCCCGGGGACTGCGCCTCGCCCTGCGGATGTTGTGCTCGAATCGGTCTGAACACAAACCGCCGGGAGGTTCCTAACATGGGCCTTTCAGCTACGCAGCCACGCCGGATCAAAGGGTTGCGATGGTGGATCATCGCGCTGGTCGCAACAGGCATGTCGCTGAACTATTTGGCGCGGAGCAGCCTTTCCGTCGCTGCGCCAACGCTAACCGGCACTATGAGGCTTACCCCGCAGCAATACTCGTATATTGTTGCCGCGTTTCAGTTTGCCTACGCAGTCATGCAGCCTGTCGCGGGCCTCGCTCTAGATTTCTTTGGTACTCGCCGTGGCATGTTCTTTTTCTCAGCCATGTGGTCCGTTGCCAATATGCTGCACGCATGTGCGAGTAATTGGTGGCAATTGAGCCTGTGCCGAGGTGCCTTGGGAGCAGCTGAGGCCTCGGTAATCCCAGCGAGTGTCAAAGTGGTAGGCGAGTGGTTCCCTGCGAGAGAGCGCTCCATCGCAACGGGCTGGTTTAACATTGGCGCGTCGGTAGGCGCCATGGCTGCTCCCCCGCTCGTAGCCTGGAGCGTGCGTGCGCATGACTGGCGTTTCGCCTTTCTGTTAACGGGGGGACTCGGACTGGCGTGGGCTGCGGTTTGGCATCTTTGTTATCGCAAACCTGAATCTCATCCCGCGATCCTCGATGAGGAGCGCGCACTCATTCTGGAAGATAGGCACGCGGGGCGCCCAAATGTGCGACGCAAGGCTTTCTCAAAGAGCATCATCACGTCCCGCAAGTTTTGGGGCCTGGCCCTGGGCCGATTTTTCGCCGAACCCGCCTGGAACACATTTACGTTCTGGATTCCGCTCTACTTGGCGACGGTGCGGGGAATGGACCTCAAGTCGATTGCGGCATTTGCGTGGTTGCCGTTCCTAGCGGCCGATTTGGGTTCTGTCATCGGCGGCTACCTGTCTCCTTTCTACGTCAAATATTTTTCGGTAACACTACTGTCGTCACGAAAGCTCGTGGCGTTGTCCGGCGCAGTCCTGATGGCGGGACCTGCTTTTATTGGCATGGCGACCACCCCTTACGCGGCAATCGCACTGTTCTGCGCCGGCGGCTTTGCTCATCAGCTTCTGTCGGGAGCTATTCTCACGACTTCGTCGGACGTATTCGCGAGCAGCGAGCTCGCTACAGCCAATGGCCTGATGGGAAGTGCCGCGTGGACGGGGGGGCTATTATTCTCGCTAATGGTTGGCGGTCTCGCGACAACAATTGGATACCACCCGCTATTTGCCTGCCTCGTAGGCCTTGATCTGCTGGCCGTGGCATTGTTTTCAGTCTTGGTGCGATCAACAGACATGGGAAGCTCGAGTTCCGGTTGATATAGTGGTATGACCAGTATAACGTAGGCCAGCACAAACAGGCGTAGCCAACCCAAGTCGTCGAATCGTGAACCTACCTCTGCGCCTTGATCCGCAAAGATTTTTTCCGACCGACTCACGGGTGCGTTCGGTTGCTGCGCGACTGTTTTCCCTGGTGGAGCAGTTGCCGATCGTGAGCCCGCACGGACACACCGATCCTTTGTGGTTCTCCCGCAATTTGCCGTTTGATGACGCGGTCAGTCTGCTGCTATGGCCCGATCATTACTTGCTTCGCATGCTGATGAGCGCCGGCGTTACATTGGAGAGCATGGGTTTGCCGCCTGCCGATGGCGCGCGATGTGAATTGGATCATCGAGTGATTTGGCACCGCTTCGCCGAACACTATCATTTGTTTCGCGGCACCCCGTCGCGTCTGTGGTTGGACCACGTGTTCTCGACCGTATTTGGAATCGACGTGCGATTGGACGCGGGTACTGCGGATCATTACTTCGACACCATCAATGCCGCTTTGGTTTTGCCGCAATTTCGTCCCCGGGCATTATTCGAGCGATTTAATATCGAAGTACTGGCCACCACCGAGCCCGCTCTCGACTCGCTCGATCAACATCGGGCCATTGCGACGTCAGGTTGGCCTGGCCGAGTGATTACGACTTTTCGTCCCGATGATGTCACGGATCCCGAACACCCGGATTTCGTTATAAACGTTCAACGGCTTGGCGAGTTGACCCGCGAGGACACGTCTGCTTGGCAAGGATACTTGGCGGCTCTGCGCGAGCGACGTCGATTTTTTCGTGAACACGGCGCGACCGCAACCGATCACGGGCACCCCACAGCGTTTACAGCAAATCTCCCGTTGCCAAAAATCGAGGAATTGTTCACACGGGCGCTGTCAAGCGAGCTTCTCAGCGGCGATGCTGAATTGTTCCGCGGGCAGATGCTCACAGAAATGGCACGAATGTCCTGCGACGATGGCATGGTCATGCAGCTGCACGCCGGCGCTTGGCGCAATCATAACGAGACCCTCCATAGACGCTTTGGCCGCGACAAAGGGGGCGATTTCCCTACGCAGAGCAACTTTACCGCGTCACTGAAGCCTTTGCTGGATCTCTTTGGAGATCGCAGGGACTTTACTCTGATCCTATTTACGCTGGATGAGAGCACTTACTCCCGGGAGCTTGCACCTCTTGCAGGACACTACGCCTGTCTTCGCGTCGGACCCGCTTGGTGGTTTCACGACGCCCCGGAGGCCATGATGCGCTACCGGCGAAATATCACCGAGACAGCAGGCTTTTATAATACCGTCGGCTTCAATGACGATACCCGCGCCTTCTTCTCGATTCCGGCGCGCCACGATCTTGCCCGTCGGGTCGACTGCAGCTATCTCGCCGAACTGGTCGCCGCGCATCGACTGGAGGAAGATGAGGCGGCGGAGCTCGCTGTCGATCTGGCCTATCGCCTGTCAAAACGCGCGTATCGCTTGTGAGAGCGGCGCTGGGATTGAATGCATTATCGCGGCTACCCGTCGGGGTGTCGCGGCCCGACTATGACTTCGCGAATCTCGGCGTGGGTATATTGCACTTGGGGCTCGGCGCCTTTCACCGCGCGCACCAAGCGATTTTCACCGAAGACGCCATACGCGCAGCCGGTGGCGCTTGGGGCATCGTGGGCGCTGCGTTTCGACATCCGGCGACCCCCGATGCATTAGCGGCGCAGGACCATTTGTACACGGTAGAGTCCTTGAGCGACGTTCCGGAATACCGCATAACCGCGGTACTTAGGTCTTCACTTACAGCTGCGACGCAAGCCGCACAGCTCAAGTCGAGGTTCGTGGAGCCTCAGATACATATCGTGACCTTGACCATCACCGAAAAAGGTTACTGTCTCGATCAAAACGGCGAATTGGATTTTTCAGACGTCCACCTTGCACATGATCTTCAGCAGCCTGGCGCTCCAGTGACCGCAATCGGCTGGTTGGCGCTCGGCTTGGCCGAACGGTACCGGACAGCGGCGCGGCCGATGACGGTCATCAGCTGCGACAACCTTGGGGAAAACGGCCTGAAACTGGGTCGCGCCGTCACGGCGTTCATGGCACGGACACGGCCGGAGGCGCTGCCTTGGTTGCGCAGCAACGTGCGTTTTCCGCAATCGGTGGTGGACTGCATCGTACCGGCCAGCAGCGATGCCAATCGCATGCGCGTAAGGGAACATATCGGGCTCAGTGACGCAGCCGCAGTGCAACGGGAGCCATATAGCCAGTGGGTCATCGAGGAGGCGTTTGCGGGTCCGCGACCCCATTGGGACCGAGCCGGCGTGGAGATAGTCGCTGATGTCAGCGATTATGCCCGCCTCAAGCTGCATGTGCTGAACGCATGCCATAGCGCCCTTGCGTACTTGGGCCAGTCTCGCGGGTATTCCCTGGTCCGGGAAGCCGCGGCGGATCCTGCACTCGCGAGGTTCCTCGACGAAATGGTTGAGTGCGAGATCGGACCCGCCGTGTCGCCCCTCGCGGTCGATGAATACTGGCGCGTCGTACGGCGTCGATTTCAAAATCCGCACATCGATCATCAGCTGTCGCAAATTGCACAAGACGGCCAACAGAAACTTTCCCAGCGCATATTTCCGTTGATGATCAGCAATCTGCGGACAGGGGCAGCGATAGCCCGCCTTGCGCAAGTCGTTCGCGCATGGCTGGACTTTGAGCAGGTGGATCCGAAGGCGGCTCTGGATGACGGGTCCTGGGTTCCACCCTGCGTCGCAACGAATCCAGCGGCGCGCGTCGTGATCCTGTCGGGCGCCACTTGACCCGCGTGGTCTGTATCGGTGAATGCATGGTGGAATTGCGCGCCAGCGAAGGCGCGAGCGAAACTTTCTCGCGATCCTATGCGGGCGATGCCTACAACACGGCCGTATACTTGAAGCGATCGCTTCCTCAAGCGCTCGTGCAATTCCTGACTGCGACGGGTGACGATACCATCAGTACCGCGATGCGCAGCGCCTGGGATCTGCAAGGCATCGATGCCAAGCTGGCGTTCACCGTTGGCGGCGCAACACCTGGCTTGTATCTTATCGAGACGGATCCGGCCGGCGAACGTCGATTTCAATATTGGCGCAAAGACTCCGCGGCCCAGCACTGGCTGGCGCTGTTGCTAGCGAAGGGGGAGTCCATTCTCTGGGGCGCCGATCTGGTTTACATCTCGGGAATTTCTCTGGCGATTCTAGAGATGGAGCAGCGAGCCCAAGCGATTGCTCTGCTTGAACGGCTCGAGGGACATGTCGGTCGCATCGCCTTCGATCCTAACCTGCGTCCAGCGCTCTGGGAGAACCGAGAAACCGCGCTCTTCACGATCGGTGCAGCGCTGAAATTCTCTGACATTGCACTTCCGAGCACCGAGGATCTGCGTCTGCTATTTGAGGTTGAGTCGCCTGACGCGCAGCTGGATGCACTCGAGGCGCGAGGCAGTCGGGAGGTCGCAGTCACGCTGGGGTCCGACGGCTGCATCGTGAGCCTCGAAAAGAAACGTACTTGGATCCCACCTGTTGAAGCGCCGCAAGTCATAGATACATCTGGGGCTGGTGACTCATTCAATGGCGCCTATTTGGCCGTAAGATTGCACGGCGGATCGGCTGAACATGCGGCCAAGTTCGGCATGACGGTCGCATCGCGAGTGGTGTCCCATCGCGGTGCGATCATACCTTGCTCCATTTCCCATGTCATGACCGCCTGAAATAGGAGAACTTGACCCTGTGGGTATTCGCGACATCGTTGTCCTTGCACCGGTGATACCGGTCATCACATTGACCGATCTCAATCACGCGATTCCTCTCGCCCACGCCCTGGTGAGAGGCGGCCTCCGCGTCTTGGAAGTCACGATGCGCACATCCATTGCGCCAAATTGTATCCGGGCGATTCGCAGCGCAGTTCCTGAGGCAATTGTCGGAGTTGGTACACTCACTCGCGCGGCCGACTTTGCCACGGCAGACCGTGCAGGCGCGCAGTTTGGGGTAACGCCCGGACTCACTTCGGAACTGATCAGCGCGTCGCGCGGCGCCCGATTTCCTCTGCTTCCCGGCGTCATGACACCGAGCGAAGTGATCGCCGCGCGAAATGCCGGCTTCAGTGTTCTTAAACTATTTCCCGCGCATCAAATGGGCGGCGTGCAAATGGTACAAGCATTGTGCGCGCTGTTTCCCGACGTTTCATTCTGTCCCACAGGCGGAATTACGCGTGCATCTGCGCCCGACTACCTGGCGTTACCCAACGTATTGTCCGTGGGTGGTTCATGGGTGACCCCTCCCGCACTACTGGCTAAGACCGATTGGGCCGCCATCGAGGCGCTGGCCGGCGAGGCCGCATCGTTTCGGCGATCAAACACTTGAGGGCGCTACCGGAATCGGCGCCGGCAACGCCCTTCATCAACGGGGAGATTCAATACACCGGTACGACTTCGCGCTACGCAATTGACCCAGGCGTGGAGAGCACTGCGGCGAGGTCATATGACGGTTCGCTCATAGGCACGAATGCGCGGCTCGTGCAGCGCGATGTCTTGGGCTATTCGGACCCGCCCTTTCGTCGGCGCCGCGAACGCTGAGTGTCTGAGAAGGCAAGCTCGACAAGCTTGTACATTGCCTTGTGCGCGCGTTTCACATTTCGCGCCGCAATGGCAGAGAAAACATGCTCGTGATCCGGCAGCGGATTGCGCGGCATTGGGTTGTCCCGGTACTTGAATTCGGTGGTCCAATGAATGGCTGCCGCGATTCCGCTTGTTAGGGAGATCAGGAACGCGTTATTACTCGCTTCAAGCAGAGTAGAGTGAAACAGGCGATCCGCCTCACGGCCCTCTTCGGTCGCCAAGGTGTACTTGCCCATGTCGGCGAGAGCTCGCCGCATGAGCTCGAGTTGATCGGCGCTACGTCTCGTTGCGGCGAGTTCCGCTGCCTGCGGCTCTACCATCTTACGTAGCTCGAATAGGTCCTCCAGCAGCTTCTCGTCCGGATCGTCCCGGAACAGCCAATACAGGACATCCGAGTCGAGTAGCTGCCACTCCTTTGGATCGCTGACCCGTGTGCCGACCTTCGGTTTAGAATGTACCAAACCCTTTGCACCCAAAATCCGCACGGCTTCCCGATAGGCCGTGCGCGATACCCCCAGCCGCTTACTGGCCTCGATCTCGTTTTCAAGAAGGTAGCCCGGCTTGTATCGCCCCGAAAGAATGCGCAGCGCCAGATCGCGCGCGATGGTCCCATGCAATCGGAGATTCCTGCGCGGCCTGCGATCGGCTTTCGGGCGGACCTTTTTTGTGGCCATCTATACCTTATAGAGTAAGCTGTTTATTGGTCTGCCGCGCCCCTGTCATGTCCGCGGCAGTTCATTTTAGCCGGCATCGGAACTATATGCCTCATCATCCGAACTTTGACCGCTCGGCTGTCATATTGCCATGTCCTGATGCCACTCTTTTGTCTGAGTATTGAATGGGCTAAAGTGGGCTATGACCGTATACGATTCCCCGAAGGCGCCCAGTCAGCGCTTGCGCTCGCGCGCATGGTTCGACGATCCGGCCAATGCCGACATGACGGCATTGTACCTGGAACGCTACATGAACTTCGGTTTGACGCTGTCGGAGTTACAGTCCGGTAAGCCCATTATCGGCATCGCTCAGACCGGCAGCGACCTCGTGCCCTGCAACCGGCACCATCTTGTACTAGCCGAGCGGGTTCGCGAGGGTATTCGCGAAGCGGGGGGCATCGCGATCGAGTTCCCCGTGCATCCCATTCAGGAGACCGGTAAGCGTCCAACCGCTGCATTGGATCGCAATCTCGCCTACCTGGGGCTTGTCGAGATTCTGTATGGTTACCCGATCGACGGCGTGGTGCTGACCATTGGCTGCGACAAGACTGTGCCCGCATGCCTCATGGCCGCCGCCACGGTGAATATTCCGGCCATCGCGTTGTCGGTTGGACCGATGTTGAACGGCTGGTATCAAGGCAAGCGAACAGGCTCAGGCACGATCGTATGGCGCGCGCGCGAGATGCTGGCGGCCGGAAAGATTGACTATCAGGGCTTCATCAAATTAGTGGCGTCCTCCGCCCCGTCGACCGGCTATTGCAACACCATGGGAACGGCAACCACGATGAACAGCCTGACGGAAGTGCTTGGGATGTCGTTGCCCTTCTCAGCAGCCATTCCGGCGCCGTATCGGGATCGTCAGGAGTGCGCCTATTACACGGGCAAGCAAATCGTCGAGATGGTCGCGGCCGACCGGAAGCCATCCGATATTCTCACGCGTGAAGCGTTCATCAATGCCATCAGGGTCAATTCCGCCCTTGGCGGCTCGACCAACGCGCCGATCCATTTAATCGCGCTGGCGCGCCACATGGGCGTTGAGCTGAGCATTGATGATTGGCAGACCTATGGCTACAACATCCCTTTGTTGGTGAACCTTCAGCCCGCCGGCGAGTATCTGGGTGAAGACTATTACCGCGCAGGCGGGGTCCCTGCAGTGGTTCACGAGTTGATGCAGCACGGCTTGATCTACGAGTCTGCGTTGACGGCGAACGGCCGGCCGCTGGGTGAGAACTGTCGCGAAGCCCGCATCGAGGATGCCGACGTTATCCGGCCGTTCGAGCGGCCATTGGCCGAGAACGCAGGTTTTCTCGTTCTGAAAGGCAATCTCTTTGATTCAGCCATCATGAAGACAAGCGTGATTGCCGCGGACTTTCGTGCACGGTACTTGTCGAATCCCGATGATCCGGAGGCGTTTGAAGGTCCCGTGGTGGTTTTTGACGGCCCTGAGGATTACCACGCCCGGATTGATGATCCCGCGCTGAACATCGGCGCCGACACGTTGTTGATCATGCGTGGAGCCGGGCCATTGGGGTATCCCGGCGCGGCGGAGGTCGTCAACATGCGGCCACCGGTCGCTTTGATCACGCAGGGCATCACCAACCTGCCTTGCATCGGTGATGGCCGCCAATCGGGGACGTCCGCCTCGCCGTCGATTTTGAACGCGTCCCCCGAGGCAGCCGTGGGCGGCGGCTTGGCGCTGCTCGAGACCGGCGACCGGGTTCGCATCGATTTGCGCCGACGTCAGGCCAATGTACTGATCAGCGATGAGGAACTTGCCGCACGCCGTAAGGCGATCGAGGGCAGTGAGTCTCTGATCAGGCCGAGCCAGACTCCCTGGCAGGAAATTCAACGCGGGCTGGTCGGGCAGCTCGAAACGGGTGCGGTGCTGGAGGACTCGACCAGCTTCCAGCGCATTGCCCAGTCCAAAGGGCTGCCCAGGCACAATCACTGATGGCCGCGGCGATTCGCGCAGCGAGCTTCACGGTGATCGGCGATGTGCGCTGTCAGCTTGGCGAAGGTCCGCTATGGTCGGCGCGCGAGAACGCGCTCTACTGGGTGGACATAACGGCGCCTGCCGTGCATCGCTATTCCTTTTCAAGCCGGCGGATCACGACCTGGCCGATGCCTGAAAAAATAGGCTGGATCATCGAGCGGCTCACTCAGCCAGGATTTATCGCAGGTTTTCAGACTGGATTCCATGAACTGACCTTGGATCCGATGTGGCGAAAGCCGATCGTGGATCCGGAGCCGCATCTGCCCAACAACCGGATGAATGACGCCAAGGTCGATGCGCTGGGACGCATCTGGGCAGGCACGATGGATTGCGATATCCGTGATCACTGCGGCTCGCTGTATTGTCTCGATCTGGACTTCAAGGTGCAAAGACGTGACAGCGGCTACCTCGTCGCCAATGGCCCTGCATTCGGAGCGAATGACGAATGCATGTATCACACCGACAGCGGCCGACAGACGGTGTACCGCTTTGAGATGACCGCGGACGGGGAACTGGGTGACCGCACCGAGTTCTTGAGGTTTCCAGCTGATTGGGGTGCACCCGACGGGATGACTGTGGATAGCGCGGGATATTTGTGGATCGCGCATTGGGGAGGAGGGCGCGTCAGCCGCTTCAGCCCAAAAGGGGATTTAGTCTACCAATGTAGGCTCCCAGCGTCGCAGATCACCAGCTGCGTCTTCGCGGGGCAGAAACTTGACCGCTTGTTCGTCACCTCGGCAGCGGCCGGCAAGACGCATGAATCGCTAGCGGGTGCGCTGTTCGAGGTGGACCCGCAAGGTTCATGCGGACTGCCCCCGCGATTATTTGCCGCCTAAAAGTATTCGGCCCGGCGGACCGAGGCCCACTATGCCAGGCGCACTTGCGCGGTCCCAGGCGCGAGCCCTTCGCCCGTTCCGGTGATCAGCACTGCGCCCGCCCTGCCTTTGCTTCGCAGGACGGCCAACGCGCGCCCATCCCAAGTGCGAGACGAGGGGCTCTGCAGCGATCCGCTGGCAAAGGGATAGGCGCTGCCAAGCGCGATCAGTTCAGCCGGTCCGTCGATCGATAGCTGGATAGGCTTGCTCACATCGGGCACCCAGCGGCCGGCCGCGTCCACCACTTCGATGCGCACAAAGCTCAGCCCACCCCGACCAGCATCGCTCTGCGGGGATTCGGCAGCAAGATGCAGCGCCGCCGCTGCCCCGGCTGTGGTCAATTCTCGACGTGCGATTTCTCGATTCTCGAGGAAGGCCGCGGCCTCGAGCGTGCCTGGTTCATAGACGGCGGTATACTCAACACGCAACAAGCGGCCCGTCCGCGTCATCGACTGATTCTCGATGCGCCGACCATTGAGACGCAACTCGACCCGATCGGCTGCCGCGTAGAGCCGGATCGTCAGAGGCTGGCCTTCCGCGCCTGGCCAGCTCCAACTGCAATGCTCATCGTGCCATCCCCAGGTGGTGGGCACATCAGCTTTGCCGGCGGCCAGCGGCCTCTGTACCAGTATCTCGAGCGGGCTCAAGCCCCACACGACATCGCGTGCGAGGGAAGGCGCCTTCTGCCGGCCGATGAGGTCGATGTCACCGCTATATGCATTGACCCACGGCCAGGCCGCTATACGCGGCGCAAAATCGCGCTTAAGTCTCTCGGGCACGATAGCGCTGCCGCCAATCCCGGCTTCGCCAAGGTAATCCATCGCGGTCCAGACGAAATCGCCCACCAGCCAGGGCGAACGCTCGGTCAATTCCCAGATCGCGGGCATGTCCTTTGCAAAGCTCTCAGTACCGAAGAACACGCGTTGCGGATATTGCCGATGATCGGCCTCATAGTCGGCGAGCTTATAGTTGTATCCCACCACGTCGAGGAAGACCGCGCTGGTTGAATCGACGTCATCGGTGGCGCCGGCGCGAGCCGAAGCTGTCGATGCACGTACCGGATGGCCCGCGAAATCATTGATCGCCGCCGTCACCGGCCGGGTCGGATCCAATCGATGCACTTCATTGGCGAGTTGCCACTGGGTCTCGATTCCGCGAGCGGTGTTGCGCTCGGGAATTTCGTTGCCGATGCTCCACATCACAATGCTCGGGTGATTGCGTGCACTCAGCACCAAGGACGTAAGGTCGCTTTGCCAATCCTGTTCAAAGCGGGTCGCATAGTCCTCGGGCAGTTTGTGTTCGCGCCAGGCGTCGAATGTTTCAGCGACGATGAGTACACCCAGTCGGTCGCAGGCACCGACAAAAGCGGGCGAGAATGGATTATGCGAAGGTCGCACCGCGTTGAATCCGCGGACCTTGAGTAAGCGGACCTTGCGCTCTTCGGCAGAATCAAACGCAGCGGCCCCAATCAGGCCATTATCGTGATGAATGCAGCCGCCTCGTAATTTCGTCGAGACACCATTGATGGTCATGCCGGTCTCGGCGTTGAAAGCGATGACGCGAACTCCGAAGATGCTCTCTACACGGTCAAGCAGACGATCGCCGCGCTTCAACTCGGTGATCAAGGTGTACAGGGATGGGCTGGTCGGCGACCAAAGTCGCGGAGAAAGGATCGTCATGGAGTGCTCGTGCATGGCATTCACCTTGCCCGAGGCCGCCCGGACCACCTGTCGTGTCTCGTCAAGCACACGATAAGAGAGAGTGGCCGATTCGTCGGTGTCGTCCACGCGAACGTTGAGCTCAAGATCAGCGCTCGCGGCATCGGCCTGGCGGGTTGCGATGCCCACGCCCCATCGCGCGATTCTAGTTCGTTCCGGCCAGACATCCAGCCAGACGTGGCGGTAGATACCGGAGCCTGAATACCATCGGCTATTCCGGCCGGTATTGCGCACGTGTACCGCCAGAACATTGTCTCCGCTCGAAGACAAGTGTCCAGTAAGATCAACGGCCCATGGCGTATAGCCGTACCAGTGCGTCGCAAGCTGTCGGCCGTTCAGCCATACATCGGCGTCCATGTAGACGCCTTCGAATAGCAATTCGACTCGACTGCCCGTCCTCGCCGCGAGACGGAAGCGTTTGCGGTACCAGCCCTCGCCGCCAATCGTAAAGCCGGTGGCAGAGGCGCCCAAGGATTTTCGGCTAAAGGGCCCGAGTGTTTCGTCCGCCGCACCGCTCGAGGCAGGCAGATCCTCGATACTCCAGTCGTGCGGCAGATCGATCATGCGCCACCGACCATCATCGAATTCACGTGTCTCCGCGCCCTGGCACTCGCCCCGATAAAAGCGCCATTGCGCATCAAATGGCTGAGACCCAAGTCGTTGCGGAGCGGCCGAAGCGCCGGCCAAGTGCGCCAGGGGGAATCCCAGTAGGGCCGTCGCAGCACCGGCGCTGGCGCGCAGAACCTCTCGACGGTCAAGGCGATATCGGTCGCCGCTCATGGTGTACCCGGAGCGGGTCGCGGCAACCGCGACAGCTCGGCATCGACGCTCTTCAGATTCTCGGGTGTTGCATCCGGCATGAACGACATCAGCCCCCGAACCGTCATGTTCCGCAACTGTGGTTTGATCATGGAACTGCCTACCATGAGCTTCAGTTGCGGCAAGTGCTTCATGACGATATCCCAGGCGGCGGCATTTTCCATTAGTTCGCCCAATGACACGGTGCCGAGGCTCAACTCGTACGGCAATGCGGCCGGCTGCTCGAAGCTCGCCGCAGACGGATATCTTGGTGCAACTAACATGACGCCCCTCCCCGAATGTAAAGAGAATACTATACTCAGACAATTCAGCCAGGCACAAATCGTCTGTGATGCCTTGGCGCTTTCCTACTCGCGAAAAGGGGCGACGGCGTTTTGCCGGCCAAGGCGCAGCGCGTCCGCGACTATGCGCAAGGGTGTCAGATCCATATCGACTCGCTCCTTGGCTATCAAGGCGGCGAAGTGCCGGTAAAGAGCGCGGTACTCCGCGTCTGCCGCCTCGACAACCTGCCTGCCATTGATTTCGAGGACGGCACCTCCCTTGGACAGCCGCATTCCGCCGTCGTCTGTGTCCACCTCGATATCCCACCGTGGCGGTCCGTCATGCAGAAAATCCAGTTCGACCGAGATCAACTCTGTCTGTGGTGTCTTAAGATTCAGCCTTGCCGAAATGGGCGTCTCGCAGTTCGTAGGAACGTTCAGTTCGGCCCCGCGGAGCAGGACTGCACCCGGCAGCAGCCGCGTCAAAATCGAGAGGGCGTTGATGCCGGGATCGAAAACGCCAAAGCCGCCCGACTTCCATATCCACGCTTGCCCGGGGTGCCAGACTCGCACGTCCTCCAGCCATTGAATGCGCACCGCAAGAACGCGGCGCGCGCGCAACCATGTCCGCGCAGGCTCGACGCCGGCCGCAAATCTCGAATGCCAAGCCGCGAATATGACCCGCTTGTGTTCGTTCGCCAGCGCAAGCAGCGCCTCAGCATCCTTGATACTAGTCGCAGGCGGCTTCTCGAGCAGCACGTGGCAGTCGTGTTCCAACGCTACCCGAGCCAACTTCGCGCGCAGTTGTGGCGGCGTACAGATGGCGACAGCGCCCACCTCTCGTTCTTCCTGAAGCAGTCGATCAAGATCAAGGTAGCTACGAGTCTTCTCGAGACGCGCGACTGGGTCTGCGGTCGCCACGAGTTCGAACGCATCGTACAAGGTCCTCAATACCGGAACGTGCTGATCCGAGGCGATCTTGCCGAGGCCAACCAGAGCCATTTTGATTGCGGCCATGGGCGTATGATTCAAAGGGCACGTACGGTTATGGGTGCGGCGTGGAGACGGTGGACTCGATTGCGCAGTGGCAGCGCGAAAGGCGGAGCCTCGATCTCGAAGGTATCGCCTGCATTTATGGCGATACCGTCGGCAAAAGAAAGGGTGGCGGTGCCAAAGAAATGCACATGCACATCCCCTGGCCGGCGAAACAACTCATATTTAAAGTGATGCGCCTCCAGATTGGCGAGAGTGTGCGACATGTTTGCCTCGCCGGTGAGAAAGGGTCGTTCCCAAATGACCAAGCCGCCGCGCCGCACACGGCTCGATCCCTCTATGTGCGCCGGCAATTGGCCGGTTAGAAGCTCCGGACCGAGCGCTGCCGGTCGCAGTTTGGAGTGCGCCAACCAAAGGTAATTATGGCGCTCGGTGATGTGATCTGAAAACTCATTGGCCAGGCAATATCCTAGTCGGCGTGGTGCGCCTGCCAAGTCGATGACATAAATGCCAGCCAGTTCCGGTTCCTCGCTGCCGTCTAGCGAAAAACCGGGCGAGACCAGCGGCACCTCGGGTCCGCAGATGTGCAAGCCATTCCCTTTGTAGAACCACTCTGGCTGCACACCCGACTCGCCGCCCGTCGGCTTGCCGCCTTCGATGCCCATGCGAAACATCCGCATGGAGTCGGTCTCGATACCGCCTTGCGCCACTTTGTGCATGCGATCGCGGCTCTCCGCTGATCCTAAGTGCGTCAACCCCGTGCCGCTTAAGTGCAGGTGCGCCGGATCCGCGTGATCGATCGGCGCAAGTATCCTCCCCTCAGTGAGCGCCGCTCTCAGATCTATTACGTCCCCGCCCAGGCGAGCCTCTGCGACCGCAGCGAGAGAACGTTGCTCTTGCAACGCGAGCTGCGCCAATGCGTAGGTGCTGGAGACACCGCTCACACATTGACCAGTGCCGTCACCCCGGCTCGCGACCACAGTTCGAACACCATCGGGCCTTTGCAGTTGTAAAAGTCTTAGTTCTCCGCCCAATGATTCCTCCCGCGCGGCCGCGTGCTTCCGCCCCGTATTAGGACCGTAGCTCCTGACTCCGCTCGTCGGTATACTCAGACAATATAGCGTCGCCCCATCAGCTATAGCAAGTATGGCGCACGCACAGGAAGATTCATGCCCGCACCTCTTCACGTGACCCCGTACGTACTGGCGGCCGACAAGCTCGAGGAAACCCGCCATGGTCAGGCGCTGTCGCTATTGGCCAGCTTGTTCTTCATTTGGGGTTTCATCACTGTCATCAACAACACCTTGCTTCCGCATCTTCGCGCCGTTTTCGCGTTAAGTTATACGCAAACTACGTTGCTCGAATCGGTTTGGTTCATTGCTTATTTTTTCGCATCGCTGCCTTCTGCGTGGCTCATTGAGCGGATAGGCTATCCACGCGCGTTGGTGACGGGACTCCTGGTCATGGCTGCCGGTGCTCTCCTCATGATTCCCGCTGCCCGCCTGCCGTCTTACAACGTCGTGCTGACCGCATTATTCGTCATCGCCAGTGGCATCACCCTGCTGCAGGTCGCGGCCAACCCTTACGTTGCGCTTGTGGGTGCTGCGGCTACCGCCTCCGCGCGTCTGAATCTGGTGCAGGCGTTCAATTCCTTGGGCACAACGCTGGCGCCGCTCTTCGGCGGCTACCTGATTCTCGGGCGATCGGCCTCGGGAACTGCGCTAGCGGGGCGGGCCCTGACGGCAGCAGAACGGATTGCCGATGCGCGCTCGGTGCAGCTGCCGTATCTTCTCGTTTGCGGCGTTTTGGTGCTCCTTGCCGTCGTCATCGGGCGACATCGTTGGCCGGCAGCCGGCGTCGCCGTCTCGCGCATGAACAAGCTCGATCGCCGACAGCATTCTCTTTGGAGGCATCGCAACCTTGTGTTCGGCATACCCGCCATCTTCATTTATCTGATCGCCGAGATTGGCGTGTCGAACCTCTTTATCAACTTCGTATCGCTTCCCACCATCGGCGATATGTCGCACGAACATGCGGCACATTATTTGTTTTTGTTGTGGGGAGGCATGATGGTAGGGCGCCTTATCGGAAGCGTCCTCATGCGCAATCTGGCCGCCGAGAATGTGCTGGCCGCGGCGAGTATCGCCGCCTGTGCCGTCATGCTGGTAGCAAGCTTTGCCCTCGGACATGTAGCGATGTGGGCGCTTATTTCGGTTGGGCTGTTTCACTCGATCATGTTTCCGACGATCTTTACGCTGGGTATCCGAAATCTCGGTCCTTTGACTGAGGAGGGGGCAGGGCTGCTGATCATGGCAATAGCGGGAGGTTCTCTCGTCATTTTCCAGGGCGTGCTTGCGGATCATTTTGGCCTGCAAGCGTCTTTTCTTCTTACAGCCGGCTGTGAGGTTTTTATACTTTTCTACGCGCTGTGGGGTGCTGGGGATAAATCCTAAGCGATTATAGGGCAGCGCTTGTCATCGAACTCCTTGTACTTCACCAGTCCCGTCGTGTCGAAGGCATCGACGGCTCCGCCGTTCCAGCATGCATCAGCGGGGCTGAGCATGACCGTATATGTCCACCGCGGACCGTCTGTGACGTTCAGTCCGGCAGAGTGCACACAAAGATTGGAATGCACGGTTACGTCACCCGCAGAGTACGTTAACAATTCGGTCGGCGTGCATTGGTCCAGTAATTCTGGATAGCTGTCAAGCACATCGCCCTCCCCATAGGTCGAGAAATGTCCCAGCACGCCGAAGCGATGCGATCCGCTCAGAAATGCCATCGTTCCTTTTTCCGGCGGCAGATCGTCAAGTGCGATCCAAAATATCGTCGTGCCTGAACGATCGGAACCGGCAGCGGCAAAGTCTTGGTGCCAGCCGGTTATACCGTTCCCGCCGCGTCCGCTCTTCCTTCCGGACGGCAGCTTGACGTTGTAGTAGTCAGTGAAATAGCGAACTCCGATCGGCGATCTCCGTGCCATCAAGGATTTCGCATTGCGCGCGCAATGCTGGATTACCGGCCTGAGAATAGGATGGCCGAGTCCGCGCATGGTCAACGAATTGAAATAGGAAAAGGCCTCTGGCGGTGCATTCCTATCGCCATCTTCCCCCATCTTTTCTTTAGCAATTGCGATAATCGCCTTGACCACATCGGGGGCTATGAACTTCTCGAGTTTCACCCACCCATGTTGCTGATAGTCGACAATCTCCTCTGCGGTCACCCACCGCCCACTGCTTTCAGGATTAATCATTTCACTTCTCCGACCCCTACCTGAGGAAGATCGATTCGCCTTATTAAATCGCGATTGACAGATTGCATACGGATGCAATGATATCAGGAATTGGATGTAGGGCGGCGAGGCGGTTGATCACGGTCTCTCATCAAAATAGCTCCTTGCATCACGGCGGTCATTTCGCTCCTTTTTGACTTTTCAAATGCCTCCTCCCATATCCATGAAGTCTGTGACCGTTAGCCGATGGGCGGTTACAGGACTGCTTAGCTGAGCAACCAGTCGATCGATCTGGAGGTTGATTTCCGGCACTGCGGTGATTTCCCACCAGGCAGGACGGGTCAGCGGTCCCAGAGCGAACAACCAGGAAGATGCCGCGCCGGCGCCGTCGATGACTGCACAATCGCGAGTTTCCAGACCCACGCCAAGCGGATCGGGAATCGCGAGCTTGCGATCTCGTAATTCGGCGATGAGCGGAATCGCGATTCTCGCAAAATCGCCGCCGGGACCCGTGCAATTGACGATGTGTCCCGCGTTGAACATGCGCGTCGAGCCGCGACGCATCCTCACGGTCACTTC
>Ga0116129_1000598_pt1 | contig 22654 bp, 16 predicted proteins | sample June2015DPH_17_2_FD_89732 | JGI IMG/M metagenome (GOLD analysis project Ga0116129, IMG submission 89732) | Peatland microbial communities from SPRUCE experiment site at the Marcell Experimental Forest, Minnesota, USA - June2015DPH_17_10 | ecosystem: Environmental > Terrestrial > Soil > Wetlands...
ATCAGCGGCGCAATATTGTCGGCCTCGTTGCGCACGGGAACAACGATGGAAACGGCAATGGCGGCGATGTCGGAAGAAGGCAAATCTCACCCGTTAACCCTGGCCGGCGGCTAGTGGAGTGGATTTGACATTCGCTACCCACTTCGCCGCGGGTTCAGAATGCGAATGTCAAATCCAAAACTCCACTAGAAACCTATCTCTGCTAGTGGTCCGCTGATTCTAACATTCGCAAAGGCGCCTGCCGAGAAGGGATGCGAATGTTAGAATCCGACCACTAGCCGGTGGCTCGCTTCTTATGGGGCTGACGGCCCGGCGGCAACCCTTTTGAAGGGTCCTTCAGCGACCGGCGAAATGATGCCACGGTCGCCGATCGCAAATCCCAGGCCGCGCGCGGCGAACCAGTAGCGCACGCACATGGCCCCGATAATCCCGATCATGCCGCCTGCAACCACGTCGCTCGGATGATGCGCCAGAAGCACAAGACGCGTGAACGCGATCAGGAGCGAATAGGCGATCGCCACGCCGCGCAGTCGCGGCCAAACCGCAGCTATCGCGAAAGCCAGCGCGAAGGCCGTAATGGAATGCGCGGATGGGAATGATGCGTGGGCCCCGGTGCCGGCAAACGGGGTGAAGTTGAAGGGATTGGCCTGCCCTCCGACGAACGGACGGCCCCGTCCGGCGATCCATTTCAGCAACTCGCCGAAAGCAAGTGGCACCGCTATTGCCAACAACACGAATTGCAGGCGCAGGCCGATCGCGAGCAGCCAACGTCGCGAGGCGCCGTGCATCGCCGGCGCGACCAGCACCACCGCAAGCAGCAAGACGGCAGTCAGCGACAGGACGTTCGTGTCCTGGCCGAAATCGGTCAAAATTCGAAACGGCTGAAGGCCCGCGCTGCCGCGGGGCGGCATCTGCGCGATTTCCAGCGCGTCGACCCAGATCATCAGCACGACAATCAGTATTGCAGCCGTGGCCGCTGTAAGCAGGACATTGCGCGTCAACCGCCGCGCCGCCTCGGCGCGATGTATCTGCGAAGGCGGGCGCACCAATTGCGTCGCCCAGGTCGAAACCACCATTACAAGGCGCGCAAAATAGCCTGGGGATTGGTCGACGCCGGACTGGATCGGCATCTTACTCGGTGCCTTCGGAGCGGAAGATCGCAATCGAGATCGCCCGCCCTTGCGAAATGTTGTAGCCCTCCACGCGAGAGGCGACATCATAACGCAAACCAATCGCCTCAGCGCGCTGGGCAAAGCTGCGTTCCGAACGTTGCTCCACCAGGGCAAACCGGCAACTGCCCTGGGCGAGGAAATCGGCCGCGCCTGATCCATCGGTCAACAGCGTCGACGTGCCGGTCATGAAGACAAGACTCGGCTCATGAAAGCCGGCTGCCGCCGCCTTGGGTCCGACACAGACGACATTGCGAAGCGCCCGAGCCACCTCGGCGCTGGGAAACAGCGGTGTCAACGCCGGCAACACGACGCCGTAAATGGCAAACGCGAGGAACAGGGCCGCCACCACGGCGTTCAGCAGCGAGCGTTCGGCACGGTTGTCGTCATAGAGCCACCATGCGAACAGCCCGAAGATAAGAGCCGCCGCCACGAAGGGCCACGCCAGGAACACGGGCTGGCGTGTCAGGCTCACGGCACCGACGACAGCGGCGAGTGACCCGAGCGCGGGAATGATAAACCACCACGCCGACCCGCTGGTGAGCCAGGAGCGCGACAAAACCCGGCGTTCGAGCGCGCCGACGGTGAGGATCGCGATCGCCGGATAGAGCGGCAGGACGTAATGCGGCAGCTTTGTCAGCACCACCTCGAACACGATCCATGAGGGGATCAGCCAGGCCAGCAGAAATTGCGCCCCCGGCTCTCGCCTCGCCCGCCAGACGGCGGGCGCCGCCATGGCTGCCAGCGGCGCGCCCGGCCAGAATGTCAGCCAGAACAGCAACAAATAGAGACCGGGCGGCATGCCGTGCGATTCCTGCGCTGATAACTTGCTCAGCATGTCGCCGCCGATTGAATCGGTGAAGAATGCATCGCCAGCTCGCCAGAAAATCGCGACAAACCACGGCAGCACGAGAACCAGCGTCCAGATCAGGCCCCATACCGGCCGAAGCCGCCAAAGCCATGCCGCCGAACGGTCGAAAAAGGCCAGCGTCAGAATCGTCAAAGCGACGAACATCAGGATCAGCGGCCCCTTGAGGAGAATGCCGCCTGCAAGGGCCGTCCAGAAAATCACGGGCCAGGACCATGGCGGGTGGGGAGAATCTTCGCCGCGCTGCCAGGACAGGTAGACTCGCGCCAGCGCCCCCATCGCAGCCACGACCGTCAGCAACAACATCGCGTCGGTCTTGGCGAGCCGCGCTTCGACGTTGAGCAGCACTGAACTGGCCATAATGAGAGCCGCCAGAACAGCGCCACGCCGCGTGATGAAAGCAAGTGCCGTCCAATAGGTCAGCAGCACCGCGCCGAGCGCACCTATCAACGACGGAACGCGGTAAATCCAGATGCGAACCTGAGCGCGCGGCAAGCCAAGGGCGGATGCGGTTTCGACCGCCGCCGCCTGCATCCAGTAGATGCCAACCGGCTTCTTGTACCGCACGTCATCCTGAAAACGGATGTCGACGAAATCGCCGCTTTCGACCATTTGTTTGGTCGCCTGCGCGAAGCGCGCTTCGTCCCGATCGATCGGTGGAATGCTGAAGAAGCCGGGGAGGAACAGCAGAAATCCGCACAACACCAGAAGTGCGACGGCGCGAACGTGACTCGCGCTCGCCATATCCAAAAGGTCAACGAGACGGCTGCCCCGATCGACCCTCTTTTGAGGCTCGCGCGGCTGTCCAAACCGAGGACGGGGATAGGTCTCGCTCATCGGTTCCGCATACGCTGAAAACAACGTCGCGACAACCGCTTAGCTAGCTATTATTGGATTCTGATGACAACTGTGTCCGCCGCACCCTTGGCGTCGATAACCGTCAATCTGGCGAAGCCCGGCCCAGGTGAATCGATCAGCCGCTGACGGCGGCCGTCGAGTTCCCCGACCGAGACGCCGTTGACCAGCATGGTGATCGGAAGCACGCCACCTGCCACTTTTACCGGCATGGCGGCGGCAGACGCTCCGCCCCCGCCGGAAGCATCGATCCGGGAACCATCAAGCGGGAACTGAATATGCAGCGCGCGCTCGCCGTCGGTTCGAACCAGTTCGCCCAGCGGCCGATAGCGTCGCAACGGCAGCGGTAATTTGGCGTTATTTGCCACCAGCGTGCCTTTGGGCGGCTTCGGCAGCGCCATCGGCAGTTTGCCGGTGCGGGCAAAGGCGTCAAACAGGATCGGCGCGGCCGCCGTTCGGCCGACGATACCCGGCGCCGGTGCGCCATCGGGGCGGCCGACCCAGACGCCGATGGTCATCCGGCCATCGAAACCAATCGACCACGCATCGCGATAGCCGTAACTTGTGCCGGTCTTGAAGGCGATCCGGTTGTGCACGCCGTTCTCCGGCGGCGGCGTCCCCAACAAGACATTGCCGACCTGCCAGGCGGCAACCGGATCCAGCAATCGCTCCGGTTCCCGTCCCTCGCCGCGCTGGCTTTGGATCTCAAGCAACGGCCGCGTGTTGCCGAGGCGCGCCAGCCCCGAATAGAGCATCACGAGATCCTGCAAGGTGATACCGACGCCGCCGAGGCCCATTGCCAATCCGGGCGCCTCGTCTTTCGGCAGTATCAGACCAGCCCCCGCCTGCTTGAGTCGCGAGGATAACCGGCTGGAACCGACCCGGTCGAACAGGGCAACCGCGGGCACGTTCAGCGACATTTGCAGCGCCTTGCGCACCGGGATGGTGCCCTGGAAAGTCATGTCAAAGTTCTCCGGCGCGTAGGAGCCGAAGCGGATCGGACGGTCGTCGATGAGACTTTCCGGGTGAACAAAGCCATCCTCAAACGCCAGGCCATAGATGAACGGCTTTAGCGTCGATCCCGGCGAGCGCACCGCGCGCGTCATATCGACCTGACCAGCGCGGCTGTCGTCGAAATAATCCGGCGAGCCGACCCGCGCGAGCACCTCGCCACTCGCATTATCGACCGCGAGAATGGCGATCGAGACATTCGGACCCAAGGCAACAGCGCGATCGCGCGCCAGGGTTTCAAGCGCCTGCTGCAAGGATGCATCAAGCGTCAATGCAATAACGGGTTTGTTCTTCACCGACGACATCGCCTGGTCGGCGGAGTGCGGGGCCAGGATCGGCATCGGCTTGCGCAGCTTCGGCACGGGGGCTGCCTTCGCGCTGGCCGCATCGTCATCTGAAACCACACCCTCCTCGACCATACGGTCAAGCACACGGTCGCGCGCGGCCCGCGCGGCGTTCGGATGGCGATCAAGCCTGCGGTTTTCCGGCGATTGCGGCAGTGCGACCAGCAACGCAGCCTCCGAAAGCGACAAGCGTTTCGGCTCCTTGCCGAAATAGGCGATCGAGGCGGCGCGGATGCCCTCGAGATTGCCGCCGAACGGCGCCATCGCCAGATAGAGGTCAAGAATTTCATCCTTGCTCATCTGCCGCTCGATTTCGATCGCACGCACCATCTGCCTGAACTTGGCTGAGATGGAGCGCTGCCGCCGCGGCTCCATCAGCCGGGCAAGCTGCATGGTGATGGTGGAACCGCCGGACACGATATGACCGCGGGTCATCAGTTGAACCGCCGCGCGGCCAAGCGCGAGAGGATCGACACCGGCGTGAGAACGAAAGCGATGGTCTTCGTACGCGAACAGCAATTTCAGATAGGTCGGATCGACATCCGTGCCGGCATTGACCGGCAACCGCCAGCGCCCATCGGCCATCGCATAGGCGCGCAACAATTTGCCGTGGCGATCGACGATGGTGGTTGAAACGTCCCGCGCCTGCTCCAGCGGCAGTGGACCGAGCGAGACGACCCAGACCGTAGCCATCGTTGCCACGGCCAAGCCGACAGTGGCCAACGTCACCAGCCCCCTTCGCCTGAAGCGACGAGCGGAACTAATCGCGTCTGCCTGTTCTATCTCTGCACTCATTTAGCCGAACGGACCTCGACCGAACCGGTGCCGGTGCGCCCATATCGCGAGGGATTGTACATGTCCTCGACATAGGCCTGCGGCAGCACATATTTACCGGGTGAAACCGCCCGCACCACATACGCGACCGTAAAGATCGACTTGTCGTTGGCGGCCCGATCGATGGCCGCCGTGAAGCGATCATCGCGGAACTCGGTGTCTACCGGCTCTTCGCCGTCCTCGATCCAGGCCAGTGTGCCGGTGTCGCCCGACGAAACCAGATGCGGGTTGTCGATTTCGAAACCAGCCGGGAGATAGTCCGAGACCATGATGTGACCGAACTCCGGCTTGGCCTCGGTGATCTTGAGAACGACTGCAAAGCGGTCGTTCTGTTTGACCTTCGAGACGTCGGCCGGCTTGCCGTCGAGCATGAAGTAATTGCGCTCGATCTTGAAGCCGTTGGCGACAGCCGGCTCCGGCGTGATCGGCGAGCCGCCAACCGAGACGACTGTCTGGATCGGCGCGTCGCCGGTATTGGTGATCTTGACCGGCTTGGCCGCCATATCCGCCGCCTTGTAGCTGCGATAGAGCGCGGTCTTGATCGGCGCACCATCCACGTCGAGCGCCATGGTTTCGTTGGCGAGCGCGCGCGATGCCAGCACCAGCCAGGCATTTTCCTGCGTCGAGGTGTAAGGCGAAAGACCGCGCGCCGCTTCCACGCGCGACACCGCCTGCATCAGGGTGGCCCGCGGCGCATTGCCTTCGCCGGCCAGCGAAACCAACGCCGCCGCATCACGCAGGGCACTACCATAGTCGACCCGGCCGAATTCAAGCGCAGGCTTCGGAGCAAGACTGTCGGCGGCCGCAGCATAGACCCGCTCTGCCCTCGCCCTGTCGCCGACAAGCGCCAGCGCGGCGGCAAGTTGGGCTTTCGCAATCGGCGTCGCCAGATTGCTTAGCTTGGTATCGGCGAGGTAGCGCAAGTCTCCGATCGGAGCGGTGCCGTTGCGTGCGAGCACGTAGAGTCCATAAGCGAGGTTCTTCCCGCCGTCTTTTTCAGGCTCTTCGGCGTTCACGACCGAATTGCGGATGCGATCGAGCGCGCTGCGGAACAGCACGTCCGGCACGGTAAATCCCTTCTCCCGCGCCCGTGTCAGGAAGTCCGTGACATAGGCATCGAGCCAGGCATCGTCGCCGCCGGCCGACCACAGGCCGAACGAGCCGTTCGACCCTTGCCGAGCCAGCAGGCGGTCGATGGCATCGCGGATACGCTGGTCGATGGCAGTGTCCATCGCCAGATGCGCGCCGGCGGCCAGATCGTTGACGTAAAGCAGCGGCATCGCGCGGCTCGTGATCTGCTCCGAACAGCCATAGGGATAGCGGTCCAAGGCCTTCAGGATGGTCGCAGCATCAAGCGCGGTGGAGAGGCTTGCCGAAATCGAGACGCTGCCGGTGCCTTCCACCAGATCGGAGAACGTGTCTGCGGTCAGTGTCAGGCTCTCGCCCTTCGCCAGCGTCTGGATCGAACGGCGCGTGAGCACCTGTGTCGCCGGCTTGACTTCCACTGCGTAGTGCCGCGCCAACGTCAGCCCGTTCGGCCCCTTGATATCGACGTCGAGCGCGGCTGAGCCGGCGCCGCCGGCATCGAGCGCCAGCGACATCGACGCCCGCTGTTTGGCAGCGAGTTTCACTGATGTAGCGGCACTGCCGCTGACCTTCACCGGGCCTGAAGTCTTCACGTTAACGGTGTAGTCGCCGGGCGCACCTTCGACATTATCGATATCCAGGCTCATCGTGCCGCGATCGCCGTTGAGCAGGAAACGCGGCAGCGTCGCCGTCAGCACGACAGGATCGCGCACGGTGACATCAACCGTGGCGCGGCCGAGCTTGGTCGCCGTCCACGCCACCGCCATCACGCGCGCGGTTCCGGCGAATTCGGGATTGTCGAAGCTGATTTCGGCGGTGCCGTCGGCTGCAACCGTTACGATCCCGGAATACAGCGCGAGCGGCTTTTGCGCCGGCGGACTGCCCTGCAATTCCGCACCCGCGCTGTCACCACCGGTCTTGAGCTGGCCGCGGGTACCCTGCATGCCATCGATCAATTGCCCGTAGAGGTCGCGGATTTCGGCGGTCAGGCGGCGCTGGCCGAGATAGTAGTCGTCGGGCGCCGGCGGCTTGTAATTGGTGAGGTTGAGGATGCCGACATCGACAGCGGCAACAACAACCTTGGCGTCTTCGCCGGGATTAAGACCCGTCAATTTCACCGGCAGCTTCATCGTGCTGTTCGGGCGCACCAGCGCCGGCGGCGACAGGTTGAAGGCCAGCGTGCGCGCCTTCTTGTCGATGCCGAACCATTTCAGGCCGATGGAACGGCCGGGCATCCGCAGCGCGGCGGCATCGAGTGGACGGCGCAGGGTCGCAACCACATAGGCGCCGCTTCCCCAATCCTGGCCCACGGGAATCTTGACCTGGGCGGTACCTTCCTTGACGTCCGTGGTTTGCGTCGTCAGCAGCCGATCGCCGAGAACGTTGATGGTCAGTTTGCCGGCAGAGCGCGCATTGACCGAGACCACCATCGTGTCGCCGGATTGATATTCCGGCTTGTCGATCGAGGTTTCCAGCAGATCCGGCGTATCGGCGCTGCCGTCCGAATACCAGCCGACGTCAAATTGCACAGAGGTGAGCGGACCATCGGCGTCGGTCGATTTGACGTCGAGGCGATAGCGTCCGGGCTGCGGCGATAGCGTGATGCGTGCGGGCTTGTCGGCCGCGACCTTCAAATCGCCGTCTTCCACCCGCTGGGTCGATTTGACCGGCTCGAACTCCCAGGAGGAGTTCTGGCGATACCATTGATAGCGGGACTCGATCTTCAACAGCTCGTAGCGCAAGCCGTCGCGCGCCAACCGCTTGCCTTCGGGCGATACGAACACGATGTCGAACGCAGCCTTGTCACCTTCGGCGACGTTCTTGTCGCCGAACAGCGGCTTGACGCCGATCATGGCCGAAGTCGGCGCCACCGGCAGCACGATCTTGCGCTCCACCGCGCGACCGCCCGCTTCCGCCATGCGGATGAAGATCTGCGCTTCCTGCGGGCGGGTGGACGTCGGCGGCTTTGCGAGGCTCACCGGGAAGGTTGCAACGCCATTGGCGTCGGATTCCGGCAAGTTCTCGATCGGGGTTCGCTCGTTGCTGGTGTTCTCCTCATCCGCCACGCCGAACTGATATCCGGCGAAGCCGGCACGTTCTTCGGCCGGCGCCACCAGCATGTCGCCTTCGAGCTGAAGGTCGGAGGCCGGCGCGCCATAGAGGAAATGGCCGTCCACCTTGAGTTCCGAGGGAGCATCGACCTTGATCTGCTTGTCTTTGCTGGTGACTTCGAAGTCGATGCGCTCGGGAATATAGTCCTCGACCATAAAGGTCGTTTCACCCACCGAATTTCCCTTCGGGTCGGTGAAGGCGCGCACCCGCCAGGTCCCGGTCGGGACTGCCGAATTCAGCGCGACCGCCAGCGTCCGCCCGCCAGCACCCTGATCGGGCAGAACGGCGCGGCGGAATTCGACGCCATCGGGGCGCTCGATCACCAGAGTCAGAGGTCCGCCGGAAATCGCATTGCCCAGGCCATCGCGTAAAAGCGCCGTGAGGTAGACCGTTTCGTTGGAGCGATAGACGCCGCGCTCGGCATAAACGAAGGCGTCCGCTCCTGCCGGCACCGCCCGGCCCGAAACGCCGCGATCCGACAAGTCGAACGCATTGGATTTCAGGCTGAGAAAGGCATAGTCGGCCTTGTCCGTGGTCACGGTCAGCATGGCCGGCGAAAGCCCGCCCTCGCCGCGCGAAAGGCCCGCTTCAAACACCGCATGGCCGGTGTCGTCGGTCTTGCGGGTGGCCAGGATTTCGTTGTTGCGCGCCACCAGCCGAACCTCGGCCCTGGCCACAGCCTCGGTCGAGGCCAGCGAATTCACGAACACATGGATGCCGTCGTTGCCGGAAAACGCCGCCAGGCCCAGGTCGGAGACGATGAACCATTGCGTGGCCAGTCCTCCGTCGTTGCCGCTGCTGTCGCTGCCCGGCCCCTTGGCGGCCGCGGTCATGACGTAAACGCCGGGCTGCATGACGCCGAGCGCCTCGTCGACTGGAAAAGCCGTCGTGACGTCCTGGTTGAGTGTCATCGCGGTGGCGAGCTGGCCAGACCACACCTTGACGCCGCGCTCATCGCCGAGGCTGGAAAGTTCGTAACTGTTCAAGGCGCGCTGAAAATCGCCCTCGATCACCGTATTGATCAGGTTGCGGTCGCCGATCCGGAACACGTTGACCGACACCGAAGGGGTATTGACGCTGACCAGCGGAATGCCGCGCTGGCCGGTGCGCGGCAACACATAGGCGCGCCCGGTAAAACGAACGAACGGTTTGCGGTCGCGCACATAGATGTTGAACTCCGCCGATTTCGGCAGGCCTTCCCTAACGGTCGACGGCAGGCCGGCGCGCAAATTGATGTTATAGCGCTCGCCATGTTTCAGGCCGTCGACGCAAAGCTGCTTGCCTTCGGAAGTCAGCGCCGGCTTGTCATTGCCGGCCAACGCGACAAACGGCGCAAAGTCGGTGCGCTTGGCGAGTTCTTCAGAAAACTGGAAGCAGGCCCGCGGCGAGGCTGAATCGGAATCGATCGTATAGTCGAGCAGCCGGAAGCCATGCTCGTCGCGCATCTTTTCGTACTGATCGCGCACCTCTGCGACCTCGCGCAGGTCGAGCGAAAGCCGCAAGGCATCTAGCGCCGGCCGCCACAGCTTGCGCTCCGACAGCGCCCGGCCGAGCACCGCCAGGGCATCCGCCTCATCGCCCGCGTTGGTGGCACGCTGATAGGCGATGTAGGCGGCCGTCGAGGCGCGTTCGCGCAGGAAGGTTTGCTCGCTCGAATTGGCTGGCCAGACCAGGAAAATGGCGCGGGCGAGCCGCAGCCAGTTCGCACTGTCATCGGGCGCCGTGGCGGCGATTTGGCCGAGGACCTGCAGACCGGTCCTCAAATCGTTGCGCTTGAGGGCGGCATCCGCGTCGCCTTTCAGCGCCGCGCTCGATTTGTTCACCGCGCCCGCCTCGCTCTTGATCTGGGCCTCTAGCTTGATTGCCGAATCGGCGAGGTCATCGCGCTTGAACGGCTTGTCTGCGGCCTGTGCTGGCATCAGACCCGCTGAAATCAGGCCAAGCGACAGCGTGGCGCCAAGAAGTGCCGCCCGAACCAAACCGATCATGATAGAGCTCCCGGTGCGGCGAATGCGCCGCCGATCAAAAGATGCGCGCTAAAAAATGACGGACTCGTGGCGGAGAAGCGCAGATGCGAAAAAGTCACATGCGACATTTGTCGAAAGCCTTAAATACCTTAACCCGGCGGCCGTCGGGGCGCAGCAAGGCCAAGGCCGGCCGAGACGCCCTGTCGGCCTACCAAACCCTTTTGTCGCGGGCTCACTGAAATCGGTTCGGTCGGGCCTGGGGGAAATGCTGATTTTTTACATTTAGTGGTATAAAAGCCGCCCAACGGTCCCATAGCTCAACTGGATAGAGTAACGGATTTCTACTCCGTGGGTTGCAGGTTCGAATCCTGCTGGGATCGCCAGTAAAATCAGGCGCTTCTCGAAGCAAGCTGGACGTAGAAGCCCTTCCCCGACACATCCGCGACATAAGCCGTCGCTAATCCTTGCGAAAAGCTAGGAGCAACGCCATGACCGACGATGATTTCCAACAACTGATGAACGCGCGCGAAGCTCTCGTCCATAAGCGCCTCACCCTGGCTCACACCATCGCGGCTCCAGGCGATATCCCCGAGAATGCGATCCGGGCCATCGTGGAGGTTCAGCAGGCGATCGATGTGATCGACGTCGCTATCGAGGAGGAGTTGGAGCAAGCCGAGTTGGACAAGGAGTTGGAAGAGGGCGCAGACAACGACGATTAAATAGGCCCGCCGGGCATGCTGACCACTCCATGAATCTCCCGGCTTTTCCAACCGCCTTGCCTGGATCGGAAACAAGCCGGGAAATCGCCGCTCGCCTGCCACGAACTTGCCCCGCGACTCGGTGACGCCAACAAACGCTGACCCTGGGGAGGATCACAGCGTGAGCGTTCCATGTACAAAGCGTCGAAACGTTACCTCGCGGCGAGCGTCAGCGCGTTGACCCTTGCGATCATGTTTATGTTGTTGGCGATAGCTGCCTGGAGTATCGCGCCGGAGGTTGCGGCGGATACGTCCGATGTCACCGTGGAATTGAAGAAGTCGCTGCCACCATAGGGCCGCATCGGGATATTCCCGGAATGCGTCATCCGGCCACAGCCGGGAGCGAGCGTCCCGACACAAAACAGGCCCGCCCTTTCGAGCGAGCCTGTCGTGAAGATATCCCGGGGCTGAGTGCGAAGAGCCCTAGGGCCGACTACTTGGACATGCTGTCCTTCTTCATCATCCCGTCGTCCTTCTTCATCATGCCATCGTCCTTTTTCATGGTGTCCTTGGACATCGTGTCCTTCTTCATCATGCCTCCGTCCTTGGACATGGTGTCTTTCTTCATCATGCCGTCATCCTTCTTCATCGCGTCCTGGGCGAAGGCGGCAGGGGCAAGCGCCAGGCTGAGCGAAAGCGCGGCGGCGGAAATTCCAAATGCGATACGGGTGCTGATGGTCATTGATAGGATCCTTTCTTAGGACTGAAAGCCGGTTATGATCGGCGGCATAGGCCGCTATCCTAACGACGATCCCGCAACGGCCTTCGTTACACGGGATTGAAAAAAGTTTTACCCTGTGACAGGCATCCGAAGGTTGCGGACGGCTTTCAGATCGTAAAAATTGAAATAACCAGACCGCCTCCAGCAATTTTGCCACAGTTTGCAGCGCACCAATACCCTCACCTGCCCGTCTCAGACTTTTCGATAACAGCCATCGGGAATAAAGACGGGTTAGGATGCGCTATAAGCACCGTCCGTCGTAAGCTTCATCCAGAATATCCAGCGAAATTCGCCCAGCCATCGCCCAGGGAGGGTTAACATGTACACGCGTCGCCACATCCTTGCATCCACACTTGCCGCCCCTGCCATCCTGCGCTTCGGGATCGGCACAGCCCATGCCGCCACGACCTTGAAAATCTCGCATCAATTCCCGGGCGGGACGATCGACAAAGGCGATTTCCGCGACCGGTTGTGCCGCGTCTTCGCGGCTGAACTGGCCAAACGCACGGGCGGTGAAATCACGGCGGAAATCTATCCGAACTCGTCACTGATCAAGACCAACGCGCAATTCTCGGCGATGCGGAAGGGCGCGCTCGATATCAGCCTTTACCCGCTGCCTTATGCCGGCGGCGAATTGCCGGAGACCAATATCGCCCTGATGCCCGGCCTCGTCTCGACCTACGATCAGGGCATGAGCTGGAAAAAGAATCCGGTCGGCAAGACGCTCACGGATTTCCTCGCCGACAAGGGCATCATCATCCTGAGCTGGGTTTGGCAGGCCGGCGGCGTCGCCAGCCGTTCGCGCTCGCTGGTGCTCCCGGAAGACGCCAAGGGCCTGAAGGTCCGCGGCGGTTCGCGGGAAATGGACATGGTGCTTCAGACGGCGGGCGCTGCCGTCTTGTCGGTGCCGTCAAACGATCTTTACGCCGCCATGCAAACCGGCGCTTGCGACGCCGGCATCACTTCCTCCACCAGCCTGATTTCCTTCCGGCTCGAAGAAGTCTCAAAATCCCTCACCTCGGGCGCGCAGGCGTCCTACTGGTTCATGCTCGAGCCGCTCTTGATGTCGAAATCGGTTTTCGACTCCCTGCCGAAAAATCATCAGGACACCATCCTGGCCCTTGGCCTGGAAATGGAAGCCCTCGGCCGCAAGGGCGCACAGGAAGACGATGCTGAGGTCGCGAAAGTCTACGCCAAAGCCGGCGCCAAGGTCAGCGAGCTGGACGCGGCAATCGTCAACAAGTGGCGCGATATCGCCCGCGATACGGCATGGAAAGACTACGGCGCCAAGACCGCGACGTCCGCCCAACTGCTGAAACTTGCATCCGACGTCACAACATGATGCACGGTCCACTTCCGGATCGAATTGACCATCCCGTCGCCGCGACGAGCCCTGCGCCCGTCGCGGCGATGGAGCGTATGATGATTTGGTGCAACCGTATCATCGTCGTCGCCGCCGCCGTCGCCATGATCGCGGCATGCGCTGTTCTCAGCTATAGCGTGCTGGGGCGCGCGCTGTTTCAGAGCCCGAATTATTGGCAGGACGAGGCTGCGGTGTTTCTTCTGGTCGGTGCCACCTTCATGTCGTCAGCCTGGGTCCAGCAGCAACGTGGCCATATCGGTATCGAGGCCTTTGTCAGCCTGCTGTCGCCGCTAGCCAACCGCATCCGCCTGTGGCTGGTCGATGTCGCAAGCCTGGCGTTCTGCTCTTTCTTTGCCTGGAAGTCCTGGACGCTGACCTATGAGGCCTGGGACGACGGCCAGGTATCGAACTCGATGTGGTCGCCGCCGCTCGACATTCCTTACGGCCTGATGGCATTCGGCATGACGCTTTTGTGCATCCAGATCCTGTTGCAGGTCATCGCACCGATTGCCGGAGGCTCCCGCCGATGACCGTCGTCGGAATTGGCATTTCCTACGGGCTAGCAACGCTGTTTGCGATGTTTTCCGGCATGCCGATCGCATTTGCGCTCGGCGCCGTTGCCGTCGTGTTCATGGGCATCTACATGCCGGCCGCTTCGCTGGATACCGTGACCCAGAACGTCTACGAGGAAATGGCCTCGATCACGCTGTTGTCGATCCCGCTTTTCATCCTCAAGGGCGCCGCCATTGGCAAATCCCGTGCTGGCCAGGATCTCTATTCCGCGATCCATGCCTGGCTGCACCGCATCCCCGGAGGCTTGGGCGTCGCCAACGTATTTGCCTGCGCCCTGTTCGCCGCCATGGCGGGATCCTCGCCTGCCACCTGCTCGGCCATCGGCTCGGCCGGCATTCCCGAGATGCGCAAACGCGGTTATTCCGGCGGCTTTGCCGCCGGAATCATTGCTGCGGGCGGCACGCTCGGCATCCTGCTGCCGCCATCGATCACCATGATCCTGTTTGCGGTCGCCGCGGAAAAATCCCTTGGACGGCTGTTTCTCGCCGGCATCGGTCCGGGCCTGCTGCTGGTCTCCCTGTTCGGCGTCTATGCCGTGATCCGTTTTCGCAAGGAGTATGCGGCCGCGAGCGCAGCCTATAAACAAACCGGCGCGACCTCGGCCATCCTTACCCGCGACGAGTTCACCATGGCCGAACGCTTCAGTTCGCTGCCGCGGGTTCTCCCCTTCGTGCTGCTGTTGACCGGCGTAATGATTGCGCTGTACGGCGGCTATGCCACGCCGTCGGAGACTGCCGGCCTTGGCGGCCTCCTGGCGCTGGGCCTGATCGCGCTGATCTACAGCGTATGGCGGCCGTCCGACCTCGCGCCGATCCTGATGTCGACGATCCGCGAATCCACGATGTTGATGCTGATCATCGGCATGTCGCTGCTCTATTCCTACGTGATGAGCTATCTGCACATCTCGCAGTCGGCAGCCGAGTCCATCGTCGCGATGCACCTGCCACGCTGGGAATTGCTTGCGGCCATCCTGGTCATGGTCGTGGTGCTCGGTTTCTTCCTGCCGCCGGTGTCGGTCATCCTGATGACGGCGCCGATCATCCTGCCGCCGTTGCGGGGCGCCAATTTCGATATCATCTGGTTCGGCGTCATCATGACCATCGTCATGGAGATGGGCCTCATTCACCCGCCGGTGGGGCTGAATATATTCGTCATCCGCAATGTCGCCCCCGACATTCCGTTGCGCGACGTCATCTTCGGCACCCTGCCGTTCGTGCTTCTGATGATGGTGGCGGTCGTGATCCTGTGCTTCGTGCCGGAGATTTCGACCTGGCTGCCGGATCTCGTGATGGGGCCGGACGGAAGCAGGTGAGTGAATTGCGATTAGCGGAGTTTTCTGTTCGCTAAAGCGCGATGAGATTGGTTGAATCGTCATCGCGCTTTAGCTCTTTGATTGAGCATGATCTTTTCAGAAAACCGCTACACACTTTTCCGGATCATGCTTTAGTCCCCCTACTCACCATCCGCCCTTCTCTTCTTGGCGTTCAGCGCCGCGGCAACCCGGCTCAACGGCGGGCGGCCGATGAGCTTGCTGATCTCGTTGGTTGCCTGAAGGAGCTTCGTCATATCGACGCCGGTGGCGATGCCTAAGCCTTCCAGCATGTAGACGACGTCCTCGGTCGCGACATTGCCGGTCGCGCCCGGCGCGTAAGGACATCCGCCAAGGCCGCCGGCAGCGGAATCGATCACACGGGCGCCCTCCTCCATGCCTGCATAGAGATTGGCGAGCGCCTGGCCATACGTGTCGTGAAAATGCATCGCCAGATGCGCCATCGGCACGTGGCCCGCGACCGCACGCAGCAATTCGCGCGCCATCTTCGGCGTGCCCACCCCGATCGTGTCGCCGAGCGAGATTTCGTAGCAGCCGAGGTCCCAGAAGATTTTGGCCACATCGACCACGGCCTGCGGCTTGATCTCGCCGTCAAAAGGACAGCCGAGAACGCAGGAGATATAGCCGCGCACTTTGACGCCATCGGCGCGCGCGCGCGCGATCACAGGCTTGAAGCGCTCGATGGACTCCGCCACCGAGCAGTTGATATTGGCGCGCGAAAAGCCCTCGGAAGCCGAACCGAACACCGCAATGACTTTGGCGCCAGCGGCGCGCGCGGCCTCATAGCCCTTCTCGTTGGGCACCAGGACGTGAAATTCGCCATCCGGATGGTGGCTAACGCGTCGCAGGACCTCGTCCGAGCCGATCATCTGGGGAATGGCCTTTGGCGAGACAAAGGCGCCGACCTCGACCGTGTGAAGTCCGGCGCCGACAAGAGCTTCGATAAAGGCGATGCGCGCGTCCACGCTGACCGGCGTTTTCTCGTTCTGAAGCCCGTCGCGCGGGCCGACTTCAACGATGCGCACCTGATCGCTCATGGCATCTATCCGCTAGTGGAGTGGATTTGGCATTAGCTACCAAATGTTAGAATCGGACCATTAGGCCGGTTCGATCTCGGCCAGTTCGACGCCCTCGGCGACGATATCGCCGACCTTGCATTTGAGGGCCTTCAACACGCCGGCAAACGGCGCGCGTAGCGTCTGCTCCATCTTCATGACTTCCAGCGTCAGGATGGGCGCGCCCTTCTCCAGCTTCGCACCGACCTCCGCCAGTAACGCCACGACCGTCCCGGGCAGGGGCGCAACGATCCGGTCCTCGCCCACCTGCTCTTCAGCGTCGCCGCCAAAGGAATCGACCCAGTGGAGGTCGAAGCGGCCATTGCGCGTCCGCACATACAGCTCGTGGCCCTCCACGATCGTCACGACATGGGATTTGATCCCCTGCAGCGTCAGATCTGTACCGCCTGTACCGCCTGGCACCGCTCCAAAGCCGATTTCGCGATCGCCAATCGCGAGCGTCGCGGGCCCCTTGCCGTAACGCAGGCTGACCTTCTGTTCGGCCGCCTGACCGTACCGAAACGTAAATAGCCGCTGACGCCGGCCGACCGGCATCCAGCCGGCCGTGCCCCAAGGGGATTTTGCAACGTCCGAAGCCGCCCTGGCTTCCTCCTTGAGGATCGCGGCAATGGCGGCAGCGAATTCAAGATCACCCGGCGGCTTCGAGCTGGCTGTGAGATGCTTCAGCTCGCGTTCGATAAAGCCGGTGTCGATCGCGTTGGCGCGGACGGCGGGATGGTCAATCAGCGCGGCCAGAAACGGAATATTGGTGACGACGCCGCGCACGTCGGATTCCTCAAGCGCATGGTTGAGCCGATCGATTGCCACCTCGCGCGTCGGCGCCCAGGCGATCACCTTGGCCAGCATGGCGTCGTAGTGCGGTGAAACCGTATCGCCTTGGCGATAGCCGGCATCGATCCGCAAACCGGCCTGCTGTTCCGGCATATTCCAGCTTCGGATCGTGCCGACGGAAGGCATGAAATTCTTGTCCGGGTTTTCCGCATAAACCCGCGCCTCGATGGCGTGGCCGTGTAGCTTGATTTGCTCCTGCGTCATTGGCAGAGGCTCGCCTGCAGCCACCCGCAATTGCCATTCGACGAGATCAATGCCCGTGACCAGCTCGGTCACGGGGTGCTCAACTTGCAATCGCGTGTTCATTTCAATGAAGAACACGTCCTTGCCGTTGGAGACGAACTCGATCGTTCCGGCGCCGACATAGCTGACGGCCGCGGCGGCTTTGCGCGCGGCAGCACAAACCGCGTCGCGCTGGACAGCATCAAGCGTCGGCGAAGGCGCCTCTTCGATCACCTTCTGGTGGCGGCGCTGAAGCGTGCATTCGCGCTCGAACAGCGACAGCAGATTGCCGTGGCTGTCACCGATCACCTGCACTTCAATGTGCCGCGGATTTTCGACGAGTTTTTCGATCAGCACGCGATCGTCGCCGAAAGCGGCCTTGGCCTCGCGCTTGGCGCTCTCCACAGAAGCCGCCAACTCATTCGCCGCACGCACGATGCGCATGCCGCGGCCACCGCCGCCGGCGGACGCTTTGACCAGGAGGGGAAAGCCGATCTTTTTGGCCGCCGCTGCCAGCGTCACCTCGTCCTGCGCATCGCCATGATAGCCTGGCACGAGCGGGACGCCGGCCTTCTCCATCAGCAGTTTGGAGCCCGATTTCGAGCCCATCGCCTGCATCATCTCGGCCGTCGGACCGACGAAAACCAGTCCCGCCTCGAGACAGGCTTTGGCAAAATCCGCATTCTCCGACAAAAATCCGTAGCCCGGATGGATCGCCTCCGCACCGCTCTTGCGCGCCGCCTCGATCACCCGCTCGATGTTCAGATAGCTGTCACGCGTGCGAGCGGGACCGAGCAGAACGGCCTCATCGGCCATCGCCACATGCAGCGCACCACGGTCGGCTTCCGAATAGACCGCAACCGTGCGCAGCCCCATGGCCTTGGCGGTGCGGATCACGCGAACGGCGATCTCGCCGCGATTGGCGATCAGAAGGGTACGAAATCGCCGGTAGAGTTTTGACCGGTCCATCGTCACATCCTGAACAGGCCGAAGCGCGTCGGCTCGATCGGCGCATTGGCTGCGGCCGACAGGCCGAGCCCCAACACAAGCCTGGTGTCGGCGGGGTCGATCACGCCATCGTCCCAGAGCCGGGCGGTCGCATAATAGGGGCTGCCCTGCTTTTCATATTGCGCGCGGATCGGCGCCTGGAATTTCTCTTCCTCTTCCGCCGACCAGGTCTCACCCTTGGCCTCGATATTGTCGCGCCGGACCTGGCTCAAGACCATGGCCGCCTGCTCGCCGCCCATGACCGAGATTCGCGCATTCGGCCACATCCAGAGAAAACGCGGACTGTAGGCGCGGCCGCACATGCCGTAATTGCCGGCGCCGTAGGAGCCTCCAATGACGACGGTGAATTTCGGCACGCTGGCGGTTGCGACCGCCGTCACCAGCTTGGCGCCATCGCGGGCGATCCCGCCGGCCTCGTACTTCTTGCCGACCATGAAGCCGGTGATGTTCTGGAGAAACACGAGCGGAATTTGGCGCTGGCAACACAGCTCGATGAAATGCGCCCCCTTCAGCGAGCTCTCGCTGAACAGGATGCCGTTGTTGGCGATGATGCCGACCGGATAGCCCCAGATATGCGCAAAGCCGCAGACCAGCGTCTGGCCATACAGCTTCTTGAACTCGTCGAATTCGGAGCCGTCCACCAGCCGCGCGATGATATCGCGGACGTCAAAGGGCTTGCGTCCATCGGCTGAGACCACGCCGTAGATTTCTTCCGCCGCAAACAGCGGATCGCGCGGTTCATGCATATTCAGGGAGGCCCGCGTTGGCGGTTTCAACGTGGCAACGATCCGCCGCGCAATTCCGATCGCATGGGAATCGTTTTGGGCGTAGTGATCAGTCACGCCCGACTGCCGCGAATGGACATCAGCGCCGCCCAATTCCTCGGCGGTCACCACCTCGCCGGTGGCGGCCTTTACCAGTGGCGGTCCGCCGAGAAAAATCGTGCCCTGATTGCGCACGATGATGCTCTCATCCGACATCGCCGGCACATAGGCGCCGCCCGCCGTGCACGAGCCCATCACGATCGCGATCTGTGGAATGCCGAGCGCCGACATCTGCGCCTGATTGTAGAAGATGCGGCCGAAGTGCCGTTCGTCGGGAAAAATCTCGTCCTGCTGGGGCAAAAATGCGCCGCCGGAATCGACCATATAGACGCAAGGAAGATTGTTCTGCCGGGCGACATCCTGCGCCCGCAGGTGCTTCTTCACGGTCATCGGATAGTAGGTGCCGCCCTTGATGGTGGCGTCGTTGGCGACGACCACGCATTCGCGCCCCGAGATCCGCCCCACCCCCGTGACGATGCTCGCCGAATGCACATCGCCGCCGTAAAGATCGTGGGCCGCCAGCGGCGACAGTTCGAGAAAGGCAGTTCCGGGATCGATCAGGAGATCGACGCGTTCCCGCGCCAGCATCTTGCCCCGTGAGGTGTGCCGGACACGTGAGGCCTCGCCGCCGCCTCCAGCCACCTGATTGAGCTTTTCCCGAAGCTCTGCGACTAGCGACCTCATCGCCTCGGCATTGCGGGCAAAGTCGGATGAGGCAGGGTCGATACCGGATTGGAGCGGCATGGCCTTCGGCAACTTTATGGTGCGCCGCAATCTGCGCGAGATGGAGCGTACCATCGTGTCATCGTGCTGGCCGATTGCGCAACCAGCAAAACGGCCCATCCACGGGATTTGCCAGAAAACCTTGCTAAATTACGGCCTTAAGACCCTGTTTTAATGTGCCATCGACGGCCGGCGTTCGCCAAAAGCCTCCGCCCGCGAATTCAGCCTTTAATGAGTCCACGGCTCGCCGCGACGGAATGCAAAATTGTCGGAATAGGCTACTTGCCGATGCGCCGAGTCCTTCGGTTCAAATACCTGGTACGGAATACCCTCTCGCTCGCAATAGGCCACCGCTTCTTCTTTGGTCTCAAAGCGAAGTGTGACCTGCTGTTTCATATCGCCCGAACTGGTCCAGCCCATCAGCGGCTCGACGAAACGGGGCTGCTCCGGCTCATAGTCGAGCTGCCAGTCCTTCGTCTTGGCCTTGCCGGATTGCATCGCGTTTTTGGCGGGCTTAAAAATGCGGGCGGTCATGGAGGTCGGGACCCTCTGAAAGAGTTGGATGGAGTACGTCGAAACAGCCGGGATTTATGTAAAATTTCTGTCCCGAACCTGAATCGCCGATTCCCCAGCCTGTGATGAAACATCTGCCAAAATGGTATATTCATTATAGCGCCCGGTGACAATCTGGCCGGGCACCAAGACCGATGCCCGCCCGCTGCCTATCCTCAACGGACGTTACCGAAAACGGCACCCATGAAAATCAACGCCACTTTGCCGGAAAAAGGACGCGATCTCCGGCTCGATCTGTTCCGCGGTATCGCCAATTGGGCGATTTTCCTGGATCATATTCCGGACAATGTCGTGAACTGGGTCACGACCCGGAACTACGGCTTTAGCGACGCGGCCGACCTTTTCGTCTTCATTTCGGGTTACACGGCCTCATTTGTCTATGCGCGGATGATGCTGGAGCGCGGCTTTATCGTCGGCGCCACCCGTTTGACCAAACGCGTCTGGCAGCTCTATGTCGCCCACATCATTCTGTTTGTGATCTACATCGCCTCGATCAGCTATCTGGCGCTGCGCTTCGGCGATTCCGAGATCATCAACGAATTTAACGTCGCAGGCCTTGTCGATCAGGCGACGGAAACGCTGCGCCAGGGCTTGCTGCTCAAATTCAAGCCCGTCAATCTGGACGTGTTGCCGCTCTATATCGTTCTGATGGGATTTTTTCCGCCTATCCTCTGGATCACGTTGCGTCAGCCAAACCTGACAATGATCGCCTCCATCATGCTGTGGCTGGTCGCAAGGCATTTCGGCTGGAATTTTCAGGCCTATCCTGGAGGCACCTGGTATTTCAATCCATATTGCTGGCAGGTGTTGTTCGTGTTCGGCTCGTGGTGCGCGCTGGGCGGCGCCAGGAAAAACCGGCAGGTGATCGATTCTCCGATCACGCTCTATGCCTGTATCGCGTATCTCCTGTTTGCGTTGATCATGACCATGGCCGGCCGCTTTCCGGACTTCGGCAACATGTTCCCGCACTGGCTGTATGCAACCTTCAACCCCAACGACAAGACCAATCTCGCGCCCTACCGCTTCCTGCATTTTGTCGCGATCGTCATTCTCGTCATCCGTTTCCTGCCAAAGGATTGGCCGGGGCTGGAATGGAAGGTGTTCGATCCCCTGATCGTTTGCGGTCAGCAGTCGCTGGCCGTGTTCTGCGTCGGCGTCTTCCTGTCCTTTGTCGGGCATTTCGAACTCATGATGAGTTCGGGCTCGCTGTTCGCGCAGCTCTTTGTCAGCGTGACCGGAATAGCGATCATGACCGTCGTCGCTTACTACATCTCATGGTCCAAGCGGCAGGATAAGCCACTCAAGGCGCCGGCGCCGAAACCTGCCTGATCGGAATAGCGATGCGCGCTGATTGTCGGCCCTTTACCGGGGCTTTGGCGCGACCAACTGTCCGCGCGAGGAAAAGCCCTGCCATTCCGTGCTCCACCCGACTTTGGGGACGTGGCCCTTCTTTCCCTGAAGAGCAAACGCCGTACCCTGCGGGTCGATGCAGTGGCCGACCGAGAGGCCGCCGGGTAACTCCGCATCGTTCAACAAAACTTGGCCGCCTCCCGCTCTCACACGCTCCGCCGCACCATCCAGATCGTCGACATTGAAGTAGAGGAGCCAGAATGGAGGCGCTTTTTCGATGGGGTTCTTGAACGCGCCGCCGATCACCTGCCCGCCCGCGGATAGCGAAACATAGGTAACCGCCAGATGGTTGTCGGTGTCGGCTTTCTGCCAGCCGAACAGCTCGCAGTAGAAGGCAACCTCCTCGGCCACATCGGTTGCAAACAGCTCTTGCCAGCCGATACGGCCGGGCTTGCCGGAATCGGTCGCTTGTTGCGGCGTTACCTGCGGGCGATCGATCACGCCGAACGTTGCGCCACGGGGATCCGCCACGACCGAAACCCTGCCAATGTTGGAATCGGTCGGCGGTACATAAACCGCGCCGCCGAGGCGTTTGATCCGATCGGCGGCTACGTTCGCGTCCCTGACGCTGACATAGCCCATCCATCTCGGCGTCGCGCCCATTTTCCTGCCCTCTTCGGGCAATTCCATCAGACCGGCGATCGGCACGTCACCTACCGTGAATCGTACATAAGGCAGCTGTGACGCCGAATCTGCCTGCGTACCCCAGCCGACGACGTCGCGGTAGAAACTCGCAGCCGCCGTCACGTCGGTGGTGATCAGCTCATACCAGGTGAAATATCCGGGATCGTGGGCCAAGTCCGCTTCTCCGTTCGCGCCTGCAAAATCCGAAAAGACCAGCTCAGCCGTAACGGCCGCTCAGTAACGATGCAAGAAGCCGCATAAGCCAAGCCTCTTCGTAGACAGGTAGACATAGCCCCGCGGCTCATTGTCTAATGCCCGGAAAGATTCTGATATTGCTCAGCACGCGGCTTAAGCATTCCGGGAGCGATACGC